>Ga0335075_10003048_pt1 | contig 26820 bp, 21 predicted proteins | sample Lox_Sample_24_FD_206723 | JGI IMG/M metagenome (GOLD analysis project Ga0335075, IMG submission 206723) | Soil microbial communities from Loxahatchee National Wildlife Refuge, Florida, United States - Lox_Sample_2.4 | ecosystem: Environmental > Terrestrial > Soil > Wetlands | place: USA...
CACCGCACCTCGGCCTCGGCCTGGAAGATGAGAGCGTCGAGCATCATTAGCCAGGCCAGGTCGCTGTCCGCCTCGGCTTTGGCCTTGAGCCTGGTGAATTCCTGGAGGGACCCCATCGTGGCCACGATCTGGTGCTGTACCACGTCTCTTACCTGCTCGGGACCGGCCCGCATGGCGAACACCAGCTTGATGGCCAGCTCCTGACGTGGCACGACCTCCCGGACGACCGGCGTGCCGAACCACCGCCGCAGTTCCTGCCGGCCGGCTTCGCTGATGCGGTACATCTTCTGGCCGTCGGCTTCCTCGGCCACCAGGACCAGGCCGTCGCGTTCGAGACGGCTCAAGGTCGAGTACACCTGGCCGACGTTCAGCGGCCACACGTTGCCGGTCGCCGCCTCGAACTCGCTCTTGAGCGCGTAGCCGTGCCTCGGCCCGGCATCGAGGATGGCCAGCAGGCTGTAACGGATGGACATTCTTGCCTCCGCCCCCGTGCGATAGGACTACATACCCCGTACTGCATACCCTGTATGCAGTACCTAGTATGTATGCCGGGCGCCGACCAGTCAATCCGATTCCCGGCTATGGCGCAGATCCCGTGACGATAAGTCCGAGGCGATCAGCCGACCGTCGCTCCTGCGTCCCATAGGTCGCACCAGTCGCTGCTTGCGATACCCGGGATCAGACGCCTGGCGCCCGAGCCCCATCTACGGGCTTGGGGCGCCGCATACCCCGCGCCCGCACCAGGCCTCGTCCCACTAGCCCCTAAAACCCCACGCACCCCATTTATGTGGAGGATCGCGCTTCCGTGGCGGATCCTCGCAACCCCGGCAGCCACGATCCACCACGAAGGAGAAATCCTCCACGATAACCGGAGAAGGCCCTCCGCCTGGCGTGGCGCTTGCGGCGGCTGTGACCATTGATGCAAGGCCGAGGCGATCACACGCTCACCGTGGCTTCGACGGTCAGCCGACGGGCAGGCCGGCCGGTGGCACCGTTGGCACGCACCCCTCTAGAGTCGCCGGTAGCCATCTCACCTGTCGGCGCTGCGCACATCTGATGCCAGTGTGATGCTGAGCGCCTCCCGGTGCAGACGAGGCCCTGAGGTCGCTGGCCCGAACGGAGTGAAACCCGTGGTTCACCACGCCCTGGCGACATGAAACCCGTGGTTCACTACGCTCTGGCGACATGAAACCCGTGGTTCACTCCGTTGCGCGGGCCGCTCAGACCTCCAGCCAGGCCTTGATGATCGGCCGGCGGCCGCGCCGGACCGTTGCACAGTCGCCACGTTCCGCATCTTGCGGGGCCTGTGTGCCACGTGCCCCATTCCCGGCGCGTTCCGAGCGGGGCGCGTGTGCCACAAGCCCCGCCTATCGTCGTCTATCGGGGCCGGGGCGCCACCAGCCCCGAGCAACCGAGCCGCACCCGGGGCGAGCGTGGCGCACCCGGGGGCGCGCGCGCCGACGGCCGGGGCTACCGGCGCTACCGGAGCTGCCGGGGCTGCCGGGGGTGAGGTGACTGTTGATGCGCCCTGTCTGGCGGCTCGGGCGATCGCGGACCGTTACCTCGCTGAGGACGAGGTAGCTGTACACGGTCATCCAGCCGGCCAGGGAGCGCGGATGGCGGCTGTTGCCCGGGCGGCGCACCGTGCTCGGCCCGGACCGGTGGTTACCCGACGGCCGGGTACTCCCAGCCGAGGGCGACCGGGTCGTAGACCCGCTCCACGTAGATCTGGTGCCACAGCGAGAACACCACAAGCAGCCACACCTGCCGCCAGGTCACCTCGGGGTCGCCGGCCCGGAAGCGGCGCATCAGGTCGGCCACGGCACCCTTGTTCAGCCACTGGCCGGTCTGCGCTGTACGCACCACCTGCTCGGCGAAGCCGTACAAGCCGCCGCTCAGCCAGTGCCCGAGCGGCACGGGGAAGCCCAGCTTGGCGCGTTCCGCGGCGTCCTGCGGCAGCAGCTCGCTGACGGCTTCCCTGAGCGCGAACTTGGTCGTGCCCGCCGCGGTCTTCTCCACTCGGGCCAGCCGGGCGGCGACCGCGAGGACCTCGCGGTCGAGGAACGGCGTGCGCAGCTCAAGGCCGTGCGCCATGGCCATCCGGTCCGCTTTGACCAGAATGTCCCCGGGCAGCCATGTGTTGACGTCGACCAGCTGCATGGTCGCGACGTCGTCCAGGCCGGCCTCGGCCGCCTGCCGGTAGACCGGGTCGGTCACGTCGAACTCGCTGCCGGTGGCCCCCCGGACCAGCTGCCTGGCCTGGTCGGCCCGGAACACGTACGCGTTGCCGATGTAACGCCGGGGCAGCGGCGTCGAGGTCCGGTTGAGCAGGCCCTTCCCCCGTTTACCCGGCGGCATCTCGGAGGCGACCCGGCCGACCGCCGCCCGGCCCCAGCCCGGCAGCGCCTGGCCGGCCCGGACCACGCCGGGCTGGTAGTAGACCCGGTAACCGCCGAACAGCTCGTCCGCGCCCTCGCCGGACAGCACCACCTTGACCTGCTTGCGGGCCTCCCTGGCCGCGAACCACAGCGGGACCGCCGCGGCGTCCGCCATCGGGTCGTCCAGGTGCCAGACGATACGGGGCAGGCAGGCGGCGAATTCGTCGGGGCTGATCACGTACGGTATCGATGTCACGCCCAGCGCGGCCGCGGTCGCCGCCGCGTGCTCGATCTCGCTGTACCCTTCGTGCTCGAACCCGACGGTGAAGGTAAGCAGGCCGGGATCCGCCTGCGCGGCGAGCGCGCACAGCGTGGCCGAGTCCACCCCGCCGGACAGGAACGCGCCGACAGGAAAGTCGCTGCGCAGGTGCACGTTGACCGAGTCGCGCAGCGCGGCCAGGATCTTGTCGGGCGACGCCGACGAGGGAGACCGGGCGGGCCGGAACTCCGGGCGCCAGTACCTGAACACGTCGACCCGGCCACCCGGCCGGGCGACCAGTACGTGCCCGGCAGGAAGCGACCGCGCCGGCGGGACCAGGGTGGCCGGTGCGGGCACGTACTGGAAGGACAGGTACCGGCGCAGCGCGTCGGGGTCGATCGCGGTCACCTCGCCCGAGTCGGCCAGGGCCTTTCGCTCGGATGCGAACCGCAGCTGCGGCGCGGGCCCCGCGACCCCAGCAGGCCTGGATCCCACGGCCCCCTGGGGCCGCCCGGCGCCAGCGGTCAGGGCGTAGAAGAACGGCTTGATGCCGAACGGGTCGCGCGCGCAGAACAGCTCCCGGGCCCGCCGATCCCAGATCGCGAAGGCGTACATGCCCCGAAGCTGGCGGACAACGTCCTTGCCGAGCCAGGCGTACATCTCCACCAGGACCTCGGCCGAGGACCTGGTGCGCAGCTGGACCCCGCGGCCCGCCAGGCGCTGGGCCAGCTCGATGTAGTTGTAGATCTCGCCGTCGAAGGCCATCACGTAGCGCCCATCGGCGGAGTACACGGGCTGGCGGGCGGCGGCGGTCGGATCGATCACGGCCAGCCGCTTGAACCCGAGCGCCAGGTCGGGGTCGGCGTAAAAGCCCTCGTCGTCGGGACCCCGGTGGGCGATGCGCATCGCGGCACGGCCCACCCACTCGGTGTCGGGGCCTGCTCCGTCTGCCAGCGCCAGGCAGCCGGTCATTCCGCCCATGCGTGCCCGCCCAATGATCGCGAATAACGTCAGCGCCCCGACCAGACTACTGTTTCTCTCCGATAGTCCAGGTTCCCGAAGAGCTCCCAGCCGTAACCATCACTTGGGCTGGAACCTGATCCCGCCGTCGAAGCGGATGACCTCGGCGTTCATGTAGTCGTTCCCGATCAGACTAAGCGCCAGCGATGCGAACTCATCCGCTCGCCCCATGCGCTTGGGGAACACGACCGGGGCGACCAGCCTGGCCTTGAACTCCTCCGCGTTCTCGTTGAAACCGTAGATCGGGGTGTCAATGATGCCGGGGCAGATCGTCAGCACCCGCACCCCGATGGCGGCCAGGTCCCTGGCCGCGGGCACGGTCATGCCGATGATGCCGCCCTTGGACGCGGAGTAGGCGACCTGGCCGGTCTGTCCCTCGATGCCCGCCACCGAGGATGTGTTGACGATCACGCCGCGCTGCCCGTCGCCGTCGGCAGGCTCCGTCTTGGCCATGGCGGCGGCGGCGATGCGCATGACGTTGAAGGTGCCGATCAGGTTGATGCTGATGACCCGCTGGTAGCTGGCCAGGTCGTGCGGGCTACCGTCACGCCCCACCGTCCGCGCGGCCCAGCCGATCCCCGCGCAGCTGACCGCGACCCGCAGCGGGGCCCCGGTGCCGGCCGCGGCCTCCACCGCCGCCTGTACCGACCCCTCGTCGGCCACGTCGGTGCGCGCGAACACGCCCCCGACCTCGTCGGCCATCTGCTTGCCGCCGTCGGTGTTCAGGTCGGCGACGACGACCGTGGCGCCCGCCGCCGCCAGCGCCCGAGCGGTCGCCGCGCCGAGCCCGCTCGCGCCGCCGGAAACGATCGCCGCGGTACCGTTCAGGTCCATGCGGGCGAGCATACCTGCCGGTGTCCGGCCGCGCGCACCATGATCCGTTCGAGATATATCTTGTTTGCTGACCGCCAATGGGCTAGGGTCTGACACATGATCAAGCTGCGCGGGAACCCATGGGCGGTTCTGATCGTGGTGTCCCTCGGCTTCTTCATGACGCTGCTCGACCTGACCATCGTCAACATCGCGATCCCGAACATGATCGAGAAACTGCACGCGTCCCTGGACGACGTGCTGTGGGTGCTCAACGCGTACGCCCTCGTACTCGCGGTACTTGTCATCACGGCGGGGCGGCTTGGCGACATACTCGGACCGCGCATCGTGTTCGCGGCAGGCATCATCGTGTTCACGATCGCGTCGGCGGCCTGCGGCTTCGCGCCCGGGCCAGGCTGGCTGATCGGCTTCCGCGCGGTCCAGGGCCTGGGCGCCGCGATGCTGATGCCGCAGACGCTGGCCATCGTCACCATGGTCTTCCCGCCGGCCCGGCGCGGCGCCGCGTTCGGGGTCTGGGGCGCGGTGGCGGGCCTGGCCACCGTGGCCGGGCCCACCCTCGGCGGCCTGCTGGTCACCGCGTTCGACTGGCGGTGGATCTTCTTCGTGAACCTGCCGATCGGGGCCCTGGTGCTGGCGATGACGCCCGTCATCATCCCCGACCTGCACCCGGGCCGCCGGCACCGGCTGGACATCCTCGGCGTGACGCTGGCCAGCCTGGCCCTGCTGGCCATCTGCTACGGACTGGTCGAGGGGCAGCGTTACGACTGGGGAACGATCACCTCGTTCATCTCGATCCCGCTGGTCATCGGTCTCGGCGTCGTGCTGCTCGTGGCGTTCTTCTTGGTCCAGAAGCTGCGCCAGGACCGCGAGCCGCTCATCCCGTTCGCCTTGTTCCGCAACAGGAACTTCACGCTGATGAACTGGGTGTCCGGCACGCTGTCCATCGGCATGCTCGGCATCTTCCTGCCGTTCACCATTTACCTGCAGGACGCGCTTGGCTTCTCCGCGCTGAAGGCCGGCCTGACCATGGCGCCGGCCTCGCTGGTGATGATCCTGCTCGCGCCGTTCCTCGGCCGGGCGACCGACAAGATCGGCGGCAAGTACATCCTGATCTGCGGTCTGAGCCTGTTCGCCATCGGCATGGGCTGGGTCGTGCTGGTCGCGCAGGCGGACTCGGGCTGGCAGGATTTCCTGGCCCCGCTGATCGTGGCGGGCATCGGCATGGGCGGCACGTTCGCGCCGATGACCACGACCGCCATGCGCGAGGTCCAGCCGGCCATGGCCGGGGCGGCGTCCGGCACGCTCAACACCGTCCGGCAGGTCGGCTCGGTCATCGGCACCGCGGCGGTGGGCGCGCTGCTGGAGAACCGGCTGGCCTCGTCGCTGACCGCCCAGGCCACCAGCCGGTCGGGGTCGCTGCCCGCGCACGCCAGGGCCCAGTTCATAAGCGGAATCCGCCAGGCCGCGACCAGCGGCCTGATCGGCGGCGGGCCCGGTTCGGCCGCGCCGAAGGGGACGCCGCCCGCGCTGGCGGCGGAACTGAGCAAGCTCGGCGCCGAGGTATTCACCCACGGGTACGTGCTGGCCATGCGCTGGACCATGGTCATGCCCATCGCCGTGGTGGTCCTGGCCGCGGTCAGCTGCCTGGCGATGAGGAGCGGGACCGGCGGCCAGGACCGTACGGTGGCGGCGGAGGCGAGTCAGATGGCCGGGACCATCAGCTCGCCCGGCTCATCCGGCTCGGCCGGGAACAGCCCGGGCAGCCCGTCGTAGCCGGAAGGTTCGAACGGGAACCGGTCGGCGAACGCGGGCACCAGGTCGGTGAGCCAGGTGGCCGCGGGATCGAACCTGGCGAAGAACGGCGTCCCCACCAGGCGCGGGTCGCGGGCCTGGATCATGCGCAGCACGAAGACCTTGGTCCCGGCCACCTCGGCCACCCCGTCCACGCACACCTTGCCCGGGGTCGAGGACATCGACGGTCCGCGGACCGTCCGGCACAGGCCGGAAACGCCCTGGTAGGCGTCCCGGAAAATCTCGTAGCCGTGGGCCAGCGGCACGGCGAAGTAGTTCTGCGGCCCGGTGTCCCGCTCCACGAACATGTAGTAGGGGACCATGCCCAGGCGCACCTGCGCCCGCCACATGGCCCGCCACGTGCCTGGGTCGTCATTGATCGACCTGATCAGCGGCGCCTGCGTGCGGATCACCGCGCCGGTCCCCCGGATCCGGCGTACCGCCGTCTCCAGCATCTCCGGCTCAAGTTCGCGCGGATGGGAGAAGTGCGCCATGAACGCGAGCGTCCGGCCCGCGCCGACCACCTCGCTGAACAGCCGCAGCGTCGCGTCGGCGTCTGGGTCGGTGACGAACCGCTGCGGCCAGTACGCCAGCGACTTGCTGCCGATCCTGATCGACTCCAGGTGGTCGAGCCGCGGGTCGAGCAGCGGCTCTATATACCGCCGCAGCACCGGCTCGCCCATGATCATCGGATCCCCGCCGGTGATCAGGACGCTGGTCACCTCCGGATGCTCGCCGAGGTAGGCGACCAGCGTGCCGATATCGTCGGTGGCCATCTTCAGTTCCGGCTCGTCCACGAACTGCGCCCACCGGAAGCAGTAACTGCAGTACGCGTGGCAGGTCTGACCCTGCCGCGGGAAGAACAGCACGGTCTCCGGGTATTTGTGCTGCAGGCCAGGCAGCGGCCTGCCGTGCAGGCTGGGCGCATTAAGCAGCAGTTGGCCGGCCGGTTGCGGGTTGAGCCGCATCCGGATCTCGTGCGCGGCGGCGCGCAGCGCGGCCTCCGGCGCCGCAGTTTCGATCAGGTGGGACAGCCGCCGGACGTCCGCCGCGGGCAGCATGTCAGGCTGGGGGAAGACCAGCCGGTAGATCGGGTCGTCCGGGGCGGCGCCCCAGTCGATCAGGTTCTCGACCACGTAGGAGTTCGTCCGGAACGGCAGCACCGTGGCCACGGCCCGCACGGCCAGCCTTTCATCGGCAGGAAGGCCCGCTCGCCGCGCGAGCATGTCCAGGTGCTTCGCCGAGTAAGCATGAAACCCGCGGCCGGCTGACCGGGTCGGCGGGATGAATTGCTGGATGTCTGTCACGCGCCCTCTCCCTCGTGATGCGCGCGCGGCATGGCGGGAGCGCCGCGCCGCGCCAAAACAGCCCCGATGACACCCGCTCCCAGCGGTCTGGCCCAGCCCCCGGTTTCAGCGCCCCCGGTTCCAGCGCCCCCGGTTCCAGCTCGGCCAGAACTGCCTCCACGTTTAATTACGTTCGGACAGCCTCGCTAGTTCCGATTCTGCTCCTGCCTTTCTCCCGCTCAGCTAAATACCATGAGACGCGGGAAGTATTCGCGGTAATCACAGGAACTTCTAAGAATCTGTTTTTTTAATTCGCAGCGGTATGTGCGTGGTTAGCCGGGCAATGCCCGGCCTGCCTCGGTAACCGTCGGGGCGCCCGATTTCGTTACCGGCGGTGTGCCTGCCGGGCCGGCCCCGCCCCCTGGAAGCCGGCGGGGCCATAATGGGGGCCATTACGCAGACACTCCTCGCTGAGGGAAACGAAGGATGAGGCACCCAGCCGGTTCTCCCGGCCCTGGCCGGGCTCCCCGTGGGTGACCAGCTGAGCGCGCCGTGACTGGCCCGCTGAGCGCGGCAGCGGACCAACCGGAGCCGCCGCCCGCGGGTCCCGCGGCCCCGGACGCCCGGCATCCAGTGCTGGCCGTCGACGGCATGGGCGGCGATCACGCGCCCGACGAGGTCGTCGCCGGCGCGCTCGCCGCCCAGCGCGAGCACGGCGTCCAGATCCTGCTCATCGGGCCTCCCGCGCGCCTGCGGCAGGCGCTGAACACCGTGGATACGGAGCCCTGGGGCGGCAACCACCTCAGGATCGTCCCGGCCGAGGATAACCTGGCCATGGACGAGGGAGCGCTGGCCAGCCTGCGGCGCCCGCGGTCAAGTGTGGCGGTGGCGTGCCAGCTCGTCAGGCGCGGTGAGGCGGCAGCCGTCGTGTCGGCCGGGTCGACCGGCGGCGTGGTCGCCACCGCGCGCCTTAGGCTGCGGTCGCTGCCCGAGGTGCCGCGGCCGGGGCTGGCCGTGGTGCTGCCGACCAGGCCGAGCCGGACGGTACTCATCGACGCGGGCGCCACCGCCGACCCCAAGCCGGAGATGCTCGTCCAGTTCGCCCAGCTCGGCGTGGCCTACGCCCAGATCGCGCTGGGCGTCAGCGCGCCGCGGGTCGGGCTGCTCACCATCGGGGCCGAGCCAGGCAAGGGGAACAAGTTCACCAGGCGCGCGCATGAGCTGCTGGCCGCCGATCCGCCGCACGGCGCGCTCCCGCTGGACTTCGCGGGCAATGTGGAGGGCGGCGACCTGCTGGCCGGCGAGGTCGACGTGATCGTGACCGACGGCTTCACCGGGAACGTCGCACTGAAGACCCTGGAGGGGTCGATCCGGTTCGCCTCGGCCGAGCTCCGGGCCGCGGTGACCGCGACCAGGGCGGCCCGGGTCGGCGCCTTCCTGCAGCGCCGCGGCCTGCGCGAGCTCGCCACCAGGCTCGACTCGGAGAGCTACGGCGGAGCGGTGCTGCTTGGCCTGGGCGGGACGGTCGTCATCGCCCACGGCGCGAGCAACGCCCGGGCCATCACCTCGGCCTGCCTGCTCGCGGCCGACCTGGCCCGCGGCGAGATCACCGAGAAGATCACCCAGCGCCTCAGCCCCGGCCGCGCCGTCAGCCGCGGCGGCCACTTCCTTCGCCGCTCCTGATCGCCGATACCCTTGTGACATGGCCGATCCGCAGCAGGTCCTCGCGCAACGGGTGCACGACGCCATCGTCGCGTCGTTCGGTCCCGCCTACGCCGACGCGGACCCGCTGATCCGGCCGTCGTCGTTCGCTGACTTCCAGGCCAACGCGGCGCTCCCGCTGGCCAAGCGCCTGGACCGCCCGCAGCGCGAGGTCGCCGCGGAGCTGGCCGGCCGGCTCGACGTGTCCGACATGTGCGAGCCGCCCGAGGTCAGCGGGCCCGGCTTCATCAACTTCAGGCTGCGCGACGACTGGATCGCGGCCCAGGCCTCACGGATGCTGACCGATCCCCGGCTCGGCCTCGAACCCGCGGCCAGCCCGCAGACCGTGGTGGTGGAGTACTCCTCGCCGAACATTGCCAAGGAAATGCACGTCGGACACTTGCGCACGACCATAGTGGGGGACGCGATCGCGCGCGTGCTCGAGTTCGCCGGCCACCGGGTGATCAGGGACAACCACGTGGGCGACTGGGGCACCCAGTTCGGCATGCTGATCGAGTATCTGTACGACGTCGGCGAGGACTCCCCTGAGGCCGCGCTGCAGCGCACCGATCCGAACGGGTTCTACCAGGCGGCCCGGCGCAAGTTCGACTCCGACCCCGCGTTCGCCGAGCGGGCCCGCAACCGGGTCGTGGACCTGCAGGGCGGCGACCCGGGCACACTGAAGTTGTGGCAGAACTACGTCGACCTGTCCGTGGATTACCTGGACCGCGTCTATGCCCGGCTTGGCGTCACGCTCACCGACGACGACATCAGGGGCGAGAGCTTCTACAACGAGATGCTGGCCGACACCGTGGCCATCCTGGAAGCCGAGGGCATCGCGGTCTACAGCGACGGCGCGCTGTGCGCGTTCCCGCCCGGCTTTACCGGCCGCGAGGGCCGGCCGCAGCCGCTCATCATCCGCAAGAGCGACGGCGGCTACAACTACGCCACCACCGACCTGGCCACCATCCGCTACCGGGTTGACGAACTGCACGTCGACCGGGCCATCTACGTGGTCGGCGCGGATCAGACGCTGCACTTCCAGATGGTGTTCGCGGTGGCCAGGCAGGCGGGCTGGATCCCGCCTGGCGCGGTGTTCGAGCACGCCAAGATCGGCCTGGTGCTCGGCACTGACGGCAACAGGCTGCGCACAAGGTCGGGCGACACCCCCCAGCTCACCGGCCTGCTGACCGAGGCCGTTGACCGCGCGCAGGGCATCCTGGACGAGGTCGAGGCCGCCGCCCGCTTCGGGCCGGCCGAACTGGACAAGGTGGCCGAGGAGGTCGGCATCGGCGCGGTGAAGTACGCCGACCTGTCCACCGCCCGCGACAGCAGCTACGTGTTCGACTGGGACCGGATGATCTCGTTCCGCGGCAACACCGGGCCTTACCTGCAGTACGCGACCGCACGGATCCGGTCGATATTCCGGCGGGCGGGCGCGGAGGCCGACCCCGACATCCGCGGCTCGCGGGTGGCCGTCACGGCCGCGCCCGAACGGGCCCTGGCGCTTCGGCTGCTCGACTTCGGCGCCACCGTCACCCAGGTCGGCCAGGCCGCCGAGCCGCACCGCCTGTGCGCCTTCCTGTTCGACGTGGCCAGCTTGTTCACCACGTTCTACGAGGAGTGCCCGGTGCTGAAGGCCGAGCCGGAATCGCTGCGGGCGCGCAGGCTCGCGCTGTGCGCCCTCACGCTGCGCGTGCTGACCACCGGGCTTGACCTGCTCGGGGTGCCGGTCCCCGAGCAGATGTAACCGAGCGCTGAACGAACCCCTTGCCGCACCGCGCGGCGCCGCCCGAGGCGGGCCCGCGGCGGCGGCCAGGATGTGAAGCCGCGAACGTACTGCTTACAGGAACGGCGAATCGGAGTGCGGGCCGGGCGGGCCGGGGCACCCTCGACCCATGGATATAAACGGGCCGTCCATCGGCAACCCACAACCCCTTAGGCCCGCCCAGTCAGACCTGGACGCGCGAAGCGGGCGCGGCGTCCACCAAAGGAGGCACACATGATGGCCCGCAGTCGGCGTTACGGCACGCGCAGCACGAAGTCAGTGAAGACCGGGGCCGCCATCGCGGCCGCGGCGGTCGTTGGCGGCGGGGCAATCGCCGCCGTGGCTCTGGCCAGCGGCGGCCATGGGGCCGCCTCCGCCGCGAACGCTGCCTATTCAAGCCGGTCCTCCGGGGTCGGCAACGAGGGAACCATGCTCAGCTCGGCGCTGAGCGACTGGACATCCTCGCGGTCGAGCACGTACTCCGATCTGGCCAACATGACCTCGGTGCGCAACTACAGCCAGACCTCGCACCAGGGCAAGACGCTTGACATCCAGCGCGGCATCGTGGTCCTGGCCACGAACCAGTTCATCATCCTGCAATCCTCGAACGGGACGGACCGGCTGTGGATGCTGTCGGGAGCGACCAAGTTCGAGAACGCCTCGAGCTCGACGTCCGCCACCGCGGCGATGACCGCAAGCACCTCGGCCACGACGCAGGCCATGACTTCGGGCAACATGATCCCGGCGACCTCGCTGCTGGCCGGGAGCGCGACGACGGCCGCCGCCATGCTCACGCCGACCCCGGCCGCGCAGACGGTCACCGTGCAGGTGGCAGGCACCGACCTGACGGTTACGGTCACGATATCCAGGAGCACCGCGACCGTATCCTCCACGGCGACCACCATGCCGGACACCATGCCGACCATGGACCCGACCACCACCACGGAGAACGCGTGGACGACTCCCACCGCGTCCACGGTCGCCCGCGGTGACCTGGCCACCATCGCCGGAGTGCGCTCGCACCACGTGCTGCAGGCCGAGCTTGTCCTGTTCGACCCGCTGAGCACCAGCGCCGTCGGCGGAAAGACCAGCACCGGTACCCACGCGACCGGCAGCTCAACCTCGACCAGCACCACAACGGGCACCTCGACCAGCACCTCGACCAGCACCTCGTCGAACACCACGCCGGAACACTGGTGACCCGAATCGCACCCGCACCGCTGGTGCACCCGCGCATCGCGCGGGTGCACCAGCACGCCCCGGAATCCCCGGCCGCACCGGCCGGGGATTCCGGCCCGTTGCGCTCCGGCGACCTCGTGCTCGATGAGGCACGCTGGACGGTACACCAGGCTGGCACGCCCGTCGAGCTTTCGCCGACCGAGTTCCGGCTGCTGGCCTGCCTGATGCGGCATCAGGGCACGGTGGTGTCCAAGGCCCAGCTGCTAAGGACCGTATGGGGCCGGGGCAATACCGAGCAGTCCCAGGTCGTCGAGACGTACGTCAGCTACCTGCGGCGCAAGCTGGGCCACGCCGGCGGGCCGCCGCTGATCCACACCCGCCGGGGCGCCGGCTACATGCTGCGCGGGCCCGGAGGCGCCGATGGCACCGAGCCGGAGCCGGTCAGACGCGCTCGATGATCGTCGCGTTGGCCTGCCCGCCGCCCTCGCACATCGTCTGCAGGCCGAACCGGCCGCCGGTGCGCTCGAGCTCGTGGGCGAGCTTGGTCATCAAGATTGCTCCCGTCGCCCCGAGCGGGTGCCCCAGCGCGATGGCCCCGCCATTGGGATTCGTCCGCTCAAGCGGCGCCCCGGTCTCTTCGGCCCACACCAGCGGGACCGGCGCGAACGCCTCGTTGACCTCGAACACGTCGATGTCTTCGACCGTCAGCCCGGACTTGGCCAGGACCTTCCTCGTCGCGCCGATCGGGCCGGTGAGCATCAGAACCGGGTCGGAGCCGACCACGGTCATCGCGTGCAGGCGGGCCATGGGTGTCAGGCCGAAGCGGTCAACCGCCGCCTGCGATGCGATAAGCACGGCACCCGCCCCGTCGGAGATCTGCGAGGAGACCGCGGCGGTGATTTCCCAGCCCTCGCGCAGCGGGGCCAGCCCGGCCATCTTCTCCAGCGATGTGTCCCGGCGCGGCCCCTCGTCCCGGCTGAATTCGTCCAGCGGCACGATCTCCCGCTCGAACCGGCCTTCGTCGATGGCCCGGGCCGCCCGCTGGTGGCTGTTCAGCGCGAACTCCTCGAGTTCGCTTCGCTTGAGCCCCCACTGCTCGCACATAAGCTGAGCACCGCGGAACTGGGAAATCTCCTGGTCGCCGTACCGCTCCCGCCAGCCGCGACCCCACGGAGCCGGCATCCCCGCCTTGGTCGCCAAGGTCACGGTCGAGCCCATCGTGACCACGCTCATGCTCTCCACCCCGGCGGCCACCACGAGGTCCTGGGTGCCGGACAGCACGGCCTGCGCGGCGAAGTGGACCGCCTGCTGCGACGATCCGCACTGCCGGTCGACGGTGACGCCGGGGACGCTCTCCGGCAGGCCGGCCGACAGCCACGCGTTCCTGGCGATGTCGAAGGTCTGCGGGCCGATCTGCGAGACGCAGCCCATGATCACGTCATCGACCGCGCCGGGGTCGACGCCGGTGCGGTCCACCAGGGCCTGCAGGACGTGGGCCCCGAGATCGACTGGGTGCACCGCGGCGAGGGCACCGTTCCGCTTGCCGATCGCGGTGCGGACCGCACCTGCGATGAACGCCTCCGCCATCATGGCCTCCGTATGCGCGCCCGTCCGGCAGCCGGGCGACGCCTGATTGGGGTACATATCCTGTCTTCACCGTACCTCGCATCGTGCCGGGTCCCTAGCGGCCCGGCCTTCCCGGCCTCCCGGGATCCGGCGGAGCGTAGTCTCGCGCCGGGGGCGCGGATGCCGTAGGCTCGAACCGCGTTCACAAGAACCGCGGGTTCAGGAGGCGGCCGTGACCGGACTCATCCTGCTGGTGCTCATCGGCATCGCAGTGGCGTTCGGCTACACGCGTTTGCGCGGCAAGCTGAAGCTGCCCGTCGCGGGCAAGCACTGGATCGGCCCGATCGTCATCGTCGTCATCGTGCTGCTGCTGCTATGGGCCACCGCTACCCACAGCAGCCACTAGGCAGCCACCACCAGACGGCACACCACTAGACCGGCGCCTTGAGCCGCGCCGCGGTCAGGACCTGCGGCCGCTGCGCGGCATCTCGAACCAGACCGCCTTGCCCTCCGCGGTGGGCCTTGATCCCCACCGGGTCGCGAGCTGCTCGACCAGGTAGAGGCCGCGCCCGCCCTCGTCGGTTTCCGCCGCGGTCCGGATCCTGGGCAGCCGCAAGTCTGGATCGAATACCTCGACCCAGACCGAGCTGGCCCCCCGCCGCAGCCGCAGCTTGAACTCGCGGCTCCCGTCGGCCGCCGCGGCATCCCTGGCCGGGGCCGCGGCGGCCATGGACGCCGGTGCCCGTCTCTGCGCGCCGACAGCGCCGGCAGGCACCGCTTCCGGCGCCCGGACACCGACCGGGGCGGCCAGCAGCACCGGGTCGAGGTCGAAATCGAGCTCGTGGCCCGGGCTCGGCGTGACCGACGCGTGCAGCACGGCGTTGGTAACCAACTCCGAGACGAGCAGGCAGGCCAGCTCGACCTGCTCGCCGTCCATGCCCCACGACGTGAACGTCGCGGCGGCCAGCCGCCTCGCCTCGGACACCATGATCGGTTCGGCCGGGAAGGTGCGCTCGGTCGAGGCGAGCTCGGACGGCGAGGACTTGACCACCAGGATGGCCATGTCGTCGTCGATATCCCCGGGGACGGCGTACTCGGCCGCGGTGGCCACCGCGTCGGCGTCCCCGCTCGCCGCGGCCGCGCGCACCGCCTGCTGCAGTATCTCGACCGCCTCGGCCTCCGAGTAGTACCCGGACCCGTCGGCGCGCGTCCGCCGGTCGGTCAGGCCGTCGGTGTAGAACACCAGGATCGTCCCCGGCGGCACGACGAGCGTCTGCTCCTTGTACGTGGGCAGCCCCGGGATGCCCTTGCCGCGCACGCCGAGCAGGACGCCCTTGTGCTTGAACTCCAGCTGGCTTGACCGCCCGGCACTGATCATGATCGGCGCGTCGTGCCCGGCGTTGGCGAAGGTCATCTCCCGTGACCACGCGTCGTAGATCGTGTAGATGCAGCTGACCGTCGGCGGGTCGCCAACCTCATCAAGCCCGGCCTCGTCGGCGGGACCGAGCGACCGGCACCACTCGTCGAGCTTGCGCATGATGTCCGCGGGCGACTTCTCGTCCTGGGCGAACGCCCGCAGCGCGGCGCGCAGCTGGCCCATGGTCGCCGCCGCCCGGGCGCCGCGGCCCTCTACGTCGCCGATGACGATGCCGACGCGCCCGGCGGCCAGCGGGATGATGTCATACCAGTCGCCGCCGACCTGGGTCTGGATCCCCTGGCCCTGCGTCTCCAGCGGCTTAGCCGGCACGTACCTGCAGGCAACCTCCAGCCCGTCCAGGTCCGGGATCACCTGCGGCAGCAGGCTCTTCTGGAACGCCAAGGCGGTCTGCCGCTCGGTCTCGAATAGCATCGCGTTGTCGATCGCAATGGCCACCCGGCTGGCGATCGCGCCGATCAGGTCGCGGTCGGGCGGGTCGTAGTTGCGCTCCGCGCGGTCGGTCAGCCGGGACAGCGCCAGGCTCATCACGCCGAGCAACTGGCCGCGGGCATACAGCGGCGCGGCCAGCACCGATGTTAGCCCCGCCTCGTGGCCCGCCGCGAGGCTCTCCGCGCTCGGCGCGGGGTAGCGCTCGAGTTCAAGGTCGGTTACCGCGATCGTCTCCAGGCGCGCCATCGCCTGCTGGCAGAAATGCCCCTCCGGGTAGCGGATCTGCTCACCGTCCTTGGCCCACGTTCCGGGCGGCGGGGCCCAGTCGCCGGTATGCCGCTGCACCCGGCGGATGAGCTGCTCGCCTTGGAACAGGTCGATGAAGCAGTGATCGGCGAACTGCGGCACGAGGATCTCCGCCACGTGCTGAAGGGTGACGCCGATCTCCAGCGAGCCCGCCAGGCGCTCGCCCACCCGTTCAAGCAACGCGATCCGGTCCTGCTCGAGCCGCCCGTCCCGTTTGTCCGCCTCGCGGGCCAGGATCACCATCCCCTCGATGTCCCCGCCGGGATGGCGCAACGGCACGGCCAGGGCCCGCATGAGCGCGCGCGATCCGTCGCCGCGGGCCGCTTCGAAGGTACCCTCCCACGACCGTCCGAGCAGCACCTGCCCGGCGAGGTGCCCCATCCTGCGCGGGTCCTCGCCGGCGAACAGGCCGAGGGCAAGGACCGGGGACCCGGCCAGCCGGGACACGTCCCCGGCGATACGGAACAGCCGCGCGGCATACTCGTTGAGGAACAGCAGGTTACCGAGCCGATCGGCGACCACGATCCCGATGTCGGCCTGGCCCAGGATCATGTCCGCCGGGAGGTAGGCGCCGAACGCGGCTCGGTCCCAGCTTGTGGTCATGGCCGCGCCCCGGCGTCGTCACGCAGCGACCTCGTCACCGTCTAGCCGCCAGATCCCGGCCGGATTCCGACACGAAAATCTGCGCGGCCACCGGGCCTGGGAGCTCCGCGGAGCCGACTCCGGCCTGGTCGCCCGCTGTCACGCGCACACCATCGCCGCCCGTCATGAGTATCACCTCGCGTCCGGGTTGTATCCCGACCCGCTTGAGTTTAAGCATGAGGTCAAGGTCGCTCTGAATCTGCTCGCCGATCCGCCGGACGACGACCCGCGCACCGTCCGCGGACGCGGCTTTCGTCATCGCCTCACCGGGCTCGTCCATCGCCGCGTCCGCCGCCACCTTCTCCTCCGCCCGGCCGGGCAGCCCCAGCTCGGCCAGGCCGGGAATGAGGTTGCCGTGCGGGCACCTGACCGGGTAGTCGAGCAGCTCGAGCAGGCGGCACTCCACGCTTTCCGAGATCACGTGCTCCCAGCGGCACGCCTCGATGTGCACTTCCTCCCACGGTAGCTTGATGACCCCGACCAGAAGGCATTCGGCCAGCCTGTGCTTGCGCATCACCCTGGTGGCGAGCGTGCGGCCGACGTCGCTCAGCTCAAGCTGCCGGTCGCCCAGAACATGCAGCAGGCCGTCGCGCTCCATCCTGGCCACCGTCTGGCTGACGGTAGGGCCGGTCTGTCCCAGCCGCTCCGCGATGCGGGCGCGCAGCGGGGCGACTCCCTCCTCCTCGAGCTCGAAGACGGTGCGGAGGTACATTTCCGTGGTGTCGATCAGCCCGTGCGCGGTCACCTTCTCATCCTCCTGCTGTGATGCTATGCCGACAGTCCAGTCCTATGGAGACAGCCGCTCGACGGCCCAGCTGTCACCCTCACGCCGGTAGCGCAGGCGGTCGTGGAGGCGGTACCGGCCGGACTGCCAGAATTCGACCGTCTCAGGTACGAGCACGTACCCGCCCCAGAACTCGGGCATGGGCACCTGGTCCGGCGCCGGCCAGCGCTGCCTGAGCTCCGCGAACCGGCGCTCGAGCTCGGCGCGGGAACCGATGACCTGGGACTGCCTGCTGGTCCAGGCCCCTATCTGCGACCCGCGCGGCCGGGACCTGAAGTACGGCTCGCTTGCGGCCTGGGACATGACGCGCACGCTGCCCTCGGCGGTTACCTGGCGGCCCAGGGCGTACCAGGGGAAAACTGCGCACGCCCGGGGATGCGCGGCCAGATCCCGGCCCTTGCGCGAGGTGCGGTTGGTGTAGAACGTGAAGCCCTCCGTACCGTGCGCCTTCAGCAGCACGGTACGGGCCCGCGGGCGGCCGTCGGCCGATGTGGTGGCGAGCACCATGGCGGTCGGCTCGGGGACGCCATGCTCCCTTGCCTGTTCCATCCACCGGGCGAACTGGGTCATCGGGTCTTCGGCCAGCATGTCCTCGGACAGGCCGGCCGGCACGTCCCCCGGCGGGGCCGCCGTAACGTGTAGCGGAGACGGGCCAGGCTGCGTCGCGTCCATTAGTAATCATCCTCACAACTGCTCCGGCTATCGCAACCCAGTTCAGCTGTGTTGAATGAGGAGGCTGGAGACATGAGGAAGGGACACGAACGGCGATGTCGGATTTCAAGCCTGGGCTCGAGGGAGTAGTCGCCTTCGAGACCGGAATAGCGGAGCCGGACCGCGACGGCGGCGCGCTTCGTTACCGCGGAGTCGACATCGAGGAACTCGTCGGTCGCGTGAACTACGGATATGTCTGGGGTCTACTGGTCGACGGCGCGTTCGAGCCCGGCCTGCCGCCGGCCGAGCCGTATCCGATCCCGGTTCATTCCGGCGACATCCGCGTCGACGTGCAGAGCGCGCTGGCCATGCTCGCCCCCGCCTGGGGCCTGAGGCCACTGCTTGACATCGGCGACGAGCAGGCCAGGGAGGACCTGGCCCGGGCCTCGGTCATGGCCCTGTCCTTCGTGGCTCAGTCGGCCCGGGGGCTCGGTCTGCCGATGGTGCCGCAGCGACGCGTGGACCAGGCCGCCTCGATCACCGAGCGGTTCATGATCCGCTGGCGCGGCGAGCCCGATCCCCGCCACGTCCGGGCGGTCGACTCGTACTGGACGTCGGCGGCCGAGCACGGCATGAACGCGTCCACATTCACCGCCCGGGTCATCGCGTCGACCGGCGCTGACGTGGCCGCCGCGTTGTCCGGAGCGGTCGGCGCCATGTCCGGGCCGCTGCACGGCGGTGCGCCGGCCCGGGTCCTCGGCATGATCGAAGAGGTCGAGCGCACCGGAAACGCCGAAGCATACGTGCGGTCCGTGCTGGACCGGGGCGAGCGGCTCATGGGGTTCGGGCACCGGGTGTACCGGGCCGAGGACCCCAGGGCCAGGGTCCTGCGCCGCACCGCCAAGGAACTCGGCGCGCCCCGCTACGAGGTGGCGCTCGCGCTGGAGACCGCGGCGCTGGCCGAATTGCGGGCCCGGCGGCCTGACCGGGTGCTCGAGACCAACGTGGAGTTCTGGGCGGCCATCGTGCTTGACTTCGCGGAGGTCCCGGCGCACATGTTCACCTCGATGTTCACCTGCGCGCGGACGGCGGGCTGGGCCGCCCACATCCTGGAGCAGAAGCGGACGGGCCGGCTGGTCCGGCCCGCCGCGCGGTACATCGGTCCCGCCTCGCGGTCGGTCCGCGACGTTCCCGGCGCGGCCGAGGTACTAGACCGGCAGGCCTGAACCCGCCGGTGACCGAGCGTCGCCGGTAGGCTGCCAGAATGAGCGATCTGGTCATTCCGGCCGGCCTCAAGCCGAAGGACGGCAGGTTCGGCAGCGGCCCGGCCAAGGTCCGTCCGGCGCAACTGGCCGCGCTGGCCGGGCCGGGCGCCGCCTACCTCGGCACGTCCCACCGCCAGGGGCCGGTCCGGTCCCTGGTGCACCGGATCCGCACCGGGCTGGCCGAGCTGTTCAGCCTGCCCGGCGACTACACGGTCGTGCTTGGCAACGGCGGCACCAGCGCATTCTGGGACGCGGCCGCTTTCGGGCTGATCCAGCAGCACTCCCAGCACGTGAGCTTCGGCGAGTTCTCGGCCAGGTTTGCCACCATCACCGGCCGGGCCCCGTGGCTGTCCGCGCCGACCGTGGTGGAATCGCCTCCCGGCACGCATCCCGACCCCTGGCCTGAGCCCGGGGCGGATACGTACGCGCTGACCCACAACGAGACCTCGACCGGCGTGGCGATGCCGGTGCGCCGGGTGCCAGGCGCCGACCAGGGATCACTGGTCCTGGTCGACGCGACCAGCGCCGCGGCCGGGCTTGATGTGCAGGCCGAGGAGTTCGACGTCTACTATTTCGCCCCGCAGAAGGGCCTGGGCTCCGATGGCGGACTGTGGATTGCCCTGATGTCCCCGGCGGCGGTGGACCGGGTGGCCCAGATCGCCGCGAGCGGGCGGTACATCCCCGACTTCCTGTCGCTGCGGGTGGCAGTGGAGAACGCGGCCATCGACCAGACCTACAACACGCCCGCGGTGGCTACCTTGTTCCTGCTGGCCGACCAGGTCGAATGGCTGCTCGGCCAGGGCGGCCTGCCGTGGGCCACGGCCCGCACGGCGCGATCGGCTGCGATACTCTACGGGTGGGCGGAGAGCGTGGCCTGGGCCGACCCGTTCGTCGCCGATCCGGCACGGCGTTCACAGGTTGTCGGCACCATCGACTTGGCCGACGGTCTGTCCGCCGACGCCGTGGCGACATCGCTGCGGGCGAACGGGATCGTCGACACTGAGTCCTACCGCAAGCTCGGCCGCAACCAGCTTCGCATCGGCATGTTCCCCGCGATCGACCCCGAGGACGTGGAGGCCCTCACCGCCTGCATCGACTACGTGGTCACCCGCACCGGCGGCTGACGGATGGTCGCGCCGACCAGCCCGCTGGGCACACCCAACGCGAGGTAAGAATGACAGACGACGCAAACCCGGCGGCACTGCGCGGCGAACAGCGCACCGGTTTAGCCCGCCAGATGCTCGAGGAGGCTCGAGGCGGGATACCAGAGGGGACGTCGCAGGGGATCACGCCGTCGGCGCGTGTCGGCGACGCGCCAGGTGGCCCGATGCGGCTGTTCGTGGCCATCGGCCCGCCCGCGGCCGTGCTTGACGACCTCGACGCCCTGGCCGGGCCGCTCCGGTCCGGCCGGCAGGACCTGCGCTGGACAAGCCGGGAGGCTTGGCACGTAACCCTGGCCTTCCTCGGCCAGGTCGACCAGACCGCCGCGGCACGGCTGCTGCCCCGACTTGAGCGGGCCGCGCGGCGTCACTACGCGTTCCGGCTCGCGTTCACAGGCGCTGGCGCCTTCCCGGCGCCGACCAGGGCAAACGTGTTGTGGTGTGGCTTGTCAGGTGACCGCCTCGCGCTGGCCCACCTGGCCGAGTCCGTGGCCGCGGGCGCGAGCCGGGCGGGCGCCCGTCCGCCGGACCGGGGCCGCCGGTTCCAGCCTCACCTGACCCTCGCGCGCTGCCGGATGCCGGCCGACGTCACCGAACTCGTGGCCGCGCTGGCCGGCTACCAGGGCCGGGCGTGGACCGCGGACCGCATCCACCTGGTCCGCAGCCGCCTGGGCGCGACCGAGCAGCCCAGGTACGCCACGCTCGCCAGCTGGCCGCTGCGCTCGGCTAATCCCGGTGGTCCCGGTCCCGGCGAGTGATCACGAGGACTGGCTGAGCTTTTCCAGGATGGGCACCGCCGCCTTGAGCGTGGCCCATTCCTCCGCGGTGAGCTCGGCTAGCCTGCGGGCCAGCCACGCGTCCTTCGCGCGGCGGACGCGCTGCACCACCGTCCGCCCTTCGTCGGTGACGGTGAGGATGACCTGCCGCCGGTCGGTCGGGTGCGCCGACCTGACCACCAGCCCGCGCTCCTCGAGGACGGAGATGACGCGGGTCATCGATGGGGGCTGGACCTTCTCGTGATCGGCCAGCTCGCCCGGGGTCATGGCCTGGTGCCTCTCCAGGGCCGACAAGGCGGCCAGCTGGGTCTCGGACAGCACCGCCTCGGTCACGCCCGGGGCCTCGCGCTGGGCCCGCAGACGCCGGGCCAGCCTGCTCACTGAGATCCGCAGGGCCGTGGCCAGACCGGCATCGGTCGTGGTCTGCGTAACTGTCATCATCGGTAACCTTTATCAGCTGGGTGACCTAAGTACATCACGCCCGCGCGACCACACGCAGCGTCCCCGGGGTCGGTGGCCGCCGGCACCTCGTAGCCTGGACGGGTGAGCGAATCCCGCGCGCCGCGCCCGGCGCCGCCTCCACCGCTCGAGGCGAACGACCAGCTCGTCACCGGCACCATCACGGTTGGCTGGGCCGTGGCGCTGGTCGTGCTGCTCATCGTCCGCGACAGCCTGCCGTCGGATGCCAGATGGTGGATCTGGACCTGCGCCGCCGGGCTGGTGATGGGGCTGTTCGGGCTGTGGTACGTGCCGCGGCTCAAGCGGGCCCGCGCCCGCACAGCGGCCCGCCGGGCCGAGGCTGCCGCGGGTCAGTCGGCCCCGCGGGACAGCGGCTCGAACACCGTCTCCTCGACCGACACGCCGGGCAGGTCGACCAGGTCGTAGCCGAACTCGTCGATGACCGGCGCGATGGACCGGGCCGTCGCCTGCCAGATCACCGCCTCAGAGTGGGCTCCGCAGCCGTGGTCGGCCGAGACGACCCTGCCGTCGTCGGGCGCGTACGCGTTCGCGCAGGCACCGAACAACCGGCCGAGCTCGCCGCTGAGCGGCACGAAAAAGCCGCAGCTTACGCACTGCGCGGGCGCGGCGTGGGCCAGCGGCGTCCGCGGCCCGTGGTCGGTTGAGTACCAGCGCTCGGCGGCACCGTCCCGGCCGACGACCGAAAGCACGCGGGACCGTCCGGGCCCGGGCAGCTCGCCCGGCTCCTCCGGGCCTGACCCGTAGCCCCCCTGATAGTCGTCCTCGTCATCATCCTCGCCCGCGTACCAGTCGACCACCGCGTCGTCGCCTTCCATCGACACCAGCGGGACGAGCCGCTCATCGTCGGGCGGTGCGGGCAGCAGATCCCCGACGCCAAGGTCGCCAGGCCGCAGCCGGTCCTGCCACGGCACCCAGGGCGGTGCGAGCATGGCGGCCGGGCCAGGCAGCAGCACCATCTCGTCGACCGTGACCACCTTGGACCGCGGCGCGCGGGCGACGGTCACCGCCCACCGCCACCCCGCGTAGGCCCGATCCTCGCACGCGAACAGGTGCGTGACCACCCGTTCGCCCTCGGCGTGGACCTCGAGGTGCTCGCCCACGCGGTCGGGGCCGACCGCCGCGACGATAGCGTCGCGCGCGACGTCGACGGCCTCGGCGCATACCTGGTCTGGTTCCCTGGTGCGGGTGCGGGTGGAACTCACTGTTACCAATCCTCTGGCGGCGGGTATCGTTACCTCTCGGATGCGGCGATGTCGCCGTAGTGGCCGCGACCAAGAATACTGGTTACATGGGGATGTCCGAGGCGCTGCGCCGAACGGGGCACGCAGCACGCGCCACAACCGGCGCGATCCGGACCGCCACCCGCGCAACAGGCGGCCTAGTGCACCGGGTGACCAGCGCTTCCGGTGCCGGCCGCACCGGGCTGTCCACGCTCATCGAGCTGACCACGGCCAGCGGCGCCGGGGACGCCTTCGTCATCGTGGCACTGGCCGGGACGATCTTCTTCGACACCTCGGTCGACCAGGCGCGCGGCAAGGTGGCGCTGTTCCTCCTCGTGACCATGGCCCCGTTCGCGGTGCTCGCGCCGTTCATCGGGCCGGCCCTGGACCGGGTACAGCAGGGCCGCAAGTACCTGCTGGCAGGCACGCTGCTGGCCCGCGGCCTGCTGTGCTTCGCCATGTCGGCCGCGGTAAGCAGCCCGGTCACGCTGCTGCCCGCCGCGTTCGGCATCCTGGTGCTGCAGAAGGCCTACGGCGTGGTCCGCGCGTCGGTCACGCCGCGGCTGCTGCCCGAGCAGATCACGCTGGTGAGCGCGAACGCCCGATCGCAGCTGATAGCGGTGATCGGGGCCACGATCGCGGCCGGGCTGGCCGAGGGCATACAGGTGATCGGCGGCGCCGCCTGGGTGCTCCGCGCGGCCATGGTCGTCTACCTTCTCGCCATGATCCTTGCCGTGCGACTGCCCGACCAGGTTGATTCCCCGCCGGCGCCGGTGCCGGACCCCATGCCGGCCGAGGCCACCGCCGCGGCCGGCGCGCCGAGGGCCGCCGACGGCTGGCCACCGCGCGGGAGCGATCCCAGGATGCCGCCACGGCCTGATTTCCAGCCGAACGGACCTGGGCGATACGCCAGCGAACATGGCAGCGGCCCGTGGCAGGCCAGCGAACCAGGGCCTGCGCTACCGCCTGGCTCGACGGTCCCGCCCGGATCCGCGCCGCCGCCGGGGTCCGCGAGCCCGAACGGGTCAAGGCCCGCAGGCGGCGGCCCGTGGCGCACGCTGAAGAGCGTTGGTCCTGTGATATCCGAGGCGATGACCGGAAACGCGGTCCTGCGCGCGTTCTCCGGCTTCACGTTCTTCTTCTTCGCGTTCTTGCTGCAGACCGAGCGCTTCGGCGTTTCCAAGCACTTCGCTCTGGCCACGCTCGCCGTCGCCGTCGCGGCGGGCAGCATCGTCGCGATGGCCGTCGGATCCTGGCTCCGCTCCCGCGCCCCGCAGCTGATCATGTTCGCCGTGCTCACCATAGCCCCGGCGGTCGCCGCCGCCGCCGCCTATTTCTTCAGCCTGGCGGCGGTCATCGCCGTGGCGTTCGCCGCCATCATGTGCGCCAGCCTGGCCAAGCTGGCGCAGGACTCGCTCGTGCAGCGCGAGATCGGCGACGAGATCCGGTCATCGACCTTCGCCGTCTCCGAGACCCTGAACCAGGTGTCCAACGTGGCAGGCGGCCTGGCCGGGGTGCTTGTGTCGATGCTGGACAACGGCCAGGCTGGCCTGGCCATCGCGGCCGGCCTGCTGACCGTCGCCCTCGTGCTCATCGTGGCGCGGCGCAGGCGCCGCGTCCTCGGGGCGCGCCTGAACCCCGAGCGCCCGCGGGTCCGCCCCCGCACCGCCCACTAGCGCCTGGGAGAGCGGGCCGAGGACTAGGGTTCGATGTCGTCGGCGACCGCGCGGAGGACAGCGGCGATCTTCTTGGCGTCCTTTGCGTCGGGGTGCTTACCGCGGCGGTAGGTATTCGACACGTCGTCGAGCAGCTTGATCAGGTCCTCAACGATCACGATCATCTCGTCCGGCTTCTTGCGGGCCTGCTTGACGGCCGCGACGGTGGGTGGCGGCTCGAGGATCCGCACCTGTAGCGCCTGCGCCCCGCGGCGGCCCTCGGCTACCCCGAACTCCACCCGCTGCCCCTGCCGCAGCGCGGTCGTACCCGCGGGCAGCGCCGACGAATGCACGAAGACCTCGCCGCCGTCATCGCGGGCGAGGAAGCCATACCCCTTATCGGAGTCGTACCACTTGACCTTGCCGGTAGGCACCGCGCAGACCTCACGTTGAAGAGAAACTAACAACAACCAGCGATCGGTTGACCGACAGGATGCTATGGGCACTTCTAAGGCTATCGGTCCGGCGCACCGGGCCGCAGCTTCGTTATCGCAGGATAAGGATGGGCCGGGGTCGGCAGCCTGGACCGCGGCGGGCTGTGTCCCGTGATCGCATGGGCCCTATACCCAGCGCTTATGACCGGAAACCTGATGCCGAACGGCCCGGGGAGTCGTACTCCCCGGGCCGTTTTGCTTACCGTGAAGGGACTGGATCAGAAGTCCATGTCGCCGCCGCCACCGGGCATGGCGGGGGCCTTCTCCTTCTCCGGCTTCTCCGCGATGACGGCCTCGGTGGTGAGGAACAGGCCCGCGATCGACGCCGCGTTCTGCAGCGCAGAGCGGGTGACCTTCGCGGGGTCGATGATCCCGGCCTTGAACATGTCGACGTACTCGCCGGTCGAGGCGTCCAGACCATGGCCCGCGGCCAGCGTCTTGACCTTCTCGACCACCACGCCGCCCTCGAGGCCCGCGTTCACCGCGATCTGCTTGAGCGGCTCCTCAAGCGCACGGCGCACGATCTGCGTTCCGGTCGCCTCATCGCCGCTCAGGTCCAGCTTCTCGAAGGCGCTGCGGCCCGCCTGAAGCAGGGCCACACCGCCGCCGACCACGACGCCTTCCTCGACCGCGGCCCTGGCGTTACGGACCGCGTCCTCGATGCGGTGCTTGCGCTCCTTCAGCTCGACCTCGGTGGCCGCGCCGGCCTTGATGACCGCGACGCCGCCGGCCAGCTTGGCCAGCCGCTCCTGCAGCTTCTCCCGGTCGTAGTCGGAGTCGGTGTTGTCGATCTCGGTGCGGATCTGGTTGACCCGGCCGGAGATCTGGTCGGCGTCCCCGGCCCCGTCCACGATCGTGGTCTCGTCCTTGGTGACCACGACCTTGCGGGCCCGGCCGAGCACGTCCAGGTCCACGCCGTCCAGCTTGAGGCCGACTTCCTCGCTGATGACCTGGCCGCCGGTCAGGATGGCGATGTCGCCGAGCATGGCCTTGCGCCGGTCGCCGAAGCCGGGGGCCTTGACCGCCACCGACTTGAACAGCCCGCGCATCTTGTTGACCACCAGGGTGGCCAGGGCCTCGCCATCGACGTCCTCGGCGATGATCGTCAGCGGCTTGCCGGACTGCACCACCTTGTCAAGCAGCGGCAGCAGGTCCTTGTTGGCCGAGATCTTGGAGTTCACCACCAGGATGTACGGGTCATCGAGGACCGCCTCGAGCCGCTCGGGGTCGGTGACGAAGTACGGCGCGATGTAGCCCTTGTCGAACCGCATGCCCTCGGTGAGCTCAAGCTCAAGGCCGAAGGTGTTGGACTCCTCGACGGTGATGACGCCTTCCTTGCCGACCTTGTCCATCGCCTCGGCGATCATCTCGCCGATCGCGGTGTCCCCGGCCGAGATGGACGCGGTGGAGGCGATCTGCTCCTTGGTCTCCACGTCCTTGGCCAGCTTGGACAGCTCCTCGCTGACCGCCTCGACGGCCGCCTCGATGCCGCGCTTGAGCGACATCGGGTTGGCGCCCGCCGCGACATTGCGCAGGCCCTCGCGCACCAGCGCCTGGGCCAGCACGGTTGCCGTCGTCGTGCCGTCACCGGCCACGTCGTCGGTCTTCTTCGCTACTTCCTTGACCAGCTCCGCGCCGATCTTCTCCCACGGGTCCTCGAGCTCGATCTCCTTGGCGATGGACACGCCATCGTTGGTGATCGTGGGTGCGCCCCACTTCTTCTCGAGCACCACGTTCCGGC
>Ga0335075_10003049_pt1 | contig 26815 bp, 21 predicted proteins | sample Lox_Sample_24_FD_206723 | JGI IMG/M metagenome (GOLD analysis project Ga0335075, IMG submission 206723) | Soil microbial communities from Loxahatchee National Wildlife Refuge, Florida, United States - Lox_Sample_2.4 | ecosystem: Environmental > Terrestrial > Soil > Wetlands | place: USA...
AAATATTTTCTTGATTTCGGGGGAGGATTTAAGGAATTTGAGAAGTTTTGCGTCTAACCGAAGGGCTAATTCAATAACTTTGTTTTTAGCAAGATTACCTTCTGCTACTAGTCTTTCGTCTTTTTTCAGGAGTTCGGTTAATGTTTCTAATGTTCTTTTCATGTTATTGGTTTAATGCTAGATATTTTGATTAAGCATTATTTTTTAAGGAAGGAGAGCATTTCTTTTAATAATTTAAGTTTTTCATGCTTTTCTTTTAAATTAGCAATCACTTTGTCTGCTCTACTAATAAGATTGTATTCCTTGTTCCTTCTGTCTTCAGTTAGCATCGGTATTTCTAAAAATTCCTCAACATTAAAGTGAACTCAACTGATTTTAGTTCTTTCGGTGTGAAAAACTCCCTTATTTTCTTCATTATTAACTCCCTCACTATAGTCTTCCCAAAATCATCCGTCTTCTTTGTTTACTCACTCGATTTCTCCTAACTTGGTTGAGTATTTTTTTCTATCATCATCAATCATAAACCAATACTTTAAACCTAATCTCTCAACAAGGTTAGCAAAAAAAATATAATGGAATTTGCCAAAAATAGGTATGATTTCAATATCTTTCAATTCCTCGCGTAACTCTTCTCTTAAAACGCTATCAAAGAGAATGCATTCAACCGGACCTTCAACAAAAAGTATTTTTTTACTAAACAAAAATTTCAATACTTCTTTATTACTAAGTAACCTTTTTCATTTATTTATGTAGGAAGAGTCAGTGAATTCTCCTTTAATTTTCTCGCTGTCTCTAGCGTATTTTTTATAATCTTCTTTAATTCTTTCTTTAATGTTGTCTATTATTTTCCAAAGACAGAGAGGTTTTTTTAAGTATCCTTTTTCTTTTTGAACTATGACTAGATTTGTTTGTTTTTCTTCATGAATAAAATGCGAAAGAAAAATTGGCGAATGAGTTGTTAAGATTATCGTTAGTTCATTTTTTTCTAAAGTTTTTTTTATTGAATTAGCTACTTCTTTTATTCGCTGGGGATGCAAAAATAACTCCGGTTCATCAATTAATAAAGTTGATCGACATATGTGCGAATTATTATCTGTCATCCCTGATTTTTTCTTGTGAAATTCGCTAACTATGTGCGAAAAAATGCTTAAAATCCAAAACTTTCAATTACCTGAACCAGTGTTTTTTGGTGAATGAAGTTTACCTATATTTATTGCCTTTACTTTTAAATCTTTATCTTCTGTTCCGCTTTCTATTATAATATCAAAATTATCTTCCGCTTTTATTTTCAAGGCTTCCTCAATTCATTCTTTTAACCCCGCCTCATGTTTTCCTAATCTTCTATTTATTTCTACTTTATTAACATAATCACTAATAAGTTCTCCTTCAAGATATTTTATTTTTTTGGAATTTGACCCCTCAGGAAAAAAGTTGTAGATACTTGTTTCTAAATCAAGATAATAGACAGAATGAAAAATTTTTCTTTTAGAAGGATATCGAAGTATCATGTATGACTCATCTCAAGTTTTATTTAGTGCCTCTAAGTTTTCTTGATGTGGCTTCACTTGAAAAAACGGATCTATAATTTCCTTTTGGACAAACTTATCGGCATTTTTAAAAAGCCAATTTAGTAGATTTGTCTTCCCCGTGTTGTTTTCGCCGACTATTATTGTTATTCCATTTTTTATATACTCTAATTCTATGCCTCTCAAGTTGCTGTCATAATCTTCTATATTTTCTATAAGAATTTTTTCGTAGTTTTTATTCATGCTTTCTCAGTTGAATTTTGTAATATCATTTTTGTATGTTATAATCTGTAAAGAAAGAAAAATTTTTCTCTACTATTTTCTTAGTTATTCGATTTCTTTTATAAAAATTCATAAAATGAAATTAATACATATGAAAAAAGAGACTCCTGAAAACAATAAAGAAAATCAAATTTTCTACATTTTAACATTGGCAATTTCTACTACTGCCATTATTTACCTTTATAAAAAATGAAAAGAAGAACAACGAAAAAATGTTTTGCTAGAAAAAGTTTTAGAGATTAGAGAAGAAAATAAAGAGGTAAGTTGATCATTCGACTATAGATAAATATTTTTTAGTTTTATTTTCTCAACACACACCAATGAGAAACTCCGCTATCAAATCAAACATCCATAGTATCTTGTCCCAAAACAACTTTTTCACTCATCAATTGTGGAAATTTCTGCTTTAAAAGTGTCAAAACATCTCCATCAAAATAGCATTCCGAACCTTTTTCGGAAACTAATTCTGCAATATAATCAATAATTTTTGGTTCAAGAATGGGGTTATCATCCTGGTATAAAACGGGAATGGGAACTCCTCATTTTCTTTGCCGAGAAAGACATCAATCACTCCGGGCAGTCATGACCGAAATCATTTTTTCCTTAGTTCAAGCAGGATGTCACTCAACTTTTTCAACACCTTCTAACAACTCCTTTTTAATCTTTTGCACGGCAATAAATCACTGCTTGGTTAAACGATAAACTAGCGGACTTTTATCCCTTCAATCATGGGGATAACTATGGCTAATTATTTCTTCTTTTTCTGTTAAATTTCTTTTCTTTAAATCAATAATAACATACTCATTAACTTCTGAGTAGTGTTTACCAACTAATTCTGGAACCACAATCTTTTCGTTAAATGATCCATTAGTTTTCATAGGACATTCAATAATTAATTTCTCTCTTTGAGCCACCACAAAATCTTCGGCACCAAAGGCTGGAGCTAAATGAACAATTCCCGTTCCCTCATCTTCTTGGATAAAATCATCACCACTAGTAATATAACCTTTTACATCTTCGCGGTAAGGATGAAAATAAGTTAATCCCAACAATTCTGAACCTTTAAATAATTTCTCTACCTTTGCTATTTTTTTTTCATCTCACTTTTTTAATAAATTTATCATTTTTTCTAAAATTATTAAGTATTCACGATTTCATTTAACTAATGCATAAGAAGCAGTTTTTTTTACCGCGATCAAACGATTAGCTGGAATGGTTCAGGGTTGAGTAGTTCAAACTAAAAGGCTAACATTTTCCTTCCCAGAAAAATTATCTGCTAATTTAATTTTAAAATAAAGAGAAGTATCTTTTTTGTCCAAATACTCTATTTCGTTTTCGGCTAGGGCGGTTTCATGACCACAGGATCAGTAAACTGGTTTAAATCCGCGGTAAACTAAACCTTTTTTCACGAACTCACCAAAAACTCTTAATTGCTCGGCTTCATATTTTTTATCTAGCGTAAGATAATATTGACTATAATCAGTAAAAAGCCCTAATTTTTTTAATTGTTCTCTTTGTAATTGTACTTGTTCTAAGGCGAATTGCTGACAAGTTGATCGTAAATTTATTTCTTTGCCTTGATAAATCTGTAAAACTTGGTGTTCGATGGGCAAGCCGTGAGTATCTCAACCTAACAGAAAAGGAGTATAATGTCCTTGTAAAGCCTGAAAGCGCACAATTATGTCTTTAATAGTATTATTGAGAACATGTCCAAGGTGAATTTTGCCATTCGCATAAGCTGGTCCGGAATGAAGAATAAAAGAAGAATTATCTTTATTTTTTTCTAATACTTTTTGATAAATTTGTCTTTCTTCTCATAACTCTCGGATCTTTTTTTCGCCTTCTGCCGGATGAAAATTTTTTAGCGGAAGGGTAGTTTTTGGTAATAGAATAGTATCTTTATAACTTTTGTTATCCATTAATCTATTTTTTTATGCACTCCTTTAACTTCAATAATGATGGTAATTTGACAATTAAAGACTACCATAGAGTTAATAAAATAGCAATTGATTAAAGTAGAATAGTCTCTTTAATTATAATTATTTTTTTCTGTTTCGAATGACTTTAGTTATTGCCAAAATAATTATTGCCAAGAATGTAAAGGAAATGATAGTGAGAGGTAAGTATGATTCTCAATCTTTGTTAGTTTTTTCGTTTACATTTGGAGGTTTTTTACTACTCATTTGCATAACTTCTCTTTCTACAGCTTGAACAAATTCGTTAATCTGTTTTTTTCTATCAAGTGTTTCCAAATAACTTTGCCAAGTTTTGTTACCATTTCAAATTTTTCCTTTTAACTTTGTTGGGTTGATATTGTATTTTTTAAATATTCCTCTAATTATTTCTTTAGCAATGTTTTGGGCAGCTTTTACCGAAGGAGCGTTGATTATGTCTTTTTTATTATCACCTATTCCTATCTTTTCGAGAGATTTCAAAAAGGCTTTTTGATAAGCTAATATTTCTTCCGCAGTAGAAAATTTTTCAATTTCTTCTTCCCAATTTTGATATTTGCTATTTTTGAGTAGAGTTCTTAATTCAGTATTTGTTAAACTATCTTTACCCATCAAGATTTTGTTTAATTCTTCTTTAGTTCTCTGTTTTATAGTTTTTAGTTCGCTTTGGGGAGCAGGATTTTCTTCTTCATTTTTCTTTTCTAAATATCTTTCATTGTTATAATTAAATATTCGATAAACATTTTCTTTAATAAGAAATTTTTTCTCCATTATTTTTTCATTGTTATAATTAATTTCCTTATTGATAGGACTATCTAAAGAAAATCTTTCATCTAATTTGGTAAAAAAATCCTCTTGAAAGTAATAGAGAACATCATTGGCTAGAATTTCTTGAAGTTCCAGCCCAATTTCTTTTGCTTCTTGACAAATTTCTTGATTTTCTCTAATTTTTATTAAAAGTTCCTCGCATAGGGAATTCATTTCATTTTCTTGGTTAGATAGTTCTTGATTTCTTTCTCTAACCTCAGTAAAGATAGGGGTTTCGTGAGGAGGATGAGGAATTTCTTCCTCAGTTTGTTGAGAAACTACACGCAGATTGCTAAAGTTTTCATCAATTAATAGTCCTCCTCAATTATCTATAGAAGCTTTTGTTGGGCCGAATTCAATTCCACTGATAATAATAGTATTTCCTACTGCTAAGTCTCCATTTTGAAAATGCTTGTTTAGTGTTTCTCCTTTTCTTAAGCTTATGAGAGTAATTTGTATCCCGTTTACAGTAAAATGAGAATGAGGAGTAATTCAAAATCAACCTAATTTTTTATCTTCATCTTGTTCAATTTTTTCAATGGTAAATTGGATATCAGAATTAGAAGGTGGAAGAGGTTGGTCCTGATCTTCTTCTGGACTTTGGTGCGGATTTTGTGGCTTTTCTTTTTCTCGACTGCTAGTAATGTCTGGACTATTGAGGAGTTCATCTATTCTAAAATCAAATGCTTTTTTTCAATGTCGACGATCGTTGTTTAACGAAGCAACTACAACACTTTCGTAATTCTCGGAAAGGATTTTTTTATTTACCGCTAATCAGCAATCTTTATTTCCTTCTCCTGAAGTGATGTCAAAATAAACAGCAGGTTGGGTAAAAACGTGTCCGGCATGCCCAGCACTGATTCCTGAACCACCGGTAAAAACAATATCTTCAATTTTATCAGTTTCCTCAATACACTCTGGCTCATAAATTTTAATAGTTTCTTTTAAAATCTCTTTCAACAAATTTGAGGTTATAGCAAACCGTTCTGGGGAGAAACTTCTTTCTCTTTCATTTCCTTTAGCATTAAGATAGTGTCCATTAGAATTATCCCTAACAAAGTTTTCCCCAGTTGGTACTTTCTTTCTTGTTCCGTCAGCATTGAGAACAAAGTTGCCTGATGCGTCCTGAGCATTTTCTAATTCTGGCACCAAAGTATAATTACTACCTACACTAGGATAATGGAAATTAAGATAGTCTTCTAATTTATCAAACCCAGCCGTTCAGGATAAGTTAAGAACTCTACCTCGATTATCACATTTTAACGCTTCTGCACCAGTATAATCAGTATAAGTTTTTTTTTGTGATTGTAAGGAACAAGCATTAAAGATTATTCATTCACTTTGACTATTGATATCGATTATTTTTTGTAACTTTGTTTCATCCAAATTTATTCCGGAAGAATTGAGACTAAGAAGATAATCGGAGGTTAATTGTTTTATTTTTTCATTCATATTAATATATATATATAGGTTTTAGTTAATATAGTGCTTATAGCACTTCGACTTTATTACAATATTATTTTATTAGATATTACTTTTACAAAGGTACTAGTAATTTAGAATCCTTTATTATATTTTTTAAATGATAAGTCATTTTATCTATTTCTTTTTTGGTGTTATAAATAAAAAGAGAAATGCGAATAGCACTTTCTGTGCCAATTAATTCTTTTAGATAAGGGCAACAAAAATTTCCTGCTCGCACTAAAATATTATTTTTCCCTAAATAATCAGCCACATCGTGAGCGTGATAGTTTTTTAAATTAAAAAGAACAATATCAATAGTCTTCAGATCTTTATTGTGAATGGTTACTTTTCCTAATTTTTCTAATTCACTGATCGCGTAATTTTTTAATTCCTTTTCATAATTGGAGATCTCTTTGATATTTAAACTGTTAAGAAATTCAAAACTAGCTTTCAAACCAAATATTTGGGCCAATGGTAGAGTTCCTACTTCAAATTTTTGAGTTAATGGTAGCAAAAATTCATTATTTAAATAAAGAGGGCTAACTTTTTTCCCACCTCCTCACAATAGATCAGGCAAATTTCTTCCAAACTCTTTTTTTATTCAAAGAACACCTATTCCGGTTGGACCATAGATTTTGTGCCCAGAAAAAACCAGTGCATCAATGTTTCACTTTTTTACATTAATAGGTAAGTGAGCAATACTTTGACAAGCATCAATTATTACTAGACAGTTAGGATTTATTTCTTTAATTTTTTTAGTAATTTTTACTACTGGATTAATAACTCCTAGGCTATTACTCATATGAGAAAGACTAACTATCTTAGTCTTTTTATCAATGTAATTTTCTAGTTTATTAATATCAATTACAAAGTTTTTAGTCAATGGTAAAAAATCTATTTGAATTTCTTTTTCTTGGGAAATGGCTTGCCATGGATAGCAATTAGAACTATGTTCTAAATGAGTTAAAAAAATTTTGTCTTCTCTTTGCAAACATTTTTTTAATGATAAGGCTAAGATATTTAGTGAATAAGTAGTAGAAGGAAAAAAAATAATTTCTTCTGTCTGAGTATTAATTTTTTGAGCAATTAATTGACGAGCTTGGTGAATAGTTTGACGGACTTCCTGGGCTAAAAAACTGTTCCCTTCACTATGAGTATTGATTGAATAATTTTCATAGTAGTTGCTAATGGCTTGAATGACGGTTTTAGGTTTCAAACTAGTTGCCGCACTATCTAAATAAACCAAGTTTTTTTGGCGAGTAAAAGTAGGAAATAATTTTCGAAATTTATTATTCATTGAGAAATGTATTATTTTTATGTTTAAAATTACTCCTAATCTGATTCAAGGAATTTTAAATGTTTATCATTTATTATTATATATATTAAGAGAAGAGTAATGAGTATAAATATAAAATGTATAAAATAAGTAATATATAATAGGTGTTAAACCTATTTATATTGAGAAAGATAGTTTATTGCCTATGGAGAAAATAGAAATGATAATAAGAAGTTAGTAGTTTACAAACCAATGATTACTAGTCTTTTTGTAAGAATAAGTTAGTAGTAATAAGTTCAGCAGTTCTGAATAAAAAATCAAAAAAAATAATATTTTAAAAAATGACAAATTGAAAAACATATACAATTGTAATAATAACTCCTTTTAGTGAACGTTTATGAGTAGGATTAGATGATTATATAAAATTCTCTGATTCTAATAGTAGTGGTTTTTATTGCATTAATGTTTATCCATACGACACTTATCGGATTGGAGATCGAATACAGGTTGATAATAACATAACACGTTATCATGCAAATGGTCGCGAACCTTATTCTGAAGGTAATGATAATATAATCCGGAAAGTTGGTTCACCTACAGTTCCGTCGTCTGCAAGTACAGGAATGACTATTGGTTCAACTATTATAACTAGAGAGAGCGGTTTAGCGATGGCTCGGGAATTGGATGCTTACGTAGAGCAAAGTGGGGGGAGAAATGAATATACGGCACACATTGAAGTTAGAGACAACCAAAATAATACAATCAAGTTTTCTTTATCTTCTAAAAGAGTAAATTAATAGTTGTAACGCATCATGAACAGAGACAAAAGACAAGAAATCACGGAATCAGTAAACAGAATGATAAGACTTTCTCATGAAATTTTTGGAAGTCAATATCCGGTAGATTTCTTAATTCAAAACGAAGGTGGAAAAGAAATTGAAGTAAGTAAAGAAGAGTTTATTAATTGAACGTTAGAGGCAGGCAATAATCCTAGAAAAAGCGGAGGTAAAGGCACTATAAGAGTTAGAACATGAATGACTGCTCAGCCAGAAAAATCCGTTGTTCCCGTTGTTAAAAATGAAGAGCAAAAACAACTTTTGCTAGAAGGTGCTAAAAAGTTAAAGGAAGTAAGTGGTAATCAAGAAATTGAATTAGCAAATATTCAGAAGAGATCAACTCCATTATCAAGCAATAATAATAATAATAATAATGAAAAGCCTTTCCCTATTCTCCCAGTTATTGGGGCAATTGGAATAATTGCTTTATCAGGATTAATTGCTTATAAATTATCAAGAAAGAGGATTAGAAGATAATTTTTTAAAAATAATGTGTCTTAAACATTGTTCTAAATGTCAAAAAGAAGCAAGGAAAAAGAGAACAAGAGTGTTTGTTAATTTGATTTTAATGTTGCTCTTGATTTATATCTCTCTCTTCTTTAAGGGAGCGATGAGAATCATTTAGATAATTATTCTTATTGACTGTAAAGAGGGGGGGAAATGTCATTTATCATTTTGTTGTTGAGAGTTTTTTTGTTTTTTTATAGAGAACTAAAAAAATTTTATTTCTTCCCTTTTTTTAATGTAAAAAATATGTTTATTATAATGCAGTTTGATGAAACTTCAATTATTTAATAGCCAAGAAAAGAAGATCGTCTCTTTGGATTTAAAACCGGACCAAATTGTTAACATTTATCTCTGCGGCCCTACTGTTTATGATCATATTCATTTAGGAAATTTGCGCCCAGTAATTGTTTTTGACGTTCTTTATCGTCTTTTATTGTTTTTGAAGGTTAGAGTTAACTATGTACAGAATATTACTGATATTGATGATAAAATAATCGCTAGGGCTAATAAAGAAAAAAAAACTGAAAAAGAGATTAGTGATCACTATGCTAAAGCTTATTTAACTAATCTAGATCGTTATAATATTTTGTTTCCTTCTGCTTTACCGCGCGTGACCAATTATATTCCTGAGATTCGAGACTTTATTTTTTCTTTATATAAAAAGAAAGCGGCTTACCAACAAAAAAATGAAGTTCTTTTTCGCGTTGGGATAAATAAGGATTACGGCGAACTTTCCAAACAAAATCTAGAAAAACTAAAGCCTGATACTCGTGAAATTGTTAAAGTTTGTAAAGAAAATAATCTTGATTTTGTGCTTTGAAAGAAAACTGAATTTGGCATTAACTGGAATTCGGAATGGGGGTTTGGCCGCCCAGGTTGGCATACTGAATGTGCTGTATTTATTGATAAGTTATTTCGTAGTCAAACTATTGATATACATGGCGGGGGTAATGATTTATTATTTCCTCATCATGAGAATGAGCGAATTCAATATTTGATTAAAAATAATCGAGAATTGAGTAAGGTTTGATTGCATATTGCTCATATTCATTGAAAAAAAGAAAAAATGTCTAAATCACTTGGTAATGTCATTTTGGCCAAACACTTTGCCAAAATTTATGATGTTAACGCTTTTCGTTATTTGGTTCTAAACAGTCATTATAATCAAGTAATAAATTTTAGTGAAGAGTTAATTCAACAAGCTAAAGATTACATTCAAAAAATAAAAAATCTCAAAAAAAAGTTAGTTTTTTGTTTGTACCTAGAAAAGTTAAAATTAAAAAATTTTGTAACTGTTCGGAGTAAAGAAGTAATTAAAAATTTACTAGATAACCTTAATACTATTAAAGTTTTTTATCTTTTGGAAGAGGTAATTACTTTTCTTAATAAAAGCATTGATCAAAAAAAAACTAGTAGTCAAGTATTCCAAGAAACGGTTAGTGATTTTTTTTTTATTTTAGATATATTAGGATTTAAATTTGATCCACTTACTTATAATTTAGAAAATAAATTTTTGATTAATAAGTGGCAAAGGTTAAGAAAAGAAAATAAATATTCACAAGCTGATGAAATTAGGAGTGAATTGCAGAGAAGTGGAATAATTTAACGAAACGTATATTATTTCTTTTATAGTTCTCAACTATATTAAAATAGGGAATTATATACTATTTTACACTAGAAGAATAATTAGTTGTTATGAAAAACAACTAAAACTAAGAATATGGCACTAAATCTTGAAAGTCTTAATAGTATATAATTGCCTAAATTTAATTATATGAACTGCGTAAATTGTAATAGAGATATAGAATTTAATCAAATAAGTCTAAACTCTAACTTTTGTTTAGATTGTTATCACAAATATCACGAGGAAAAACTAAATGATTTAGCAGACAGATACTATGATGAAAAAGGTGATTTTTTGGAAATTAATGGCAAGGAACTCGGAGAATTAAAAACTAGTGAGGATATTGATGAACTAAAACAGGCACAAAAAGATTTAAGTGAATATGTCAATAGTGAAGAGGGTTTAAAACTCATTGCTAAATATCTAGGTAAAGAATGAAGCAAACAAATGCCTAATGAATTAAAGTTGATTAAGGAATGATTAAGATACATAGAACAACAAAATTACCAATCCTCTCAACAAATCTCTAATAGATAGAAGATTAATTTAAGTTAATGTAAATCTATATATAATTCCCTAAAGAAATATTAAGTCTACTAAAATTGTCCTATATTATTGACATTTAATTCTAACTTTGTAATTATTAATTTTCAAATTTAATTTCTACTTTTAATATAATAATATATAATATATGTAAAACTTATTATAATTTGTAATGAATCTAGCGAGCGAAAAAGTGTGTGCGGTTGGTTGTAACTGTAACATTACAAAAAGAATTTCTATAGCAATTAGGATTATTATTTTTTAAATTTTATTGATAAGACTTATTGCTATATTATTTTCTTTAATTTATGTCTACCAAGGAGGAAAAACAAAAAAAAAATGAGTATGGAGCTGAAAGTATTCAGGTTCTAGAAAATATTGAGGCGGTTCGAAAAAGACCTGGAATGTATATTGGTTCTACTGATGAGCAAGGTTGACACCATTTAGCTTGGGAAGCAATTGATAATCCAGTTGATGAAGCAGTGGCTGGTTATTGTCAAAAGATTTGAGTTACCCTTTCAGCTGACCAAACTGTGATTACTATTAAGGACGATGGTCGTGGGATTCCGATTGAAGTACATCCTAAAACTAAAATAAGTGTTTTAAGGACTATTTTTGAGGTTTTGCATTCGGGTGGAAAATTCGATGACAAGGCTTACAAAACTTCAGGGGGATTGCACGGAGTAGGAGTAACAGTGGTTAATGCCCTTTCCAAGTTCTTGCGAGTTGAGAGTAGTCGGGAAGATAAGACTGAAATATTGACTTATGAGCGGGGAAAATTAACTTTTTCTCAAATAATTGACACGCCTGGGCGAGCCAATGGCTTGTTGGTTGAATTTGCTCCAGATCCTGAAATTTTTAGAGACTTTACCTATTTTAAGGTAGAAACCATCCAAAGGCGCTTAAAGGAGTTAGCTTATTTAAATCCTAATCTCACTTTATATTTTGCTACTTCACCTACGGCAGAACCAGTGATTTATAATTTTACCGGTGGCTTAAAGAGTTGAATTGAAGAATTTCATGCTGGTCGGGAAACCTTAGGTGAAATTTTTCATCAAGTAGTCGAAGAAAAAGCTCCGGAATATTTCCAATTAAGTTTAGCTTTTCAATATAGTAATAATTATGACAAGAGTAATAATCGTTCTTTCTGTAATAATATTCGCACTAATGGGGGTGGTTCCCATGTTAGTGGTTTTGAGAGTGGATTTTTTGAAGTTTGTAAAGAATTAGTGGGAAAGGATAATCCTAATTTGGATTTGGAATTAAATGATGTTTTGGTGGGCTTGACGGTTATTATTTCAATTAGAATCAAAGAACCTGAATTTGCTGGTCAAACTAAAGATCGATTGGCTAACCGAGAAGTTCGCGAAAAGACCAAAAAGATCACTCAAGAATTAGTAAGTGGATTTTTGCAAGATAACGCTGTAACAGCTAAACTCATTAAGGGGAAAGTTGTTGATAATGCTAAGTTACGCTTGCATTTAAAAGAAGAACAGGACATTTTTCAGGGAGGGAAGAAGAATCTCGACTTGATAAAAGTATTATCTGGCTCAGAGGAGAATGAAGAAATATTTTTTGTCGAAGGTAAGTCGGCAGGCGGTAGTGCGGAAGAAGGCAGGGATGTAAAAACTCAAACTGTTCTAGCTCTGCAGGGAAAACCTCCTAATGCTTTAAAGTTGGTGCGTCGAGTTCTTCAAAATAAGCAAATCCATAATATTTTACTAGCCCTTGGTTTCGCTGATTCAAAAGGACTTTTAAAAAATAATTATATTCGCTTTCGTCCCTGAATGGAAAGGCAGGTATTAGATGAAGAAATAGCTTTACCAGAAGACTTTGTTTATGAAGAGGAAGGAGAGAAAAAAATAATTACAGCCGATACTCTGCTTAGTTTAGAACAATTAACTATTGTTGTTCGTGAAACGCTAAAGGATTTATTAGGAAAATCTAATTTTAAAAAAATTATTTTGATGGCTGATCCGGATGATGATGGAGCCCATATTGTAGTGTTGTTGATGACTTTTATTTTCCGTTATTTGCCTTATTTAATTGAAGGGGGTAAAGTATTTGTGGTGGTACCGCCTTTTTATCGAGTGCAGGCCAAAAAACAAATCCATTACTTTTATGATGATCAGGAATTGGAAACTTATCGTCGTAGTAATCCTCATGAGGAACGAAAAATTGAACGAATCAAAGGTTTAGGGCAAATGGATGCTTCAGAATTGTTCGAAAGCACCATGGACCCTAATCAACGGCGTTTGTATAACATAAATATTACCGACTGATCAAAATGTGAAAGGATAATTCAGGAATTGATGGGTACTAAGAGTGACAAACGGAAAGAGTATTTAGAAAAACGTGATTATCGCGAAGCTTCCTTGACTATTAGTGAAGAGAAAAAAATTAACTTGATTAACTTGCTCTTAGTTAACCTTCTCCGTTATGCCTATGCCGTAGTAGAAGATCGAGCTTTGCCAAATGTTCACGATGGTTTGAAACCAGTTCAGCGAAGAATCTTATTTGCTTTTTATCAAATGGGGATTACTCCTAATAAGTCAGAAGTCACTTCTGCCAACATAGTGGGTAAAACAATGTCAGACTGGCATCCTCATGGTGATCAAGGTATTTATAATGCCATGGCAAACATGGTGCGGGCTGATAAATTTCGCTATCCACTAGTTTATGGACGAGGTAATTTTGGTTATGACAAAAATCCTCCAGCAGCGATGCGTTATACCAAGGTAAAGTTAACCCCTTTTGCTCTTCATTTATTAGAAGATATCGCTTATGGTGCCACTGAATGGAAAAACAATTATGATGATACTAAGGGAAAAGAAGAGCCAGTTATTTTACCGACTAGCCTTCCTAACCTATTGTTAAACGGTTCCAGTGGTATTGCAGTAGGGATGACTGCTAATATTCCGCCTCATCATTTAGGAAGCACATTAACCGCGACCATCAACTTGATTAGTAATCCAGATTTAATTTCTTTTCAGAAGTGTCAAGAAGAACTTCATAATAAGGAACAACAAATTGCTGCGATTAATTCTAAAGTAGGAGAAATAAGTGATACTGAGAAGCAGTTGGATGGGGGACAATACAATCAACTAGTTGAAGAAAGAAAAAAAAGTGAAGAAATCTTCTTTCAATTAAGAAAGAAAATTAACCAAGCATTGGTTGATGATTTGCAAGGGCCTGATTTTCCCACTGGTGGTTATGTTTTAGAAAAAGAAAAGTTACCTAGCATTTACGAAAAAGGCGAAGGAACGATTTATTTACGAGCTAAAGTACAAATTTTTTCTTCTCAGGAAGTAAAAAATGGAAAAGAATTAACTGGAACTGAAAAAAGCACACGAAACATAATTTGAATTACCGAGTTACCTTACAAAGTTATTAAGTCAACTTTAGTGGCTCAAATTGCTGAAATAATTAAGGATAAGAAAATTCCTGGACTAAAGAAAGTTGTTGACTATTCTAACCGAGGTGTTACTGACATTCGTCTCGAGTTTGATTCTCAACAATATGATGGTCAGATAATTCTTAATAAACTGTATAAGAGTACCCAATTACAGATTAATTTTGGCGTTAAAATGAGAGCGCTGATGGGAAATAGTCCTAAGATTTTCTCCTTGACTGAAATTTTTCAAGCTTTCATTAGCAATCGTTTAGAAAATATTCGTCGCAAGTCGCAGTTTCTTTCAAAGGAAAACGAAAAAGAATTAGTTAATTTAAACACCCGACTTTTTATTATCAATAACTATCAAGAAATTGCCGAAATAGTTAAAGGTTGTCCAACTGAGGAAGAGTGCCGCGAACAGCTAAAACAAAAATTTTCAGAGATTAAACAAGGACAAATTAGGATTGAAAACATTTTAAGCACTTCGATTAGTTTCCGTCAGTTCACTCCGGAAAAACAAACTGATTTAACCCACAAAATAGCTGATTTAAAAGTCGAAAACGAAAAGTTAGGTCAATTAATTGACAGTAAAGAAAAACGAAAAGAGAAATTAATTTCTGATTTAGAACAATTGAAAAAAGACTATGAAAAGGATAGTCGTCGTACGAAGATTATTTCTGACTCTCACCTGATTGATGAAAGAAAAGCCATTACTCCCGAAGAAATCATTATTATTTTAAGCCAGGGCGAAAAGAAGAAAACTAAGACTGATTTAGGAGAAAAAGATGGTAAGTTGGCTAGTTATTTAAATATTTACAAGACCAATTCTTTGGATGCGACTAGTTTTCCTAGCGTGGGGAAAGAATTAAAAACTCGCGGAGAAAATTTGGCTATTGTTAAGTCAAACCGTCGGGATGACTTGTGGTGCTTTTCGAATCTAGGAAAACTTTACATAATTCCAGTTTATAAATTGGCTGACAAAAGTATTAATTTGAAAGAAAGTGGAGTTCTAAAATTAGGAGAAGGGGAAAAAATTGAGCAACTCATTTCTGTGCGGGAAGACTTTTTGACTGACGAAGGCAAGAAAGAAAAATTTTTAGTCATTGGTACCAAGCGCGGAAAGATTAAGCGTTTGCCATTAGAGAAAATTGGTCGGGTTTCTATTAGTGGAAAAAAAGTAATTAATTTGGTTAAACATCAGGATGCCATTAACCAGGTAGTCTTTACTTCGGGTCAGGATGCTCTAGCTGTGTTTACTAAGCGGGGAAAAAATAAAAATCTTTCTGAAGAGAAGTTGCGAGTTTTTGGTCGAGCAGCCTATGGTGATACGGCCATTAGATTAGAGGATAGCGGTAAAAAAGTTCGTTGTCCTCGTCATCAATCTCTGTTAGAGCAGCACAAGACTGCTTCATGTTGTGATAAAAGTAAACCTGGTGCTCAGTTGCAATGTTCACGGATTAAGGAGATAAATAAAGAAAAAAAGGATTGTGTTGATTGTAATAAAGTGATTTCGATTTCAACTAACTCGATAAAAGATGAAGTGATTAGTTTATTGGTGATCGCGAAAGATTTGGCAAAAGAAAATATGAGTCTGTTAGCATTAAGGGAAGATAAGACGGGAATTAAAAAACCTTTATCGGTAGTTTTTGAGTTAGCTAAAAGGCGTGGTGGTAAGGGAAAAGATAGGTTCAAAATCGAGGAAAAATATATTTCTCCTTACTGTGCTAAACACGAAGATTTAATTGCTAAATTAGAAGAAAAGCGGGAAAATACCCGGGAAAAGATTAAAGAAAGGCAACGAGAAATTGCTGAGTTAGAGAACATATTAAATCAAGCAAAAACCGAAGAGGTGAATGCTGAAGTGATTAATAAGTATGAGCAAGAGTTAATGGTTGTTCGTCAAGTAAATAAGGAGTGAGAAGAAAAATTAAAAAAGAGAAGAGTCGAATTAGAACAAGCTAAGAAAAAAGCTAAGGGAGGTTTTGATGAGAAAACCAAGAAAAAGATTGAACCGTGTGCGAATTGCCGAAGAAATTGTAACAGACACGAAGATCTAAAAATTAATCATGAGCAAGATAATTGTTGTGATAAGAAAAAAACCGAAATAGAAGCTTGAAAAGAAAGGATCAGTCAGGCAAAGAATAAGGGAATTAAGACAGAAACAATTAAAAAGTATGAAAAAGAGTATCGAGATTTGCGTCAACAATCTTTAAAAAATCGAGTCAAGTGTCCTCGTTTCCAAACTATTAATCAAGAGGTTAGAGAATGTACTGAATGTCAATTGCAGAAAACTAAAAAAGCAGTCAAGATTACTGCAAATCCAGTAAAAAAAGTATTATTAGTTAATAAACAAGTTAAACCAGAAATTTATTTATTAGTTGAGGAAGTTACTTGTTGGTATAACAAGAAAGATTTATCAACTTTTTTCCAAGATGAAAAAAAGAAAAAAATTCAACTTTACAAAGGATCAAGAACTATTACTGATTTTAATCTTTACGGAGTAGAATAAGTTTAAATTGTTATTTTTATTATGATATGAACAAGGTTAAAAATAATGAAATTTATGAAATTTTGTCACAACGCCTATCAAAATTGGAAAAAAAGATAGAGGTTGCTCGAAATAAGTTGAGAATGGCGCGGTTAGATGGAGATAGAAAGGAGAATGCTGATTGGAATATTCTCGATGAAGAATTAGAAAGTTTGCAAAGCCAATATTTTTTGCTAAAAAATAAGTTACTTTTAACAAAAAATAAAACTGAACCAAAAGTTTTAATTACTTATCGAATATTGGAGAATGGTGAAGAAAGAGAAGTTGAGTTAACTGAAGAGTGAGTTGCTGATCCGAATAAAGGTCGAATTTCGATCACTAGCCCTCTTGGTTTAGCTTTGTTGAATAAAAAAAAAGGAGAAGTTAGTGAAGTTCGTACCAAAGAAAATTCTTATAAGATTCAAGTTATTAATATAAAATAAGGAAATGTCAGTTCGTTTTTTACTTTTTAGTGGTAGTTGAGAAAATGAGGGTAATTTTTATTTGCTGGAAACAGAAAAAAGTATTGTGGTAATTGCGACTGGAAAGGGTTATTCGCTAGTTGATTTTCAAGAGCAACAAATTGGTCTTGATTATTTGAAGGAAAATTGCTATAAGGTTAAAGCAATTGTGATCATCAATACCAGTTTTCAAAATGTTGGTTTATTGGAGGATGTTTGTCAAATTTTGGGTACTAGTGTTCCTCTTTATGCTAGTTTTCATAGCAAATTAATTATTTCTTACCTTTTTCCTTGACTTGGAAACAAAATGGTAACTTTTGAAAAAAATCAAGAAGTGAAAATAGATGATTTTTTATTGAGTTTTCTCCCCCTTAATAGTTATTTAGTTGGCAATTTAGTTTTAGCTATTAATTGTTTTCAGTACAGTTTTTATTTTTTGGAGGCTTTTGTTTCCAGTAGCGTTTTGAATAATAGTCTTCTTTTTTCTCCCAGTTTTCTCCCCGATTTTCAGCAATTTTTAAAGAATAAAAAGCGAGACACTTTTTTAATTACTAGTTTTCAAGGACTTCATTGGCAGAATAAGAATTCGCTTTTTTTTGCTACCAGAAATTTCCCGAAACAAAGCAAGCCCTTATTTTTTCTTCTTTATGATTTTGATTGACTTCATATTTTAGAGTTATTAACGATAATGAAAAATTGAGGAACAAAAATTCGTCTTTTGAATGAAGAATTTTTTCTGTTGATGAAGAAGATATTGTTACATAATCCGCTTGGTGAAGTAATTGAACAAGAAAATCAAAAAAAAGAGGATGAAATTTATTTACTAGTTGGTAATCCTAAAGATATTAGAGAAAAATTGGATCATTATTTGTCCTTTTTCTCAGTCAAAAAAAAAGCTTCTTTTCATTTCGTGGTTGGCATTCCTCCAGTAATTGGGGGAGAAGAACAGTTAGCTCGGTTAATTGATTATCTTTATACTCAAAGCGAATTAATAACTAATTTGAGTAAAAAAGAATACTTAAGTTTAGGAATAAGTTTTTATGATTTTAAGTTATTGATACAATTTTTGAAACCGACCGGGATAATTGCTTTACAAAATAGTTACAAAAATGAAAACTATTTTGTTAATTTGCCAGGTAAATTTTTAACTCTTAATAACGGCTATTCTTTAGATTTTTCTACTCGAAAAACTTCACGATTGAGAATAAAGAAAAGTTTGATAAGTTTGGAGGAATTGTTGTTGAAACAGCGAGAAAATTTAGGTCAAGCAGGTTTGTTAGTTATTTTGCTCACTGTTGAGTGAAAAGAGAACAAATTACAGTTAAAGAAGATAAGTTTTGAAAATCTGGCAGTAAGTTTGTTTTTAAATATTTCTAAGTTGGAACATAAAATAAAAAATTGATGAGATTCTAAATTAGTTTTAGATATTAAAAAATCTGATCCAAATAAAATAATAAAAAAGGCTGTAGAAAGGCGACTGAATGGTTTGGTAAAAAGTTATTTAAGTTTGGAATATGAAATAGAATTGGAAGAGTTGCTTATTTTGTTGTTTAATCGATAATATATAAATACTGTGAATAAAGAATATAATTAAATCTATTATAAAATAATATTATATTTATTAATAAAGTTAAATAGAAATTATAGTAGTCGTGTCAAATCATTTAGTCAATAAAACTTGTAGCAAGTGTAATATGTCCTACGATCAAACGGGATCTAGTTTTCCAATTGAAGTTGAACACCAATGTCGTATTTTTACTAAAAACGGAAAACATTTCTGTTTCAATTGTTTGACCTCTGAATATAATGTTAACTGCGGACTTTGTCATAAACGAATTAACTCTAAGGATAATTTAGGATGTTGGTCAGGAGTCATTGCCGTTAATGGAGTTTATGATGCCGACGCCGACCATTTTGGATTTCAGTGCCGAGGTTGTATCGAGGAAAAAGTTAATTCGAGGCGATCATCAATTCATAAGGGATACAATGATAATAAGTGTCGAATTGCGGGTTGTTCACAAAAAGCTTATTACGAGTGTATGGATTTGTGTCTGCATCATTCTAAACCATGTCGAGGAGCGTATATAGGAAAGAAATGCAATTTAGCACTTGGAAGTGATGAAGGAGACTTTTGTAAACTATGTGAAAACCAAAATAAAAGTAAACAGAGCGAGCAATTAGACTTTGAAAGATATAAGCAAATTCAACAAAAAGCCCAAAGTTGGTGGAGTGTCCTTTCTCCCTGAGAACGAGAAAGAGAATGCGAACGATTAGTGGAAAATATGAAACAGGGAAAATACTGGGCTAATAATGTTAAAGAAGGCGAAGGTTCGGGATGAGCCCACGATGGTAGTTATTGGAGTGTTAAAAATGGAAAATTTACTTCTTCTTGTCCACATTTAGTTCCTATTCAAGTTGTGGATGAATTTATGAAAAAGGAATTAGGGACTTGTGATGGTTTAACAATAGATTGGGGATTAATGAGATCCAAACCAATCAAAGCAGAAAGAGACAATAATCCACCATTAAAAATCGGGAATGAAGGAAGAAATCAAAAAAAAGTAATAAAAGTTAGCGATGAAGGTGATCTATTTTTTGATCTTGAAAGAATTGAAAAAATAACTTTGGAAAATGGTAGATTGAGAGTTAATTTCAGTGTTATTTATAATCATCAAAGTTCTTTGGCGAGTTTACTTCTAACTGATGAACAAGTAAATAGTAGTCAAGAACTTCAAACAGTTAAAAATTATTTACAAGCAACTAGTAAAAATAATTTAAATCGGGAAGAATTAAATTCGCTTATTAATTCTAATTCAGTTCCAACTGAAACACCACAAGCACCTAATAATCTCCTTAAAATAGGTGGAGGAATTTTAGTAGCGGGGTTACTTATCGGTTTTGGACTATTGATAAGAAGAAAACGCCGTTAAAAAATATCATGAATAATCTATTTGATATTGAAAAAACGAGATTTTCTAGTCCTTTTAAGGCAGAAAAAGAAAAAGCCGTCGATTTTATCGAAAGACGATTAAGCAACACCGGTTGAGATTTTACTTTAGTAAATTATCCCGCAGAAGTGATCGAACAAACTATTGCTTATTACCAATTATTTCTTTGTAAACAAGATACAAAATTTTTTAGAGTAGGTGGTCATTTGAAAGGAAAAGACTGATTGGAAAAGATTTCGCAAGCTCAAAGTAAGGAAGATGTTGAATTAAGTCAAAGAATATATTCAAAAATTGATGAGATTCTAAATTAGTTTTAGATATTAAAAAAACTGATCCAAATAAAATAATAAAAAAGGCTGTAGAAAGGCGACTGAATGGTTTGGTAAAAAGTTATTTAAGTTTGGAAATTATTTTAGAGATTTTACAAAAGAGGAAGAGTTGTTAAAATTTTTCAAATAATTTGCTTAAAAAATGAATAATAATTTAAAAATATTTGCTCTAGGGGGCTTGCATGAAGTAGGTAAAAATTGTTATGTTCTAGAAAAGAATGAAGATATAATTATTGTTGATTGCGGAGTAAAGTTTATTAATGATAATAGTTTAGCAGATGGGGCTATTCCGGACTTTTCTTATTTATATGAAAAAAAGCAAAAAATAAAAGGTTTATTTGTTACTCATGGCCATGAGGATCACATAGGAGGAATTTCTTATCTGCTACAATTGATTCCAAACATTCCTATTTATGGATCAGAATTTTCTATTTCATTATTGAAGCAGAAGCTAAAGGGTGAAGAAAACAAGGAAAGGATCACTATCTTTCGAGATGATACAGTAATTCGTACTGGCGAGTTTCGGGTTAATTTTTTCCGAGTAACTCATTCTATTCCAGGATCCTTTGGGTTGATTATCGAGGTTTTGCAAGATAATACTCGCATAGTTGTCACCGGAGATTTTAAATTTGACTGAACCGAAATTGGAGAAAAAACAGATCTGTTTAAGTTAGTTGAATATGGAAAAAAAGGGGTTGATTTGCTGCTTAGTGATTCAACTAATGCGGAGATTGAGGGCAATACTCCTTCGGAAACAAAAGTAATCAAACGTTTGAGAAATATTATTGTTGAGGCAAGCGGAAGAGTAGTTATTACTTCTTTTGCTTCCAATGTTTATCGCTTAAAAGAAATCATCAAAATTGCTGAAGAAAACGAGAGAAAGATTGTGTTGTTAGGTTCTTCTTTGTTGAAAATGATAAAAGTTATTAACAAGGCGAGTTTGTGAAAAATAGATAGTTCAGTTTTTTTGAAAGCCTCAGCAATCAGTAAAACTCCTAATAACAAGTTGATTATTTTTTGTACTGGTTCTCAAGGCGAAGAAAAAGCGGTTCTCAGCCGTTTAGCTCATCAAAATTATCCAGATTGAAAAATCGAATCAGGAGATTCGATTATTTTAACTTCTTCACCGATTATGGATAACAAGCTGAATGTGGAAATAATTAACAATAAATTGTTCGAATTGGGAGCAAAAATATATGAAAATGGAGGAGAAAATTTAATTCATGCTTCGGGTCATGCTTGCCAAGAGGATTTACGACTAATGTTGAAATTAGTCAATCCTACTTATTTTATGCCTTTTCATGGGGATTTTCGTATGTTAAAGAAGCATGGGCATTTAGCTAAGGAAATGGGAATGCCAGAAAAAAACATATTTGTTTGTCAGAATGGTGAAGTGATTGAAGCGCAAGGCAAAGAATTTTTTTTAAGTAAATCAAAGGTTTTGGTGCGACCTAATTATATATTTGATCAAAAGTTACTTCCAGTTAAGGAATTAGAAAGTAGTATGTTGATAAGAGAAAAAATGTCGAAAGGTGGATTAATTCTAATTTTAATTTTTTATGACAAAAAAAAAAAGCAATTGGCAGAACTTCCTTATGTTTTTACTTACGGATTTATTAATATGAAAAAGCATGTCAGTCTGATTGATGATTGAAAAAATAGGATTAGCGAAAAGATAAAGAATAGTGAGAAACAATTACATTGAGAAAAAGAATTAAAGAATTATATTGAAAACGAATTATTGAATGATTGAAAGAAAGAAAAACCTTATGTTCTTTCTTTAGTGGAATATAATTAATAATTATGACTATGAAGAAAGTGTTTTCTTAAAATTTGTTTAAAAAATTAGAATGGCGTTAAAGGACAAATATTTTTTGTGTTATGTTAATAGTAGAGATTTGTTTCAGTGAATAAAGGAAAACGGTTTACGTGTCAATGACTTTATGGTTGAGAAGGTGAAGTGAGAAAAAGAAATAAACAGAGAGCCAAATTTTTTCTCTGATACTGAATTATTATTATCGGGAGAAGATATTATTTTGTTAAAAACTGTGGATAATAATCATGCTTCTTTTTTGGCAAAAACTTATAAGTTGGAGTATCAAAAGATTTGTCAAAAAATTTTTCATGACAAAAAAAATGTCATAATTATTAGTGATAAACAGTGAAAAGACCAAAAAGACGCAGAAAAATTAATCGTTTTATTTAAGGATCAAGAAAATATTAAAAAAAATTTGAGCATTCTATTCTAATAGTATATAGAGTATATATTACTCTACTAATAATTAATGTCAGTCGATTGTAAAAATGTAAGCATTCAGTTCACAAAAAGCAACTTTCGCTAACTCTTATCCCATAAACTATTAAAAATCTTTATTCTTTTTTTTCGTTGATGGTCAATAAATTTCTGGTGGTTTTTCTTGTCGTTTTCTTCTTGGTTTAGTTGTTCGATAAGTTCTTTTTGGATTTCTAAAGGTGGTAAAGTAATTAGATAATCATTTACAAAGTCCAATTTAATTCTCCGCAGAGTGGTTCTAGTCATCGTATCTTTTCCTTCTTCTAGAAAATTAGAGTTCCTTAAATAATAATAAACTCATTCTATCAATACTCCTTCCTTACTTCTCAAAACAATAAATTCAGTCGAACCAAAACCAATTCCATTTATTAGATTTTTAGCAATAGACATTTTCCCATTTTCGAAACATACTCCAAGCTTAGCCAGTAGTAAATCGTTTTCTTGAAAGCAAGTGTAGCTTTCTTTATAAATTTCTTGAATTTTTTTACTTTTTGAGGGAATGGTATATAAAGAATGTTCTCTTAAATCTTCCATAGGAAGAAAAGAGGTTTGATTATTTCTTTGTTCGGAAAGTTCGGGTTTAGAAGGATTTATAAAACAAACATCCTTAACTCTTTTTGTTCCATAAGAGAGAGAAAGAGAGACGAATTTAGATTGTCGATGGTTTTTTGAGCGTTTTGAATGTTTTCTTTGATTTTATTTAACTCTTCAATAATTTTTCTCGTTATTCCTTACAGGAAGAGGCTAAATAGAAGTGTTGCTTAGTTCTCTATCGTGGAGGATTTTTTGTAACTGTTCTAATTTTTCTTTTTGTTTGGTGCCTAGTCTTTTTTTAGTTTTCAACTCATTGATTTTCTTTTTAATGCTTTTAGTGCTTTCGAGGCTTTTCTTACTTCATAAGTGATAAATCACTAAGGCGTCTAGTTGGTGAAGATTTATTTTTTTGTTTTTGTATTTTCATCCTTTACCTCGGCCTATTTTGCAGGTTAATTTTTCTATTTGTTCTTTATTTGTAAAAAGTTTATCTTTAAAAGATTTGACTTGATTAACGGCTATGCTATTTAATTCTTCAATAGAATCAAAAGTGTATTTCATTCCCACAATTCCACCGATTAGTTTGAGTAATGACAATGTTCCTGTTATTCTTTTATGAACATAATAAGTGTTTTCATAAAGGATAATATTGGGCTTTCAGTCTTTAATTTTTTCCACTAAAAATTGTAAGTGTTCTTCTCATTTAGAACTTTTGTATTCTTGAAAAATTTCTTCATTTGTTTCTTTATCTAAAAGATATATTCCAGTGGTTCCGGTTCCACTTGGGTCAATGGTTATTATTTTGTGTCTTTTTGCTTTTGAATCGGGACTAGTTTTTTTTTTCATGTAAAGTCAATCCTTTTATTTCTAGTATTTTTTAATGCTTAATACTTTCCGTGGTTTTTAAATTGCAATTTTTCATAAGGATTACGGTAATGGATTTTTACAAAGCAGTGTTTGTTATTTTTTTCCAAGTCTCCTATTTTTCCTAAAAGTTTTGGTTGTCAAGGGATATAAACAGCAACACTAATGATTTGTTTTTTGAAATAAATAATAAAAAGTGTGGTGCTTTGACTAATTTTTTGACCTTCTCTTACCTTGCATTGTAGTATTTTTTCCAAGGGCATAGCATTTTTTTTTCGGATTTGAATATTAAGAAGTATTTGTAAACCTTCTTTATTAGTAATTTGGATAGCATAGTTAGGATAAATTTTGCTAATAGTTCCAGTTAAGGGGCTTTTGATTTTTCAACTTTTTAAGTCACGAAAATAGTAGGATTTTCCCAACAATGATTTTTCTTTCTTTTTTATGATTCGACATTTAACAGGGGGGGAGAGCCATTCTGATCAACTAGTTAGTCAACGAATGAATTTTTTTAACTTGTTCCAGTCTATTTGGAATTTCATATGAAAATTTTATATAATAAACTTGATTTTTTATATTTATTTTCGGGTTAATTCGATTTCTAAATAGTCATTTGCTTCATAAAATTGTTTTTTCTTTTGCTGTTATTTTATAAGGATCTGTTGGGCCATAGAATATTTTTCTTGGCATGCTTTTGGATGGTTTTTTTTGACATAAATAATTGAATCTGGACTAAGTTTTGTCCCGATTTCGCAAAAAGCTCAATAACTATCGTCACTAACTGGAGAAATAGAAGGTTCTAAAGATCTATTATTGAAAGTGATTCTAGGTCCAGGAGGTTCTTCAGGTTTTCCACAACTATGAACAATTTCTCTTTCTAGTTCTTTTAGTATTTCTTGTAAGGCTATTTCTATTTGATCAACTTGGTTAATAAAGTGAACCTGTTTAATTTTGCTTTTGATATTAGGAGGAGCGTCTTCGTAACTTTGTTCTTTAATTCTTCTCTTTCAGAAATTAGTAATCAATCATTATAAAAACATAAAAATTAATTTAACATATTAATGAGATATAAGGACTTATTAAATACTAATGATATTCTTCATTTGTTAACCACTAAACTAAACTTCACTCCCAAACAAATGGGGAAGAGTATTTTTTTCCTTTGTCCTTTTCATGGTGATAAAAATCCGAGTTTAAGTTTTGAACCGAGTCGCAAAATATTTACCTGTTTTAGTTGCGGTTTTAAAGCTGGTGATATTTTTGATTTTTGAGCCCAGTATAAAAAAATTGGTCTTGATGAATCACTAGTCGAAATTAGCAAAATGGGTTATTTTTCTTTGGCTAGTTGACAGGAGAAGAAAAAACAAGAACAAAAGGGTAAAAACAAGTTTTTTTATCTAAATTCGTTGATAGCTGATATCTATCAGCACAATTTATTTACTGATCCTGGTCAGGAAGTTCTTGAGTATCTTCAAAGAAAGCGTCGACTAGGCCGCTTGATGATTGCTCGTTTTTCCCTGGGTTGCAGTATTAATAGCAAACAATTAACCAATTTGCTTTTTCAACAAAAAAATGATAATTTTTCCTCTGCTGATTTGTTAATGACTAATCTCATTTGAATAAACAATGATAATCGAACTAGTGATTTTTTTTCTGAGAAGCAGTTAATTATCCCTTTAACGGATGAAGAGGGTAAGATTATTGCTTTTGCTAGTCGGAAGATTGAAGAGAATGAAACCACCGAAGGAAAATATAGATACTTACCTAGTCATCAGCGTTATCAAAAATCTTCTTTGATTTATAATTATTCGGTGGCCAAAGAGAATCGTGAAGGGGAAGTCTATTTAGTTGAAGGATTTTTTGATGTAATTAGTTTAACTCAACTAGGAATAGAAAACTGCATAGCTATCCTCGGAACTAATTTGTCAGAAGATCAAATCAGTCTCTTGACAAGTTTGCAAAAAAAAATTGTTCTTTTCTTGGATGGTGATAAAGCTGGAAGAGAAGCTACTATTAGCAATTTAGTTAAGTTATTGCTTCGAGAAATTGACTGTGAAGTTGGAGGAGGTGATTATAAGGGGGATCCTGATGAAATTTGTTATCAGCATAGTAAGGAATCTATTCAAAATTTGCTTAAAAGAAGAGCAAATCCCTATTTGTTTGTGCTCGATTACTATTTTTCTAAGTGGGAAGTGGCAGAAAATCCACAGAGAATTACTTATTTCGTTCGGGAAGTGGCCAAAATTTTCCAAAATTTTAAGTTGAATGTTCGAGAGTTTCTAATTAAAAAAGTTAATTTGTTAGTAAAATGAAATAAGGAAGAAATAGAATCTTACTTTATTAGGAAAAATTTTCCTTTTTTTAATCTACGTTATTTTCAAATCATCTATTGTCAGGAAATGATTCAGGAAAAAGAAGTAATTTTGATTCAACTCTGTGCCCAAAGTCGAGCCTGTTGAGTGATTGCCGCAAAAAAAAGTTACTTTTTTTTAAATAAAAATAATCGAAGAAATTACTGGAATATTTATAGTTATTACAGTTCGGAACCTTTTGGTAACGTTTTATTAGAAGAAAGTCAAAAAATATTTAAGACACCAAGTGAATCGATAAATATCAATAAAATTTTTCAAGAAATAAACCATATCAAA
>Ga0335075_10003050_pt1 | contig 26811 bp, 26 predicted proteins | sample Lox_Sample_24_FD_206723 | JGI IMG/M metagenome (GOLD analysis project Ga0335075, IMG submission 206723) | Soil microbial communities from Loxahatchee National Wildlife Refuge, Florida, United States - Lox_Sample_2.4 | ecosystem: Environmental > Terrestrial > Soil > Wetlands | place: USA...
GCCGTTTTCTCTGGGCCAGTTGTGGGCCAGCTTGTGTCGCTGTGGACCGTCATGTTGCGCTGTCCACGGACGCATAGCGGACGGGCGTCCGGGCCGTTAGGACGGTCGGTGTGCACAGTTGCGACGGTCGGTGTGCACCGTCGGCGTTTCCACGGACGGCCACGGACGGGCCGCACGGGCGGCCTGGCTCCGGCTTGACCTGGGCGTTCGAGTCCGGCGTGCGTCTTTTCTATGTAGTGCCGCCCTCGTGGCTGTCGGGGATGAGGGCGGCGGTGAAGCGGGTTGCGCCGAGTACGACGGCAGCCGGCGCAAGATCGTGGCGCACGTGGGGTCGGTCTGCTGCGACGCTCAGATGCAGTTGGTTGCCTCTGTTGCTGGTAGAGCACAATCGGCAAACTGGAACGTGGCATATCTCAGGCGCTAAGGAAATGACCAGACTCAGGCTGGCGGCGAGTGCCACTGCGTTCGCGACCTCGACCGGGGTGAGGCCGTCAGTCTCCACCACGTGATCACCAGGGACTGCTTGACACGCCGCGTATCCCTTCTCGTAGTCGTCGACGTTCAAGCTCGACCGCTCGGGGTCCGCCGTAAAGCGACGGGTCCAGACCTCGTGACCGGCGCGCAGCTGCACCGACGTGATCTCGGAGCCAGGGGGAAGCAGCCCGGCCACGATGCGATGTACATCCGACGTGGGAAAGACCCAGGTAACCAGCAGAACATCGACGCCGGCCTGAGCCGCGTGACCGGCCACCGCGCGTATGTTCGCCTGCACCATTGCCTTCCACCGCTCATCGACCGTCCACGGCAGGTGGAACCAGAGGGCGTCAACGTCGACCCACTGAACGAGTTCGGGCCCGGCTTGGGCAAGCTCCATCAGTCGCCGGGCGGTCGTGGTCTTGCCGATCCCCGGGGCTCCGCCCAAAAGCACTACGCGCACCGGGGCGACGCTACATGGAAGTGACGACCGAGGCCACCGATTAAGCGGCGCCGGGTTTGCTGGGAGAATCAGGGCAGGCGCGGCAAACTGGAACATGGCAGATCTCAGGCACTAAGGAAATGACCAAACTCAGGTTAGGGCATGCGGGCTGGCGCTGATCCGAGTGCCTCGGGTCGCTGCCAGGGAAGAAGCCGAATAACCGCCGTCGCGCAAACGAGAAACCCGGACGGTGAGGTTTGGAATTCTGCTCGCCGTCCGGGTTTTCTTGCGGTGTGGAGGGGAATTTGCTTCCGGCACTGGGAATGTCAGTCGTCTTCTCGTTCTGGCGGCCGGACTTGTCCCGGAAGCCTGCCGGCACCCCGGTTCGCGGTAGGAGGGGCGCCGCCTATTTCCCGGTTGCCGCTTCGTACTGTGCCACGATCGGGGCAGGGATCCGGCCCCGGTCGTTGACGTCCAGGCCCTTTTCCCTGGCCCAGTTGCGTATCTCCTTGTTCCTGGCGTCGTCGCTCCTGCGGTTCCGTGGCCGTTCTGCGGGCGCGCTGACCCTGCGTGCCGCCTTGACGAAGGGCTCCAGCGCCTCGCGCAGCTCCTGGGCGTGACCGCTGTTCAGGTCGATCTCGTAGCGAGTGCCGTCGAGGCCGAACGGGATTGTCTCGGCTGCGTCGCTGCCGTCGATGTCATCGACGAGGAGCACATTTACCCTCTGTGCCATTTAATCCTCCGTTTCGTTGTTGTCCGGTATTTGTTTCCGCAGTATATGTTATCGCCATTATGAAATGGAATGGCGTGGTAAACGTTTCTCGGGCGGTGGGGAATTTGCTGTCCGTCGGGTTGCTGCTCAGAGATTCCGCTTTGCGTCCGGCTGCCTGGTTGCGCTGGCTGCAGGTGCGGCAGGCGTGCCCGGTTGCCTTTCTGGGCTATCACTGGCGATGTGCATTTGGCTTGACGATCGCGGCTGAGGTGAGCGTGAATCCCCGTGCGTCCGCTCCGGCCCCTGCGGGTCTTCCAGGGCGGACGGGAAGGCGGTGCGCTGATGACTGGGACGACGGTTCGCGAGAGCGTGAAGGTTGCCGGGCTGGCGGAGCGGACGAGGATTGTCCGCTCGTTCGTGGGTGCGGTCCTCGGCCCGGGACATCCCTGCGGGGATGACGCCGTACTTCTTGTGAGCGAGCTTTTCGCCAATAGTCTCCGGCACAGCGGCTCGGGTATTCCCGGGGAAACGGTCACGGTCGCGGTCAGGATAGGGAACGGCATGGTCCGGGTCGAGGTCACCGACCGCGCCGGGCCAGGGACGCCGAAGATACGTCCCGCCAGCCGTGACGCGGAAGGCGGGCGCGGACTCCAGCTCGTTGCTGCCCTCGCGGTGCGGTGGGGGTCGCGCCGACGCGGCGGGCGCATTGTGACCTGGTTCGAGCTGCGGTACTGCTGAGCGTCGTTGCCCGGGCCGAAGGCGTAGGTTCGTTCACAACAGATCGTTGCGAGCCGCATGTGGACAGTCACGCAGGATTGAGGTTAGCGTGCCCGTTGGCAGCGTTTGCTATATCCCCGCATCCACGCTCCGTTGGTTTTAGGAGACCCCGTGGCGCCATGGTTCCTCGGCAAAGACCTCGACGATTCCCCGCAGGGTGGCAGTCCGTCTTCGCGGGATGACGGCGACAGCCATGTGATCCGGCGGTTGCCGGTAACCGTCCGTTTCCCCAGCCGATGATGCACCTGTTTCCGGAGTTGAGCAGTGGCCGGTGAGGAGGCCAGTCAACTCCTTAGCTCGTGCGAGCGGTCAGCGGTGCACCTGGAGATGCGCGACGGCTACAGTCGCACCGATCCGATGTTCGCCGACTGGAGGCAAGGCCAGCGTCATGAACCTGCGGACTGGGAGGCATGGTGGCGTCCGTGGACCGGCATCGTGGTCGCGGCTCGCAGCCGCGGTGTGATCATCCGCCGGGCTCGGATCGTCAGCGAGCCGGTCAGCGAGTACATCCGGTGGGAACACGAGATCACATCCGCCAACGTCGAGGCCGGTGAGGATGTCCGGTGGCTGCCCCGGCGCCGCGCCTCAGATCTCTTGCTGCCCGGTAACGACTTCTGGGTGTTCGACGACCGCGTGGTGCTCTGGACCCACTTCACTGGCGAAGGTGAGATTTCGCCCGAGGGCTGGGAGGTAACCGACCACCCAGCCCAGGTGAAAGCGTGCGCGGCGGCGTTCGAGTCGGTATGGGACCGGGCAATGCCGCACGGGGACTACCGGCCTGCCTGACCGGGCTCCAGCGTAAGACTGGCACCATGGTCACCGCATCAACGGTGCAGCGGGCCAGGCAGCAGATCGCCGACCGCCTGCGGGAAATCAGGCTCGACGCCGACTGATCGAGCGCGCGGTGGCTGCGGCAGCCGGGTGTCACGTGTTCACCCGGCGCGACTTGCAGCGCTGGGCAGGGCTGTCCGGGCGAGTGCCATTCCCTGGCTGGCCAGTGCCTTGTCCACAGTTAGGAGAAGGGTGTCGGCGAGCGCTGGGGGTATCGTTCCGCGGCCGAGTCCCGATTCGTCGGCGATCAGGGCAAGTTCTTTGCGCGATCGCGGTCCCAGCAGGCTGGCGGCGGCTGGGCTGGCGAGGATGTCCCTAGCGGCGTAGGCGTCCCTTGCCTGGATCGCCTCGTTTGCGGCGGCTATGGCGACCTGCGCGGCGTTGCCCGGGCGGATCTGCCGGGACAGGGCGATGATGGTCGCGCTGAGCCTGGCCCGGAACAGGACCCTGTCTGCGGGCAGCGGGTCGGTGAGGAACCTGCTCGTCATCGTGTCGATGGTGCCCGTGACTTCGCCAGCGGGGCTGGTGAGGACGGCCAGGCACGCGGCGACCTGGTCCTCCCACGATTCCGCTACGGTGGCCTGCACGAGGACCCGGCGCGCGTCGTCGAGGTCTCCGGCGAGGCACCGGGCGATGACGACGGCCTGCCTGCCTTCCAGGAGCCGGGGGTAGACGCCGCCGAGGGTTTCGGCGAGCCCGGCGGCCAGGTGCCAGCGGCCGGCCATCGCGTGGGCGCGCACCCCGTCGCCGACGTGGAGCGCGCGGACGATGTTGCGGAGCTTCGCGTGTTCCTCGCTGGTGCCGCTGATGGCCGAGACGGGCAGCATGCTGCCGTCGACGGCGAGGTCGCGGCCGGCGGCGACCGCCTGGTCGGCTTCCTCCAGCCGCCGCAGGGCGTCGTCGGGGCTGCCCGCGCGCAGGTCGAGGCGGGCCAGGTTGAGGGCGGGGCCGAGCATCAGCCGTCCCTCGTCGGCGGTGAGCGGGCGGCTGAGGCGCGTGTACGGCTGGATTTGCCGGTGGCACAGGTCGCGTGCCAGGTCGTCCATCCCGCAGTCGCTGGCGAGCAGCGCGGCCATGTTCAGCGCGTGCGACGCGGTGCCCAGGGGGCTGCCGTTCCCGTTGAGGATCTCGGTGATGAGGGCGGTCCTGGCGGGCAGCGGCGGGCACGGCTTGCGGGGCCAGCCGCCCAGCGGCAGCCATCCGAGCGCGGCGGGGTCGGTGCCGGGGTGCGTCATCAGTCGGCCGGTATCCAGGCGTCGCGGGCGGCGCTGGCGAGGATGCCCTGGGTTTTAGCGGACAGGCCCAGCCTGTTCCAGTGGAAGATCACGTTGTGGGCGAGGACCGCCCGCAGGCCCCGGGTCAGGGTCCCCGTGCCGGCGGCCTGGGCCAGCTGGTGCCCGGCCGTGTAGAAGGCGAGGCCCCAGGGTTCCGCGGACAGCTGCGCGAGCGCGGGCACTGGCGGGGTCGCGAGCAGCATGCGGAGCTGGGCGGTGAGCGCGGTCATGTTCGGGTCGCCGCTGGCAGGGGCCGGAGGGCGGAGGGAGGCGACCTTGCCCATGACGTCGCCGCGCTCGAAGGTGTCCAGCCCGGCGGCGGTGAGCATGGCGCTGATCGCCAGCAGCGATGCCTCGCGCCGCCCGGTTCCGCGGGGGGCGCGGAGATAGGCGAGGATGGCGCGGCTGTCGGCGCAGAACAGGGCGTGGGTGATGTCCATCCCGGTTGGCCCGCCGAACGCGAACGTTTCCGGCTCGTAGGTGCCCGGCTGCCATCGGGTGATGATGCCCTTGTCCTGGAGACCGCGAAGGACGTCTTCGAAGGCGCCGGGCGGAGTGTCCCGGGCGCGGACCCGCCAGCAGGGGTGCTTCCGCAGGTAGGACCAGCTCGGGGTGACGTCGTCGAGGAGCGGGGCGACGGCTGATGCCATCGCCTGCTCGGCGGTTTCCCAGTCGGGGAAGGTGACGCTTGCGTGGAGCCAGCGGCGTTCCTCGCTGTCTTCCGGGAGGAAGGCGGGTTCTTCTGTCAGTTGATCAGCAGGCATGCGTCCCATCCCGATCGCGGCGGCCCGTTGCGGGCCGATTCCAGAGCCAGCCGGGCTCCGGCTGATCCGGTGAGCAGGCCGCCGCCCTCGGCGGCCCCGGCCTTCCCGGCCAGGAGTACGGCGGCGGCGGGCAGCCGGGCGGCGATGTCCGGGCTGCGGGCGTCGTGCGCCGCGCGCATCGCCGTCATGTACAGGCCGGCCAGGCCGTGGCATAGCCCCGGCTCGGTGAGCAGGGCAAGCTGGGCCGGCTCCAGGCACGCGGCGATCGCATGCTCAGCGGCGGCCTGCGCGGCGCGGTCGCCGGTGGCGATGGCGGCGAGTTGCAGCGCGCGGCCGATCCCGGCGGCCCCGTAGCACCACGACGGACGCCATCCGCCGGGCTGGCCCGGGGTCCCGTCGCGCAGGTCGGCGAGGGTGAGCCACTGGGGCCACCAGGGGCCGTGCGGGGACTCACGCCGCTGGGATGCGTACCACCGGGCCAGGGACCGGATCGCGTCGCGCTGCCCGTCCACGGTGACCTCATGGCGGGCGCAAAGGCTCATCAGGGCGAGAATACCCGCCCCGCCGTGGGCCATCCCGAGGTTCGCGTGGCCGCCCGGGGTCGCCGCGGTGGTGTCCGGGTCGTCGCAGGCCCACCAGCCGGGTACCACCGTGCCGCCGATCGTGCGGGGCCGGGTGAGCCGGACAAGGTGGCGCAGGATGCCGGCGAGCGCCTCGCCGCCCGGGTCGGTGCGCAGCAGCACCGTCCCGAGGCCGGCCAGCCCGAAGAAAAGGTCGTGCACGCGGAACGACCCGGCCGATCCCGAGTCGAGGAGCGCGGTAGCGGCTGCCAGCCGCTGGCGGGTCACCTGGGCGACGTGCTCACTGAGAACCTGGGCTTCTGCCTGGTAGCGGCGGCGGCCGTCGCCCTGGGCCGCATGGAGGACGAGCGCAAGCGTAGGAACGCCGTGCAGGAGGCACGCGCCCGGTCCCGCGTCGGCCTCCCGGGCGAACGCCGCGCTGATCGCCTGGTGCGCCGCCGTCCAGGTCTCGTCCCCGGTCAGGGCCTGCTCGATGGCCAGCAGCGCGGTCCCGGCCGCGCCCCTGGCCAGCGACTGCGGTGACGCTGCAGCGGTAGCGGCGGTCACGTTCGTGTGCCCAGGGCCAGGCGGCGCAGGGCGGCGGCGCGGGCGTGCCTGCCGGTCTCCCGCTCGAGGTCGGGGTCGATCCCGAGGGCGCGCATGTGGTGCTCATGAAGCAGCGTCCGCAGCGCGGTCCCGGGGTTTCGCTGCGCGGCGAGGGCATCGTAGTAGGCGGCCAGCGCCTGGTCCCGACTCGTCCACGCGGCGGCGACGTCCTGCCCGCCGGGGAGGGCGCGCAGCGCCGCGTGCCCGTCTGCCGGGTCGGCGAGACGGCACGCGTCCTCGCGGACGCCCCGGTCGAGCGGCCCCGCTCCCTGGTCCAGGCAGCGGGTCAGTGCCCGGTACCCGGCTTGCTCGTCGGCCGCGAACGCAGCGGCGACCGCCGCCATCGACGCGGCGGCCAGCGCCTGTCCCGTGATGCCCGAAGCGCTGGCCGCGGTGACCTGGGCGATGGCTGCGAGGGTGTCCGCGGCGAAGACTTTCTCCGCTGCCGCCATCGCCGGCCCCTCGCCGTACCGGCCGGGATGCTCGGCGTAGGACGCGAGGCTCAGGTCACCAGGCAGCCCGGCTGCCGCCAGCTCCTCCGCGAGCCCGGCCAGTTCCCTGGCGACGGCCCCGAACTCACCGGGGTCAGAGAGCCTGATCAGCAGCGCGAGGTGCTGCGGCTCCCAGGTGTGCACCATGTCGCGGTGACGGCGGATCCACCAGCGGCCGGTGACCGCCCCGATCCGGCCCATCAGGGCGGGCAGGTGCCCGGTGAGAATCGCGTCGAACCGGGCCGGGTTCCCGGTGATCCGGGCATAGACGACGGAGGACCCGCCGGGCCGGTGGACCCGGCCCGGCGGCGCGGTGGCCGGCAGGGGCCGCTCCTGGCCGTCGGCCAGCGTGAGCGTGACGAGCAGCTCGGCGGGCCGGCCGCCGGCCCAGCCGCTGGCCTCGGGCGGGTCGTCTTCCCACAGTTCGGTCACGTCGCGCCGCGCGAGCCGGGCCAGCAGCAGGGCGCGGTCGAGCGGCTGGTCAAGGTCGAGGGGCAGCCGGTTCTCGTCGTCGTGCATGATCACCCGGGCCGGGACCCGCCAGGCCCGGCGCCATGCGGCGAGCCGCCCCGCCGCGCCGCCGCCCGGGTCTTGGCCGTGCAGCGCATCCGCGGATTGCAGCCGCCAGCGGGCAGGGGCGAGGATCGTGCGCCCGTGCCGGATCCGGGGGATGTAGGGCAGGGCGCGGGCCGCCCCGTAGTCGAACGGACCCCAGAACGCCGACCGCGCGGAGGCGACCTCGGCAATGAACCGGGCCAGGGGCGGGGTCCGGACCTTGACGTCGAGGGCATGCGGGATCAACGGGACTGCCCTGCGCCCGGTCGGAGCGTGCACAAGGTAAAGCTGCGCGCCGTCGCACATCACCGCCAGGTCATCAATGCCGACCGTCATCGTCCCCGCCTCCGTCTCCGGCTCCGGGGGGTGCTCCCCGAGTGGCAGGACGGCGCGGGTGAGCGGGCGGGCGCGGGTGACGTTCTCCGCGTGCGGGGAGCGGGGCGGAAACGAGAGCTGGACCGCCAGTGTGTCCGGTCCGTCTTCCGGCGCGAGGCGGCGGGTCTCTTCGGCGGGCAGCAGGTGCGTGAACCGGCCGGCCATGCTCGTCGGGGTGCGGGGCGTCGCGGCAAGCCGCAGCGTGAACCTCCCCGCGTCGATGTCTTCCGCCGAGGCCGCCCGCAGGCAGACGCCGATCTCGGCCCGCTCGGGCAGGACGGCGTCACGGTGGTCGCCGGTGGTCAGGGCCTTGATGTCGCTGGTTCCCAGCCGGATTTCCTGCTGCCCGGCCAGGACCGCCTGCTGGACGAGGGCCAGGAACGCGGCGTCGCGGTCGGTCAGCATCCGCCACGCGGGACGCTGCGGCGGGCCGCCCGCGAACCCGTCCGGGAACCCGAGTCCCGCGTCCGAGGTCAGCTCCCGCAGCGGGACCAGGGCGCCAGGCCCGTACCGGCGGCGGAACCGCTGGTGGTAGTCCGTCCACCCGGGTGTTCCCCACGGCCGGGTGGACAGGCGCAGCAGCACGGTCGCCGCCGCGGCGGCCTCCTCCAGCACCGCCTGCGGCAGCGAGGCGCTTCCCGTGAGCCGCACATCGACTTGAAGCAGCTGCGCCGCCGGGGCCAGTTCCCGCATCCGCGACGCGGCCAGCCCGCGCAGCGTGGGGGCCTGCGAGGGCGGGGCCTCGTTGTGCGCGCTGATCAGAGCGGCGATCTCCTCCAGGTCAGCCAGCAGCCGGCCCGGCACCTGGCCGGCCCCGGCGTCTCGCAGCGCTCCGATGAGCCAGGCGAGGGGATCGGCGGCGGTCTGGGGCGGGTGCAGGCTGGTGACCAGGAATCCGCCGGCTATGAGGCCGTTGATGACGGCGGCGATGCTGCCCGGCAGGGCCTCGGGGAACTGCGCCTCCAGCTTGCCTTCCAGCACTGCGACGACGACCGGGGACTGCGCTGCCTCGACGGCGGCGCGGACGGGCCTGGTCCACCGGACCGACGCTTCCTCCGCCGGGCCGAGGACCGCGGCCCCGGGCGGGGGCCGGCGGGCGATGACGAGCCTGCCGTCCCGGACGACGGCCAGGTTCGACGCGGTGACGGCCAGGTGCGGGCGCAGGTCCGGATCGCGGTTGAGCGCGGCGGCCAGGGCGGCGGTCCAGTCCGAGTCCGCGCGGGCCACCGCCTGCCCGCCCGCGTCCAGCGCGGCGGAAGCGGGGCCGACCGTGACGGGCATAACGCCGGCGAACAGGCCGAACGGCGTAACCCGCCGCTGCCAGCGCAGCATATACGCGGCGACGGCGACAACCGTCCGGCGCAGGTCTTTATCCCCCGGGCGAGTGCCCGGCCGCAGCAGCCGGGTGACCTGGCCAGCGAGGTCAGGGCTGGCCGCCTCGACCGCGTCACGGACCTCCGCCCGCCCCCAGACGCCGGCAAGCCAGGCCAGGCCCCGGCCGCGGATCGAGCCAGGGTCGGACGGGTCAAGGTCGTGCGGGACTTGCGGCCCGCCGGGCCAGGTCGTTGACCGGAGCAGGACCATGTCAGGGACGTAGCGCACAGTCATCGGAGCCTCCAGGCTCAGGAGGAACGAACTTGCTGGCGGCGGGGGCCTCCGGCCGGGGAGCGCCGGAGGCCCCCGGCCGGCCTGCGCGGCTAGGACGGGTCCATCGACTGCGTGGAGCACGCGCTGGTCTGGCACGATGACCCGCAGCCGTCGCTGGTATCGCAGTCGACGACCGACGGCAGCGGAACCGTCTGGGTCACGCGCAGGTCAAGGGTGAACTCCCCGAGGTCATCGGGGAGGGCGGGAAGCGGGGGACTGAGCACGGTGGCAGCAGTCATGGGGGTCTTCTCCTTGCGTAGTCGTCTCGTGAGGGAGGTCAGGACGGGTCGGCGGACTCGGTGACGCAGTTGGACAGCTCGCAGGTGCTGCTGCAACCGTCGTCGCTGCCCGGCCGCCCGGCTGCGCCTGCCGGGGCCGTCGCGGTGACCCGCAGGTCGAGAGTGAACTCCTCGTCCCTGGCCGGGGACCGGGTCACGGCGCCGACGGCGGATGCCATGAGCGCGGGCCTTCCTCCTCTCTGGTGAGCTGGGCGTTGTCCTGGCGGGCCGCCAGGAAGCTAGGATGCGGCGGGCGCGGGACGGCCGGGGAAGGTGACGGTCACGGTGCCGTGGACCTTCGGGAACACCGCGGTCAGCGGCCCGGCCGGCGCAACGGCGGTCCCGGCGGGCCAGAACGCGAACCCGTCCGGCCCGATGTCACGGCCTGCCGTGTCCCATGCGGCGACCTGGGCGTTGAGCAAGTCGGCCATACTGCTCGCGTCCGGCCCCCATCCGGTGGCACCGAACTCGAACATCCCCGCATCATCCCGCCAGCGCTGCGCCAGGACGCCGAGGGAGTCGCGCACGACCGCCCCGTAGGGAACCCAGCTCTTGCCGCCCTTTCCGCCGGCTGCGGCCCGGCAGAACCCCGGCTGGAACCCGCCCAGCCACAGTTCCAGGTCGGCGTACGGAACCCCGGACGGGAACAGCACCCCGGACCACCGCGTCACCTGCTCCGTGGCGAGGACCCCGTCCAGCAGCGAAGGGTCGTCCGGCGCGCTCGTCTCGAACCGCAGCGTGACCTCCCCGCCGTCCGGGCGGGGCAGCCTGAACGCCTGGACGGCGATCGCGCCCTCACCCCGGATCGGGACGAACCCGCAGTAAAGGTGCGACACACTGCTCCAGCGGGAGCCTCGCTGGCGGAACGCGACCGACCGGGTGTTGCCGTTCACCCGCAGCGGGACAACCAGGGTCCCCGTGGGGGCGAGCTGGCCGGTCCAGGCGGGCGGGATGTCCCACGCGCCGCAGGTCACTATGATCGCGTCGAACTCCCCGTGGCCCGGCGCGCCGACCGCCGCGTCGCCGGTCACCACGGTCACCCGGCTTGCGTGGCCGGTTCGCTCCAGCAGCTCCCGGGCGCGGCTAGTCACCTCCGGGTCGATGTCCATCGTCACCACGTGCCCGCCAGGCCCGGTGACCTCGGCGAGCAGCGCCGCCTGGTAGCCCCCTGACCCGACCTCAAGCACCCGCATGCCCGGCCGGACGCCGGCCTGGCCGATCATCGCGGCCTGCACGAACGGCGCGCTCACGCTCGACAGGTGCACCCCGTCGGCATCCGACTTGGTGATGACCGACTGGTCGGCATCGTATGCCTGGTCCAGCGGCGTCCCGTCCGGCGCGAACAGATGACGCGGCACCGACCGGAACGCGGCTTCCACCTCCGGCGAGGTGACCCATCCTTTCTCGATCAGGACATCGGTCATCTTCTGCCGTAGCTCGTCAGCCTGGCCGGAGCCGGTCACGCTTGCTGCCCGGGTCATTCACTGCTCCTCTGCTATATGTCCGGGTGGAAACCTCACTCAACGCAGCGTAGGCACCCCGGGTACTGCCGGCACCGTAAGACGGGCTGTCGGCTCACGCTGAGCGACCGTGACCGGCATCGTCGTCGCTGACGCCCGGTTTCCCTGTCACATGAGTTCGCCGTTCGTAACGCTTGTCACGCCGGCCCCGGAAGGCTTGCGCCCGACGGCGCCGAGAACCCAAACCTTCCGGGCATCCGGCGGCTCGGGTTCGTCAGGGCGCCAGAGCGGCACGTGGACAAGTCCGGGCTCAACGAGCTCCAGCCCAGTGAAGAACCGGAGAATCTCGTCCGGGCCGCGCAACGTCGCTCCGGACGCCACGTTCTTCCGGTACTGCTCCTCGACCTTGTCGGTTGAGTCACCGCGGAGGATTCCTTCCAGCGCATGAGATATCACCACGTAGCTGCCGGGCGGCAGGATGTCGTAGATAGACCTGACGATGGCGTATGGGTCTTCGTCGGCCCCTATGAAGTGCAGCACGGCCACTAGGAGCACGCCCAGCGGCTGGCTGAAGTCGATAAGCTCACGCGTCCGTGGATGAGCCAGGATCGCGCCCGGGTCGCGCAGGTCCGCCTGGATCACGGCGGTGTTCCCGCCGGTTTTGAGGGCACGCGAGTGGGCGAGAACCATCGGATCGTTATCCGCGTAGACCACCCGGGCACCAGGATTGACCTGCTGGGCGACCTGATGAACGTTGCCCTGGGTTGGCAGCCCGGTCCCGATGTCCAGGAACTGAACAATGCCCGCCTCGGCGGCCAGGTAGCGGACGGCCCGGCGCAGGAACTTGCGGTTCTCCAGCGCCATCAGCTTTATCTCGGGTACGGCCTCGCTTACCGCCAGGGCCGCTGCCCGGTCGACAGCGAAGTTGTCGTGGCCACCTAGCCAAAAGTCGTACATCCGCGCCGGCGTCGGGACCGTGGTGTCGATCCCGAGCGATGCGGTGGTCCCGCGAGCCACGCTGGTTCCTCCGTCTCCAACCAAGCCGGACACGATGGAGCCGACTCACCGTCCCTAGCCTGGCGACGCGCGACCAGGCGGGCAATCATCCGGCCATGACGATCTGGGAGGTCGCCCGGCATTGCGTCTTAACAGATCGTTAAGAGCGGGCAGTGGCGTCACATCGTCATCCGACACAGCGTGGAGGTGCTGCGTGCATCAACTCCGACAGCCGGATACCGGACAGCGAGTCGGACGCAAGGCTTGCTGCGCGCATGGTGCGATCATCATGGAGGCGGTCATGGCAGCTACGAACGCGGCAGGAGGCGCTTTCCAAGTGGCGGGAATTCCCTGCCTGACGAGGACATACGCACACGAGAAGGAGCCGACGTTCGCTGAGCTGCTGGCAGCCTGCACGTCATCGGCGGTGCACCTGGAAATCCACGACGTGCACCGGACGTCCGACCCGGCCTACCAGGCATGGCTCGCCGGGAAGGCCGACCTGCGGGAATCTGCCGGGCAGTACAAGGCCTATACCGAGGTCGTCCTGCCAGCCGTCCGCCGGGGCGTGACCGTGCGGCGGGCGCGGATCATTTCGGAGCCGGTATCGGACTACGTGCGATGGGAGCACTGGCTGACAGACCCGGTGAATATCGCGGCTGGCGAGCAGGTCCGGTGGCTGCCCCGGCGGCTTGCCTCCACACTGGCCTTGCCGGGTAACCCGTACTGGGTATTCGATGACCGCCTGGTCCGCTTTACCCTCTTCGGCGGGGACGGCGAGTTCCAGGGCAGCCAGTTCAGCGACGACGCCGGGGTAATCGAGGCGTGCACGTCGGCATTTGAGGCCGTGTGGCAGCTCGCGACACCGCACGGGGAGTACCAAATCTAAGCTCGCCAACCCAACCTTCTCGAATTAATCGTGACCGCCTGGCCAGCAGTCATACACCTGCGCCGACGTAGCGACCGCGGCATCGACCACGAGTGGCACGGTGGTCATGTTCAATCTGCGATGTGGTCCGGCAGAACGACTTAACAGATTGTTGAGAGCGGCCGTGGTGGTGTGCCGTGATGCGGCATAGCTTGGATCTCGTGGCCCACTTGGGCACACCTCTGGTCCTGGAGGGCATAATGCGGCTAAGTTTCGTTGGCATCACTCCGGACACTCCCGACAACGGGTGCCCGGCGGTGTACGTGGACGAGGACACAGGAGACATCTGGATTCAGGGTCCAGCGGTCACCGACTCCGGGGCGCTGGCGGAGGTCGGACGGCACAGCCCGATCGGTGCGGGCGAGGCCGTGGTCAAGGTGCCACCGGTCATGAAGTCGTTCCTCATGGAGGCGGTAAGTGGAACCTACGAGCACGGCAGGCAGGGACCGGGACCGCATCCCCGGCGTAGCTGAGGAGCCAGACCCCGCGTTCCCCGACATGCTGCGGGCGTGCACCACGTCGGCGGTGCATCTGGAGATGCGAGACGGCTACACCCCGGACGACCCGTGGTTCCAGGCGTGGCTGGTCGGCGACCAGGAGGATTTCCAGCGGCGGCTGAATCGCCCGTGGCTGGACCTGATTCGCGAAGTAACCGGTCGCGGGATTCAGGTCCGCCGGGCGCGGGTCGTCTCCGAGCCGGTATCTGACTACATCAGGTTCGAGCATGCGACAACCGATTCGAACGCCGCTGCGGGCGAGGAAATCCGCTGGCTGCCACGGCATCTGGCGACCGGGCTGCTGCTGCCTGCCAACGACTACTGGGTGTTCGATGGCCAGCAGGCGCAGTTCAACTACTTCTCCGGGCCGGGCGAGTTCCTCGACACCCGGCTAAGCAACGACCCGGAGATCGCTAAGCAGTGCGCTGTCGCGTTCGAGGCCGTATGGGAGCGCGCCATTCCCCACCAGGACTACCAGCTCCGCTAGCCGTCGCACCGTCGTTGCAGCCGTCTTCCTCCAGCGCCCAGCAGGCCCGCCAGATCCTGGCCGACCGGCTTCGTGACCTGCGGCGCGACACCGGGCTAAGCGCCAAGGAACTGGCGGCCCGCGCTGGATGGGAGCGGACTAAGGTCTCCAAGATTGAGCATGCGACCCGCCCGCCCTCCGCGGCTGACATCCGCGCGTGGTGCCAGGTATGCGGGGCGGAGGGCGAGGCCACGGACCTGATCGCCTCGCTGAACGCGGCCGAGGGGATGTGGGTCGAGTGGCGGAGGATGGAACGCTCCGGGCTACGGCGCGCCCAGGAGGCGCGGCTGCCGTTGTACGAGCGGACCAGGCAGTTCCGTGCCTACAGCTGCTGGATGGTCCCTGGGCTGATCCAGGCCGAGGACTATACCCGCGCGGTCCTGCGCGCCTACCAGCAGCGGCGCGGGCTCCGCGACGACGTTGAGGCCGCTGTCGCGGAGCGCGTGAGGCGGCAGCAGGTCCTGCGACGTGACGGGCGCACCGCCGCGTTCGTCCTCGAAGAGTCCGTGCTGCGCAACGGATTCGGTGGCCAGCAAGTCATGGGCGCGCAGCTCGCGCACCTGGCCGAGGTCACAACCTGGCCCGCCGTGTCCCTGGGCATCATCCCCGCCTCGCATGATCGCGGCGCTGCCGGCGCAGCCGAGGACTTCTGGATCTACGACAACGAACACGTCAACGTCGAGCTGATCTCCGGGTACCTGACAGTCACCCAGCCCGTCGAGATTGCCATGTACGCGCAGATGTTCGCCCGTCTTGCCGAGATTGCCCTCTACGGCACGCAGGCCCGGGATCTCATCGCCTCGGCGATGCCGCCGGCTGAATTAGCCTGCCACACTCGGGCACACTCCTAGGCTGCTCCGGCCTGGCGCATCTACCTTGACTTTGAGGGATTTCCCCGCATGGCAAGGCCCCTGATGCTGCCCAATTTACCGAGGAGGACGGCGATGGCGCAGCAGGCGACAACGCTGACTCTGACGGTCGGCATCGGTCGGAGACAGTTCACTAGGGCGGACGAGGACGCCCCGCCGGAATGCGGCATCTGGGGACCGCATTGCCTACGCCCGGATTCCGCAGATGAAGGCGAACCTGTCAGCGAACTCCAGACGGTCGCCCGGAAAGCGTTCCCGTATCTCGGTGATCCCGCGCTCAAGTTCGGCGTCGGTGAAGCTGGCGAGGAGGGACATGTACCTGTCGCGGACCATGGACAGGTACCGGTCTTTCTCGAGGGTGAGCGTGTAGCTGTCATAGCTCAGCTCGGTCTCCAGCCCGGCGTCGGAGAGCACTGCGGCGATGTCAGCTGGGTCGGGCTGGAGCCCCTCGAAGCGCTGCAGCGCGGCAGAAAAGAGCGGGTAGCTAATCTGGGCCGGGAGCATGGCGATGACGATCCGCCCGCCAGGCGCAAGGAGATCCGCGAGCCCGTTCAGCACCGCGCGCCTGTCGCTGGCGGGAACGTGGTGGACGGCTTCCTTTATCACTACCGCGTCCAGCCGCTGGGCAGGAAGGGCCACGCGGCGCTCGGCGATCTCCTCGGCGGAGGCCCGCACCGGCACCAGCGCGGGGTCGCCGGGCAACTGGTCGAGCATGGCCTGCGACGGGTCCGCGCAGATAACCGTGGCGCCGGCGGCTGCCAGCTGGCGGGAGTACAGGCCGGTGCCGCAGCCTATGTCGGCGACGACCTGACCGGGACCGATGGCGGCGCGGTCGAGGATGCACCTGGTCATCCAGGCGATGTAGGCGGGGCTGTAGGCCCAGTTCTGGTCGTAGCTGGCGGCCAGCCGGTCGTAGTGGGCCTGGGCGCTGTCGCCGTGGCTGCTGGTCATGGTGCTCCCGGTGCTTCAGCTGACGGTCATGGTGAAGTCGAGGCCGGTCATGTCGGCGCGCATCACGAACCGGGTCAGCTCGTAGGGCACGGCGTCCTGGTCGAAGCTGGTGTGCCAGACGTCGAGCACCCAGATGCCCGGCCGCAGCCGCAGGTGCCGTTCCTCCTCAGGCGATGCCGGGCGTGCCGTCACGCTTTCCTTGTACGTGGCCATCGTGTGGCCGCGGTCTTCCAGGACGCCGTGGATGCCGTAGGGGTGCGGGACCTCTTCCTCCAGCAGGCCGGTGCCCTCGGCGATGTGCCAGGGGATGTAGGTGGTGACCCGGTGGACGGGGTCGTTGCCGGCCCAGAAGATGTTCTCCCGGATCAGTGCCGACTCCTGGTCCGCCGGGATGGCGAGTGTCGCGGCGACGCGCTCCGGGGGGCGGCCGCGGCTGATGCTGAGGACCTCGAACCGGCCGGCCTTGCCCTGCTTGGCGCATTCCAGCAGGAACGGCGAGAGTCCGGAGTCGCGGAACTGGCGGGAGTAGCGGTCGCTGCCGAGGCGGATCAGCGGGGCGGGCCGGTGGACGAACACGCCGCTGCCGTGCTCGATGTCGACCAGGCCAGCGGCCTCCAGCAGTCGGAAAGCCTCGCGGGCTGTGTTGCGGGCGGCCCCGTAGCGGGAGGCGAGTTCCCGTTCGGACGGCAGCTTCTGGCCTGCGGTCAGCTCGCCCGACTCGATCGCCGCCCGGAGGTCGTCGGCTATGCGGCGGCTGGGGAGCCGCGTGCCGCCGGTACCGGCCGTGCCGCTGGCGTGGGTGCTCGTGCGGTTCATGATGACCGAAGGATACGCGATGGCTTAGTCCATTATCCAAACAGGCTTGAGCCACTAACAGGTTCCGTGCTGTACTGGTAGCAGATCGTAAGTGGCTTGAGCCAGTTAGTCAAGTGGCTTAAATCATTCCAGCTTTTTTGGCAGAGGTCTTGAAGGAGGGATCGTGGCAGGCGCTCACGCGGAGGTAGCCGCGGAACTGTCTCGCATCGCGGGGGAGTTTCCCGGCTGGCGCCCGTGGGTGTCTGACGCCGGACGCTGGTGGGCCACCCGGACGGGCCGCTGCCCGGCTGACCCTCCCGGCTGGTGGGCCATGACGGTTGACGCCGATGACGCTGAGGGCCTGCGAAGCGCGATCGCGGAGCAGGAACGGCTCGCAAGCCCGGTCGGTGCGCCGTGAACGCGGCGCCGCACCGCCGGAACCCGCGCAGCCAGGGCAGCCGCAGCTGGCGTGGCGCGGGAGGGAGGTGACAGATGCCGACAGTGCAGGCGTGCCCGTCCTGCCGTACGGGGGTGATTGCCCGGCGGGGTGACCCGCTGTGCCCGACCTGCATGAAAGCCGCGCGGGAGATGCCGTCGCGTCCGTCGTGGCTGTTCGACTCGCCGCTGCTGCGCCAGGCTCTGGCGGAGGTGAACCTGCCGGCGGTCCCGGGCATCGTGCGTGCTGCGTGCGGCGTGTCGCAGAAGGACCTCGCCACGATGACCGGCTGGAGCGAGGCCGTCCTGAGCTACTACGCGCGTGGCATCCGGGACGGCATGTACGACATCCGTACCATGCTCCAGTTTGCCGACGCGGTGGGGATGCCTCGCGCGGCGCTGCTCCCGCTTGTCTTCGCAGACGCCGACGTCAGCCTCACGAGCGGCCCGCTGAACGGCGCAGGTGCGGAGCGGAGCCGGCCCGGCGGTCATCCCGCGGAACCTGGCCTGCCCGTGGCCCTGCCCGCCGTGAGCGCGCCGCGCCGCGCTTCGAGTGCTCACATCCGGTACTGGCAGGCATGCGCGGATGGGCTGTACGCCAGGGAGCGGTCCGTCGGCGGGACCGTCCTGCTCCCGCTGGCCATGCAGCAGTGGCGGCGCGCCCGGCTCGCAGCCCGGGAGGACGGTGGCGGCGATACGGGTATCCGGCTTCTTGCGGCGGCCGGGGAACTGGCACTGTGCACCGGCTGGATCGCGCTTGACACAGGGCAGCTGCCGCTGGCCCAGTCGCTGTTCGAGGAGGCGCGCGAACTGGCGGTCGGCTCGGGGGACGTGGTGCTGGGCGTGCACGTGCTGGCGAATCAGTCGATACTGCACCTGGAGCTGGCACGTACAGGCCCGAGCCGGGAGCCGGCCCGCCAGGCGCTGCGGCTGGCCTTCCAGGCCCAAGATGAGGGCCGCTACCTCCCGGTGCCCCGTCTCCATGCACTGATCGCGCTCTGGCACGCCAGCGCCTCCGCTCTTCTGGGCGACAAAGCCGCCTTCCAGAAGGCGGTCGCCCAGGCGCGCCGGGAGCTGGACCGGGGTACCGAGGACGAGGACCCGCCCGAGTGGCTCCGGTTCGTCGACCATGCCGAGATCACCGGAACGGAGGCCCGCGGCTGGCTCTCCCTCGGCGACCCCGGCCGCAGCGCCGTGCTGTTCCGGCAGGTGCTCGCGTCCAGGCTGAGTCCCCGCAACCGGGCAAGCTACGGCGCGGGCCTGGCGGACGCACTGCTGAAGCAAGGCGCCCGCCAGGACGCGATCACCGCAGCCGCAGACGTCCTGCCGGCACTCGAACACGGGGTGACGTCCACGCGCTGCCTCAGCCAGCTTCGCCTGGTCCGCCATGCCGCCGCGAGCACCCCCGGGGCGGAGGAATTCTGTGCCCGCTTCGACGCAGCCGAGCGGACCCAAGCAGCCTCGCCCGCCTGCCTCTACGCGGCCACCGCAGTCGCAGAAACGGATATCCCCGCGTTATGCCCGCTCAAGCAACGCGGGCCGTCAGCATGCCCGGTCCGCTATCGGCAGCCCGACCGCGCCCGGGCTCCCTACGCGCCGGGTGCGCGATCACTGAGGCGGCGGGTGAACGACGCCCACGCCTGGCGGCTGACGGCGAGGCTGGTGCCATGAGGATCTTTCGAGTCACGGACCAGGCAGCTTGCCACGGTCTGGGCGACCTCGACGCAGTCCTGGCCCCCGGTGCTGCGGCTGGACTTGCGCCACGGCCTCGTCAGGCCGGCGTCACGTGCTGTGGTCATTGCATCTCCTTCACTAGCAGGCGGATCATCGCGGCGGATTCCGCCGGGTCGAGGGCCTGGGTGACCAGGTAGGTCCAGGCCAGGCTGAACCGGTCCACCTCGTCGGCGGCTTCCACGTACACGTCGCCCATCAGCCCCTCAACGTAGGCAACAGGCGGGTCCTCGGGGTCGGGGAACGCGAGGATGACGAAGTGGCCGTCCATGCCCGCGTTCGCTCCGACAGCGAACGGGATCACCTGGAGGGTGACGTGCGGCGCGGTGGCTGTCTCGGCCAGGGCTGTCAGCTGCTGTGCCATCACGGACGGGCCGCCAACCTGGCGGCGCAGCACGGCCTCGTCCAGGATCACGTGGATCCCTGGCGGGTCGTCCCTGCTGAACAGGGCGTCTTGGCGGGCGGTCCGCGCGGCCACCCGCCGTTCGGCGTCCTCGGTGCTGACTGCGGGGCGGGTCCGCGTGATCACCTCGTGCGCGTAGCCGGGCGTCTGGAGAATCCCCGGTATCACGTGCGCGTTGATCCGGATGCTGGCCGCCTCGGCCTCCATCGAGATGAAGCTGCCGGTGAAGATGTCGGTATAGGCGGTCCACCAGCCCCGGCGGCGGGCATCGCGGCCGAGCTGGATCAGCGCCTCGCGGCGTGGCGAGCGGACCCCGTACAGGTCGAGCATGTCCACCAGGTCGTCAGTGCTGATCCTGGAGCGGCCGTTCTCCAGCCGGTAGAGCTTGCTCAGGCTCCAGCCGAGCTGCTGCGCGGCTGCCTCCATGGACAGGCCGCTGTCGTGACGCAGCCGCTCAAGCTCGCGGATCAGGCGCCGTCCCCGGACGGTCGGGCTGTACTCCACCAGGGTCTCCCTCAATCTGGCCGGTCGGGCCTCCAGGCCAGCGTGCGGCTTCGCGGGCTGCACCTGCAAGGCGTCGTCTCAACACTTCGTTACGAACGACCGGCTGCCGGGCTTGCATATCGTCACCGCCGACGCCTTCCGACAATCAGAAGAATTCAGGCACGATTTCGTTCACGCAGCCCAGCCGTCCGGACGACGCACTCCCTGGCAGCTGGAAGCCCGGCGCGGCCGACGCTAAGAGTCCGCCGGCCGGCCCTGGCGGAACGAGGACTGACGATGGTAAATAGCACCCAGTGCGGCCAGGCCCGCACACAGCCAGTGAGCCAGGTCCCGCGCACCGCGAAAGTCACGGCAGGTGCGCACGGCGCCGAAGACGCCGGCAAGGCGACGGTCTCGGGCGACGAGCACCTTCTACTCCTCTGGCTGGCTGCCGAGGAACACGGGACGGTGTGGGAGCGGGCTTACCCCGGGACGGCGGACCAGCTCAGGTACCTGCGGGCGGCGCTCCAGCCGCCCCTGCGCTGCTGTCCTATAGCCGAAGACGCGATCCTCCTCATGTCCGAGCTGGGGGGGAATGCGGTCAAGCACAGCAGGAGCCGCGAGGCCAGCGGCACCTTCACCGCCAGGATCCTGGATGTTCCCGGGCAGTACGTGCTCGGTGAAATCGAGGACGGCGGCAGCGACTGGAGCGGCGACATCCGGGGGTCGGCCAGAAATGCCTCCGGTCTGGACCTCCTGCTCAGGCTTTCGGCGGCCTGCGGCGTATCCGGGAACGCATCGGGACGCGTGGTCTGGTTCCGATTGCCGTACCCCGCTGCCGACGCCATGCTCCCCGGCCAGGCCCCGGGGGCCGCGTGAGCGGCAGGCGCCATGTCGTCGGCCCCTCTCGCCGCTGCTCCGGGTGCTCCCGGGTCATCCGGGAGCACCCGGGCGCTACTGGGCTTACGCGCCGACAAGCCCAAAGACCGTCTTAACCGCTCGTTCTGGTAGCGAAGGCCGGGCTCCTCTCGCCAAAGCTGACCCCGGCCCCGCTGCCTCCGCGTATCTGGAGGTGACCTGAGTATGCCGCACATCTCGGGCTTCTGCATGGCCTCGCCGGGCCGGCCACGTCGGCCGTCGGATTGCGCCCCAGACCGGGACAGCGGGGGCCCTGGTGCGCGCTGAAGGTGCCGGTCTACTGCAGGTGCACAGCCAGTACCCGGCAGGCGAGTCACCGAGCCGCCACGGGCAGCCCAGCCAGGGGCCGGTGCGGTCGGGCCTGGTCCCCCCGCTGGCCCTGGGATACCGCGCCCGGCCTGAGAGCGTCCCCGGCCTTGAACAGGTACTGGCACCCGGCGGCGCGGTGCTTCTCGCTCCGGGGCTGGCCCCGAAGGGACCCGCCTGGCAGGCCGTAACGGGAAAGACGCAGCTGGCGGTGTCTGCGGCGCGGTCGCCGCACTGGCCAGGAGGGCTGGACCTGGTTGCCTGGGTGGCCGCCGAGAGCCGGGCGTCGGTGCTGTCGGGCTACTGCGAGGCGGCGTCACTGCTAGGGCTGGACCAGCCGGGCGGCGAGGCTGCCGCGTACCGCTTCGCGGCCTGGCTGCGGTCGACTGACCGCCGGTGGCTGGTGGTGCTGGACGGCCTGCGCGACCCCGCTGACCTTGAGGGACTGTGGCCGGCCGGCGCGGCGGGTCGGCTGATCATCACGGCCGACGATCCGGAAGCGGCCAGAGGCAGGGCACAGGTTCTGTCGGTCGGCTGTTTCTCAGACCGGGAGGCCGTCGGGTACGTGTCGGACCGGCTAGCAGCTGATCCCGCTCACCGGTCTGGGCAACTGGACCTGGCGGTAGAGCTGGGCTGCGAGCCGGCCGCGCTGGCCCATGCGAGCGCGGTGATCGCCACCTCGGAGCTGGCCTGCTGGGATTACCTGGAGATATTCCGGGGCCAGCGGGCAGAGCTTAAGCGAGGCGGCCCAGGCCCGGTCGCGGCCGCGGAGGTCACCTGGCGGCTGTCGGCTCATCACGCGGAGATCCTCGAACCGGGCGGCGGCACCTGGCCGCTGCTGATCCTGGCGGCCCTGGTCGCGGGGCACGGTATCCCGCTGGACGTGCTCACCGCACCGGCTACCCGCCGGTACCTGGACAGCGGCGAAGGGTCGGCCGGGGCGCAGCGGGCACAGTCTTCCGCCCGCGCGCTGGTTGGCGCGGGGTTGCTTGACATCGACCGAAACGGGACCCTTCCCGCTGTCCGGATGAGCACGGCACTGAGGGCATCGGTCCTTGCCGCCGCCCCAGGCGACCTGGCAGAGCAGGCAGCCGGGGCCGCAGCAGATGCGCTGCTGGAATCGTGGCCCAAGGACCAGCCCGGGTCGCTGCTTACCGTCTTGCTGCGATCATGCGCGGCGAGCCTGCTGGAGGCCGCAGGCGACGTGCTGTGGTCAGCGGGCCTTTGCCACCGCGTGCTGCTGACGGCTGGCCAGAGTCTGGACGCCGCCGGCCTTCCTGGCCCGGCTGCCGCCTGGTGGGAGCAGCTGACCGCAGTCAGCGGTCGGCTGCTCGGCGAACGCCACGCCGACACCGTCGTTGCTGCCGGGCTGCTCACCGAGGCACTGCTGGCCGCCGGGCAGGCCGGCAGCGCGGTCACATGGGCCCAATGGGTGCTCGCCGCCCGCACCGAAGTCCTCGGCCCGGACCACCGCGGCACGATCGCTGCCCGCACAGGGCTCGGCCGCGCCCTGGCCGCCGTCGGCCGCCTCCCCGAGGCGATCAGGGTCCTGGGCGAGACGGCACGCCACAGCGAGCAGGTCTGCGGTCCCAGAGACGAAGCCACAGTGTCGGCGATAGAGGAGCATGCGGCGGCATGCCTGGCGGCGGCCCAGCCGCGCGAGGCAGCCCGGCTGCTGAAGCACGCCCTGGATGAACGGGAGAAAGGCCAGGGACCCGACGATCCCGCCACGGTGGTCACCAGGGACCGGCTGGCCGCCGCCTTCCTGGCCGCCGGGCAGTACCGGGACGCGACCCGGCTGTACGAGAAGCTCCTGGCCCGCTGCGAGCGCGCCCTCGGACCGGACCACCCCGGCACCCTCGCCGCCCTGACCCGCCTCGCCGGAGCGTGCAGCACCGCCGGGCAGATGGGCACTGCGCTGCGCCACTACCAGCAGGCCGCCGCCGGCTACGAGCACTCCCTGGGGGCCGGCCACCAGCTCACCCTGGGCTGCCAGGGTGAGCTGGCCCGCGCCTACTACGACGTCGGCCACGCCGGCGACGCAGTCACGCTGCTCCGCGCCGCGATCACTGCCGCCGGGCAGGCCCTGTCCCCGGACGACCCGGTGACCTCAGTTCTGCGCGGCCTGCTGGACGAGATCACCGACGAGATGACCGCCCGGTGACCGGGCCGACCCGGGGAAGGGAAGCAGTGAAGGACCACGACTTCGTTATCGTCGGCGGCGGGACAGCCGGGTGCGTACTGGCAGCCCGGCTGTCCCAGGATCCCGGCGTCCGGGTCCTGCTGCTGGAAGCGGGGAACTCCAGCCCGGCCGACGTCATCGATGCTGCGGCCAGCTGGCCGCAGCTGACCGGCAGCGAGGCGGACTGGGGCGGCGTCACCATCCCGCAGGCCACGGCGGGGCCGGTGAGCTACCCGAGAGGGAAGGTGCTGGGCGGGTCCGGCGCGATCAACGCCATGGCCCACGTGCGCGGCCACACCGGGATCTACGACGCCTGGGAAGCAGCCGGCGCGCACGGCTGGGGGTTTACCGGGCTGCTGCCGTACTTCCGGCGCAGCGAGCACGCCGACGGCGACCGTGACCGGACCCTGCGCGGGGTCGGCGGCCCGGTCCGGGTTGCCCCCGTTGCCGAGACTCACCGGCACCCGGCCGCCTCCGCGTTCGCCGAGGCGCTGGTCGCCTTGGGCTACCCCGTCACTGGTGACCTGTCCGGCCGCCGCCAAGAGGGCGTCGCCTGGCCCGACCTGGCCATCGACGCCGGCGGGCACCGGGTCAGCTCAGCCAGCTCCTACCTCGGCCCGGTCCTGGACCGGGAGAACCTGACCGTCCGCACCGGCTGCCACGTCACCCGCCTGGCCCTTCGCGACGGCCGGTGCACCGGCGTCAGCTACCTCCGCGACAGCAGGTCGGAAACGGCGCACGCGGCTGCGGAGGTGATCGTGTGCGCCGGGGCGGTCGGCACGCCGCAGCTGCTCATGCTGTCCGGTATCGGCCCTGCCGGCCACCTGCGGGACCTGGGCATCGAGGTGACGGCCAACCTGCCCGGCGTCGGGTCGAACCTGCAAGACCACCCGGTGGCCATGTGCTGCTACTCCTGCGCCGTCCCGTTGCCCCCGAGCGCCTACAACCACGGGGAGACCTATGCGGCCCTGCGCAGCGCGCTGGCCCGGGGCTGGCCTGACCTGCATCTGTTCCCGATCCTGCTGCCGGTCGCCCCGCCCGGCCAGCATGACCCGGGCATCCGCTTCGCCCTGGTCGCGGGAGTGACCGACCCTCGCAGCCGCGGCACCGTGCGGCTTGCGTCCGCTGACCCGGCAGCCGCCCCGCTGATCGACCCCGGGTTCCTGACCGAGGCCGCCGACCTGGACCGGCTGGTCACCGGGCTGGGCATCATCCGCGATGCCGCAGTCGGGGCTGCGTTTGCCCGGCTCGGCGCCAGCGAGGTCAGGCCCGGCCCCGGTACCCGCGGCAGCGACGAGCTTAGGGACTGGGTGCGGAGCACCGTCGGCAGCTACTACCACGCCGCCGGCACCTGCCGGATCGGCCCTGCCGCCGACCCCGGCGCCGTCACCGACCCCCAGCTGCGGGTCCATGGGATCACCGGGCTGCGCCTGGCCGACGCGTCCGTCATGCCGTCCGTCCCCAACGCCCATCCGAACGCGACCGTCCTGGCAGTCGCGGAGAAAGCAGCCGCCCTGATCACCAGCGGCCTGTAACCCCGTCCCCCCTCTAACCCCCTTGCACAGCAGGAAGGCACCATGAGCAGAACCGACACGCGCAGCGCCCGCAGCACCGCGCTGCGCCGCTACGCCGAGACGCACCACGTAGACCAGATCCGCCCGGAGGCCCGGTACGGCGGCCCGTGGGGCCAGTTCATCTTCTGGCTGGGGGGAAATTTCAACGTCTTCAACGTGGTCCTGGGCGCGGTCGTGGTCGAAATCGGCCTGGCATTCTGGTGGGCGCTGATCGCGATCGGGGCCGGGACCGTGATCGGCGCGGTCCTGATCGCTCTGCACGCCTCGCAGGGCCCCCGCCTCGGGGTACCGCAGAGCATCCAGTCCCGCGCCCAGTTCGGCTTCTACGGCTCGGCGTGGATGTTCATCACGGTCCTGGTCCTGAACACGGGGTTCATCGCGGCCGAGCTGGTCATCCAGGCGCAGGCGATGCAAGGCGTCGTCCCCGGGCTGTCGGTCCCGGCGTGGATCGTGATCCTGGTCATCCCGTCGCTGGTCATCTGTGCCCTGGGCTACTGGTGGATTCACGCCGCGATGCGGGTGACCGCGGTCGTGGTCGGGATCTCGGTGATCGTGATGCTGGCGCAGGGACTGCGGCACCCGCTGCCGGCCAGCCAGACCAGCCTGGCCGCCCCGCACGCCGGCCTGTTCCTCGCAGGGGTCGCGCTTTTGGTGATTGACCTGCTCAGCTTCGGGCCGTTCGTGAGCGACTACTCGAGATATCTGCCGGCCCGCACCAGCGGGACCAGGCTGTTCGCCGCGATCTGGACCGGGAACGTGATCTCCACGTTCGTGTCCTGCGCGGTCGGCGCCTACCTCGCCGCGCTGCTTCCGAACCTCGCCCCTGTTTCCGCTGTCGGGCAGGTCTCCGGCAAGTGGGCGCTGGTCATGATGTGCCTCAGCCTCGTCGGCGCCAACGCGTTCAACGCCTACACCGGGTCTTTTCAGATCATCAGCCTGGCAGGCATGTGGCGGCGGCTCAAGCCCCTCCTTAAGCCGGACTCGGTCGCGGTTCGGGTCATCCCGTCCACCGCCGTCATGGCCGCCGGGACGGTGATCGCTGTCCTGGGTTACCGCAACTTCGTGACCAACCTCAGCAACTTCCTCGGCTTCCTGCTGGTCGTGCTGATCACGTGGTCCGCGATCAACCTCACCGACTTCTACGCCATCCGCCACGGCTCCTACGACGTCGCCGCGTTCTTCGACCCCGACGGCGGCCCCTACGGCAAGGTCGCCTGGCCCGGCCTGGTCGCACTGGCTACCGGGATCGCTGCCGAATTCCCCTTCATCGCCCAGCCGGACTACACCGGCCCGCTCGTCGCCCGCCTCGGCGGCGCTGACATCTCCTGGATCATCGGCTTCATCGTCCCGGCCGCCGCCTACCTGCTCCTGACCCGCCGGACGCGGAAAGCAGGCCGCCCCGGCCACCTGGCCGCCGCCCCGATCGCCTAATCCCGCGAGCGCTCAGCTGCGCGGTTCCGTGCGCAGCTGCTCAGGCCCCCGCGTGCCCGGCCCCGGGGGCACGCGGGCTCCGGCCCCCGGCGGCAGTCACCGAAGACAAAGAGATGCGGCCTCTTCGCCTTCGCCCTGCCGCCGGGGACCGGCCGCAACCCTCACCCGACACCATGCGGAGCCGCACCCCATGCACATACGAAAGCCAGCCGACCGCCCCGGAGATGACTTCAGGTGACCAGCGAAATCACGCAACCGCTGCGGATCGTCAGCGCCAACATCGAGGAAGGCGGCCTGGACCTCGACGGGTCGACGGCCCGGTGGGAGCGCACCGTGACGGCACTCGGCGCCTGGTCCCCGGACGTGGCGTGCGTCCAGGAGATGGCCGCCCGCCGGGACCCGCGGCGGCTGCGCGCTCACCTGTGGGCGACCGCGAACGCGCTCGGCATGGTCCCGCTGCTAGGGTCCGAGGGCGGAATCAGCGGCAACCACCCGGCGATCCTCGTCCGCCCCGGCCGCCTGCTCGTGCTGGACGAGGGG
>Ga0335075_10003051_pt1 | contig 26808 bp, 24 predicted proteins | sample Lox_Sample_24_FD_206723 | JGI IMG/M metagenome (GOLD analysis project Ga0335075, IMG submission 206723) | Soil microbial communities from Loxahatchee National Wildlife Refuge, Florida, United States - Lox_Sample_2.4 | ecosystem: Environmental > Terrestrial > Soil > Wetlands | place: USA...
AGAAAACCCGCTCGCCGGATGCAGCCAGCGCCGAGACGATCGTGTCCCCCGCATAGGCAGGGAACGACCGACCGTTCCAGCTGAAGTGCAGCTCGCGGTCGCGGTCGATTACCTCGCCGGGTTGTGTTCCGAGGCGCATCATCATCTGCCAGCCCCAGCCGCCCGGACTGCCCGGATCTCGTTGGTCTGCGTGTCCCGCTCGACGCTAAGGAATTTGCGGCAGCCCATCCGGTGGTACCACGTCTCGGTTGTCCAGCCGCACGGATTGGCCCGCAGGTACAGGTAGGCCCGCCATTGCTCACGAGTGGCGTTTTCGCCATCCGGACGCGACACTGCTTCGCCTACCTGCAGGAACTCACTAGCGTCACGAGGGCCGCACCAGGCGCACGGCACGAGCATCATCGACGTACCTTCCATCCGTTAGTGGCCGACGGCGGCCGCGCCCTTCTCCCCCACGAGCACACCGTCGGCGAAGCGATCCAGACCGAACGCCGCGATGATCTCGGGAGCCTGCCCGGAGGCGATGCAGCTGGCCATCGCCTCGCCCGACACCGGCCCTGCCTTGAACCCGTAGGTGCCCCAGCCGACGTCGACCAGCAGGCCGTCTACCGGCGTATGTCCCATGACCGGCGAGAAGTCAGGCGTCATGTCGCACAGGCCAGCCCACTGACGCAGCACTCGGACCTTGGACAGGGCGGGCATCAATTCGAGCACGTGACCGGCTAGGCCCTCGATGAACTCAACCGACCCGCGCATGGAGTAAGAAGTGAACGGATCCACGCTGGCGCCGAAGACTAGCTCGCCGCGATCGGTCTGGCTGATATAGACGTGGAGCGTCCCGGACACGATGACCGTCGACAGGAACGGCTTCACCGGCTCAGTGACTGCGGCCTGCAACGGGAACGTCTGGATCGGCAGTGCGACCCCCGCCATATCGCAGATGAGCGTCGACCAGCCAGCGGTCGCGTTGAGCACCACTCCGGTGGCGATGTCACCGCGAGTCGTCCGCACGCCACGCACCCGGCCATCAGCCACGTCGATGCCGGTGACCTCGGTGTCCTGGTGAATGTGCGTCCCGAGGGCATCGGCGCCGCGGGCGTACCCCCAGACGACGGCGTCGTGCCGGATGATCCCTCCGGGCGGATGCCAGAGCGCGCCGAGCACCGGGTACCGCGCCTCCGGACTCACGTCGATGAACGGGGCCAGCCGCTTGACCTCTGCGGCATCGACGACCTCAGAGTCAACGCCCTGCGCCTTGTTCACCTCCGCGCGCCAGCGCATCGTCCGCACGGACGCGTCGCTGTGTGCCAGGGTCAGATGGCCGCGCCGGGAGAACATCACGTTGAAGTCGAGGTCGGCAGCAAGCCGGCGGTAGAGCTGAATCGAGCGGTCGTAGAACCTGACCCCTTCCGGGGTCAGGTAGTTGGAGCGCAGGATCGCGGTATTCCGGCCCGAGCCGCCCGAACCGAGGTAGCCCTTATCCAGCACGGCCACGTCGGTGATCCCGTGATTGGCTGCCAGGTAGTAGGCCGCGGCCAAACCATGTACACCGCCCCCGATGATGACCACGTCATAGGAGCTCTTCAGGTCACGAGCGCGCCAGGCGGCCGGCCAGTCCTGGTGGGTCAGGCCGCGGCGGATCAGGCTGAACGCGGAATACCTGGCGGGAAAGGAGGGCCGCCGCTTGTCCTGCCGGTGTCCGTTCGTGATCGCCTGCACGGGTCCTCGCCTCCCCGCGGGCCGCGATGGGTGACCGGTATATCCCCGCCGACAGGCTACGCCAGTGATGAAACTCTGTCCACCTGGAGTAAACGCCGATTGGAGCAACCGCAAGAGGTACCGCACGTCACCCAGGCGGTGCCGGGTGCGCGCTCGCGATGTTACCCAGCCGGCTGAATCGACTTGATCGAGATGAACTGGATCGGCAACTCGATCAGCGAGTTCGGCCCGTGCGGCACCTCGCCGACGAACTGCATCGCGTCACCTGGCTCCAGCAGGTAGCGCGAGTTGCCGCACATGTACTCGATCCGCCCCGAGATCATGTAGATCAGCTCAGTGCCAGCGTGCTGGTAGAGCGGGAACGTTTCGGCCCGCTCGGTCAGCGTCACCAGCAGTGTTTCCAGCGTGTTATGCGGTGCCCGCATGCTGCCGAGCAACTGGTAGCGGTGTCCGGGGCCAGAGTTCGTGTGCTCGATGTCCAGGCCGCGGCCGGCCTTCACGACCAGGACGTCCTGTTCCTCGTTCAGGCCGCGGAAGAAGGCTGTGACGGGAACCTTCAGCGCTTCTGACAGCCGCGCGAGCGTCGCCAGGCTAGGTGAGGCCTGTGCATTCTCGATCTTGGACAACATTCCCTTGGACAGGCCGGTCACTTCAGCGAGCTGCCCGACGGTCAGCCCGAGCTGGAGCCGGAATTCCCGGACGCGCTCGGCGATGACAGCGCCCAGTGCCTCTTCGAGCGCGCCCGCGGCGCCAGCTGAAGCGTCGAGTGTGCTGTCCGAGGTACTCAGCGCGGGGCCCCCCGGGACCGCGAAGGCGCCGTCGTCATCAACGGCAGCGGCTATCAACTGCGTCATGCTTCCAGTCTCCTACCCTCGCCGGAAGTCTGGAACCGCCGTCCGCTCCAGGCGCTGGGGCTCAGGCGCCAGGCCGTGCAGCCAGCCGGTCGGGCCAATTACAACCGGGCGAGGTGTTGTATCGCCCAATGATACGCGGTTTACTGTCCGTAAATCGCGACGCCCCGCTCGGGCCCTCGGGTGCGGCCCGCCGGAGGGGCTTGACCGCCAGGGAGGCCTCGGTGAGCACCGACCTCGAACGGTTCACTGGCGCCGACGGCCGCGCCGACGCGGTCCAGCGCGTCCGGTCGGAAATCGACGCAAAAGGCATTACGTACATCTACTACCAGTTCGTCTCGGTGACCGGACGGATCATGGGCAAGGGCGTGCCCGCGCATCACTGGGAACGGATCGCCGACCGCGGCTTCCAGCTGGTCTACGGGTCCACCGCGAACCTCTTCATCGACCGTCACGGGCAGTACATCGGGTACGGGCCCGAGGCATCCGAGCTTGTCGGACTGCCAGACGTCGAGACGTTCTGCCAGCTGCCCTGGGACCCGAAGACTGCCAGGGTCTTCTGCACTCTGTTCCGGAACCGGGAAGAGGAGACCGACCCGGGCAGCTACCTGACCTCTGACTGCCGCGGCAACCTGCGGCGGATCCATCAGGCATTCGAGGCTGAGACCGGACTCCATCTCCGGGTCGGTACCGAGCCGGAGATGATGTGGCTCAAGCTCAATCCGGACGGCACACCATCGGTCGAGGGCAAGACCAAGCCGTACTGCTATCACATCGACCAGTTCGCCGAGCTCCAGCCCCTGATCCACAAGGTGATGGAATACGGCAAGGCGATGGGCCTGGACATGATCCAGGGCGACCACGAGGACGCTCCGGGCCAGCTCGAGCTCAACTGGCAGTTCGACCGGGCCGAGCAGACCGCCGACCGGCTCACCACGTACCGGCAGATCTGCCGGCAGGTGGGGCGCGAACTCGGCGCGTTCCCTTGCTTCATGCCCAAGCCGTTCATGGACGTGTCCGCGAACGGGTGCCACCACAACATCTCGCTCTGGCAGGGCGAGGAGAACATGTTCCTTCCCGACACCGACAACCCGCGGCTGCCGAGCAAGCTCGGGCTGAACTCTATCGGCGGTGTCCTGGAGCACCTGGCCGCCCTCACCTGCATCACGGCACCCACTGTCAACTCGTACCGGCGATTCTGGCAGACCGGTTACTGGGCGCCGCTCTTCGCGGACTGGGGCTACCAGAACCGGACGACCGCCCTGCGGGTGAGCGCCCCCGGCCGGTTCGAATACCGGTCGGTGGACTCGGCGGTCAATCCTTACCTGTCGTTCGCCGCGATCATCAAGGCCATGGCCGACGGCATCGGCCGCAACCTCGATCCCGGCCCGCCAGAGAACCGCAACATCTACGACGCGATCGCCGGCGGTAAGGACGTCAAGAAGGTGCCGATGACCCTCGGCGAGGCCCTGACGGCACTCGCGGATGACGAGGTGATCAAGGAGGCGCTGCCGGGCGAGATGTACCGGGTGTTCCACCACTACAAGACCGACGAGTGGGAGCGCTACTGCGCGACAGTCTCTGACTGGGACTTGGGCGAGTACCTGGACATCCTGCCGTAGCCCTGACACGGCGACTGACAGGCAGAGGAGAGGGACGAGACTATGTGCGGCATTGCCGGCATCATCCACCGGGACGGCCCCGGCGACATCGGCAGCGAGATGACCCGGATGCTTCAGTCAATGAAGCATCGCGGTCCGGACTCGAGCGGATTCGCCCTCTACGGTCCGGCCGACGACGAACTGCTCGTGATGCGGATCAAGCTGGCCGACCCGAACGAGGTCCGGGACTATGGCTGGGCCGGCCGGCTAGAGCGGCACCGCAACGAGATCGAGGCGCGGCTAGCCAAGCTAGGCGCTGTGATTGATGCCGTCCGCGGTGACCAGGAGTACTCATTCCGCGTCCGCTTCCGCTACAACGGCGAACTCAAGCCCCTCGCCGACTACGTCGAGGACGTCCCCGGCTGCGAGGTGCTGTCACTGGGCCACTCACTCGAGATCGTCAAGGACCTCAGCGACGCGCAGAGTGTTGCCGACCGATACGGCCTCGGCGGCTTTACCGGAACGCACGCGATCGGTCACGTGCGGATGGCGACCGAGTCGGACGTCGACATCTCCGGCGCGCACCCGTACTGGGCGTACCCGTTCTCCGACATCGCGGTAGTACACAACGGCCAGCTGACGAACTACCACGTGTGGCGGCGCAGGCTGGAGCGAATCGGCCACCGGTTCCAGTCCGAATGCGACTCCGAGATCATCGCCGTCTACCTGGCGCAGAAGATGGACGACGGGCTGTCGCTCGAGACGGCGATGAAGCAGAGCCTGGACGAGCTGGACGGGGTTTTCACTTACCTGGTAGTGACGTCGGATGCGCTCGGGGTGGCTAAGGACGAGATGGCCGCGAAGCCACTGGTTCTCTACGACTCGCCTGAACTGGTCGCGCTGGCATCAGAGGAGGTCGCCATCCGAGCCGTTATCGGCCATGAGATCGACACCTGTGACCCCTACGAGCGGCAAGTGCTGGTGTGGAACCGGTGAAGATCAGCTACGACGCGCGCGGCCTGGCTGAGCCGGACGCCCAGGCTCCTGAAGTCGCCAAGATCGAGGGCGAGGGCAGCGAGCGACGTGCGGTATTCGACGGCGCCGAGCTTTCGACCCGTCAGATCAACTCAGAGCTGCGCCGCCTGATTTACGCCGAGGAGATCTCGGACGTCACGATCCTCAATCCGGGCGCGAAGCACTCGATCGCCGTCGGAATTCTCGCCCGGTGCCGGATCATCATCGAGGGCAGCCTCGGCTACTTCGGCTGCGGCCTGATCGACGGGCCTGAGATCCGGATCACCGGTCGCGTCGGTTGGTCGGCTGCCGAGAACATGATGTCCGGCGTGGTCGTGATCGATAAGAACGCCGGCTCGCTGGCTGGCGCCGCCCTGAGAGGCGGCGACCTGGTGGTCCGCGGTGACGTCGGCGCACGGACCGGAATAGACCAGAAGGGCGGCACGATCATCGTCGGCGGCAACGCCGGCCTGATGACCGGATTCATGCTGCAGCGCGGCCGCCAGATCATCTGCGGAGACGTCGGCGCCGGGCTTGGCGACTCCATGTACGACGGTGCGATCTATGTCGGCGGCAAGGTCGCCTCGCTCGGCGTCGACTGCGTTGAATCCGAGCTCACCGCCGACGACCACGAGTTCCTGAGCCGCAAGCTAAAGATCTACGGGATGGAGCGGGATGCCTCGTTCAGAAAATTTGTCTGCGGACAGAAGCTCTGGAATTACGACAACCTCGAGCCGGCCGAGCGCAAGCTCGTCCTCTGAACGGCGAACGACGTGACCGCTAGCGAAGACGGAGCCAGGTCGGTCCTCGGGCACAGCAGCATCTTCACGCCCGACGTGATCAACGACATCCACGTCAAGGCTGAACTTGGCCGCTACCGGATGCGCGGATTCTCGATGTTCAAGCGGATCCCGCACTGGGACGAACTGATGTTCCTCCCCGGGACGCTGACCCGCTTCGTGATCGAGGGTTACCGGGAGAAGTGCGAGACCAAGACCGTGCTTGGCGCGCGCTTCGCCAAGCGCCCGCTTGAGCTCGATATCCCCGTCTACATCACCGGCATGAGCTTCGGCGCGCTGTCGCTAGAGGCGAAGATGGCTCTGGCCAAGGGCGCCTCGATGGCGGGCACCGCCACATGCTCCGGTGAGGGCGGGATGATCCCGCCCGAGCGCGACCTGTCGACCAAGTGGTTCTACCAGGTCATCCAGAGCCGGTACGGGTTCAACCCGCACCACCTGATGCTCGCCGACGGCGTGGAGTTCTTCATCGGCCAGGGCTGCAAGGTCGGGCTGGGCGGCCATCTGATGGGCCAGAAGGTGACCGAGCAGGTGGCCGAGATGAGATCGCTGCCCGCAGGCATCGACCAGCGCAGCCCGGCGCGCCACCCAGACTGGCTCGGCCCGGACGACTTGTCACTGAAGATCCAGGAGATTCGCGAGGCCACCGACTACCAGGTTCCGATCCAGCTCAAGCTCGGCGCCGCCAGGGTCTACGACGACGTCCGGATGGCCGCCAAGTGCGGGCCCGACACCATCTACCTGGACGGCGCGGAGGGCGGTACCGGAGCCGGCCCGCACATCGCAGCCGAGGAGACCGGGATTCCGCTGATGGCCGCGATTCCGGAGGCGCGCAGGGCGCTCGAGGATGTCGGGCTCGCCGACGAGATCGACCTTGTGGTGGCGGGCGGCATCCGCAACGGCGCCGACGTGGCAAAGTGCCTGGCGCTGGGCGCGAAGGCGGTGGCGATCGGACACTCGGCGCTGATGGCGCTCAATTGCAACAAGGAGATCCCCGGCGTCACCGACTACGAGGGAACTGTCGGCGTCCCGGCGGGCCGGTGTTATCACTGTCATACCGGGCGTTGCCCTGTCGGCATTACCACGCAGGATCCCGAGTTGCGCAAGCGACTGGTTGTCGACGAGGCGGCCGAGCGGGTCTACAACTTCCTGCACACCCTCACGCTCGAGGCACAAATGTTCGCCCGCGCCTGCGGCAAGACCAACGTGCACAGCCTCGAGCCGGAGGACCTGTGTGCCCTGACCATGGAAGCGTCAGCCATGGCCAAGGTCCCGCTGGCCGGGACCACCTATATACCCGGTCAGACGGAGGAAGCGGCGCTCGCCGAGATCAAGGCGCTGCTGGAGAAGCAGATACTGAACGACATCGGCCCGGGGAGCCGCAATGGCTGAGGAACTCGGTATCGGCGCCCCGGCGCCCCGGTTGTCGACCAAGATAGGCATCGACACGGAGGAACTAACCGGGCGGACATTTCCCTACCAGTTCGACAGGTCCCTGGTCGAGGACGTGGACTTGGTAGCCGAGACGCCCGGAGCGGACATCAACTGGCTGGAGGACATCCACTTGATGTACGAGGACGGACTCCCTGCCGTCTTCGACCGCTATACCAACGCCTTCCTCAAGATCCACTTTGAGATTCCGGCCGGCCGAGAAGATGAGTACGCCAGAAAGGTCCTCATCACGCACCTGCGCGAAGGCAACTCCTACGGCATCTGGCTGAAGCGCAGGCACGCCAAATTCGCCCAGCCCGAACTCGCGTCGTGGCGCGCGGGTTCGCCGACGGTCGGCGCGGACTGGCATCCAGCCACCTTGGCGGACTGGGACCCGCCGGAAGGCCACTAGGTCCGGCACTGGCTGGGTAGCCAAGCACTTACAGCCGGAGCAGGCTGGGCTCGCGTTCAGCGGCCCGTTCCGGGAAGGTGGCCGCTGCCGCCGCCGGCAGCCGCACCTCAGTCAGCCTGGCTCGCCCGTGACCCGGCCAGTGTCGGAATCTTCCCGGTCAGCCGGGCATCCGGCCGCGCCACCCGGCGCAGTACCGGCCCGCCGGTGAGGGCGAGAAGCCGGGCGGTGCCCACGGCAGAGAGCATCTGGCCGGCCGCGCCAGGCCGCCTGGCCACCGCGCTAGTCCTGGCCAGAGTGGTCATCAGACGAACACGCCGGACCCTGGCCCGCTCGTACTGGCGCAGTGCCCGGTCCAGGTCGCCCGGCTCAGCCAGAACGGCAGCCAGGGCTACGCCATCTTCGACGGCCTGACAGGCACCTTGGCCGATGGTGGGGAGCATGGCGTGCGCGGCGTCGCCGGCGAGCACGATATTGCCGCGATGCAGCACCGCCGGCGGCCACATGTCAGCCGCCGACCATTCGGTCCATTGCCCCGGCGTCGTCGCTCGTGCCGCCCCGCGGAGCACAGGGTCGGCGTCGGCAGCCAGTTCGGTGAGGAACTCGCGGCCAGTACCGGAAGCACGCCCGGGCTGCTCGGCGAACCAGGTGACCCGCCCGCCCGGCAGCCGGAAGATTCCGCTGAAGAAGCCGGGGCGGACGACGCACACACCGGCGTCCGGCGGCAGCAGAGGGATGTCAGCGTCCATGCATGCCTGCCAGACCGCCCAGGTCCAGCGGCGGCCGGGCTGACATGTGACCGACTGCCGCAGGACGGAGTGCGTACCGTCCGCGACGACGACCAGATCATGGGCAGAAGCCAGCGCTTGCGCGTCGGTGCACCGGCGGCCGTACCGGATCGTGCCGGGCGGCAGCGTGCCGGCTAACGCGGAGAGCACGTCCGCCCGCTCCGCCGTGACGTGCGGCTGGCCCCAGGCCGGCAGTCGTACAGTCGCCACCTCGCGGCCGCCGCCGCGCAGCACCAGCCGCGAGTACGGCTCACCGGGAAGCCGGTCCGCCGGTACACCGAGGCCCGGCAGCAACGATGTGGCATTGGGGGACAGATTGAACGCCAGGCCGTTAGCCCGCAGGCTGTTGGCCTGCTCATACACGATGACGTCGTGACCTCGCCGGGTGAAACCAGCGGCGGCAGCGAGGCCGGCGAGCCCCGCGCCCGCGACGGCGATTCGCACGGCCGCGCCTCCTTCGGGCCGGTTGTCAACCGGTCTTCTCAGTGTTTCTGCTGACTGCTCGCAGTCAAGGCGGGCACGGTCGCGGCCGCAGAATCGTGTGCCAACGCGGGTCCTAACAAGCGGCCTTTTTTGCGTTTACTATATCGCGGTAAAACGATATCGAGGCAATTCTCTTCGGAACATCATTCCCGGCCTGAGATAAGCTTTCTCCAATGGAATCGCGCGGGCGGACGTCTCTGTACTGGCGGCCGCCCGATCTATGAGATAAGGGACCTTCGCACGATGAATCCGGAGATAGCGTCTCGTCTCGAGGCCGACCTCTTCCTGCTGCACGCTCCCAGTGTCTATGACTTTCGCGAGCGTGACGACATGCTGTTCGCTTACCTGAGCGACAGCGACAGCGTTAATGTCACCTCGATCTACGAGATGTATCCGATCGGCTGGTTCTCGATCAAGCAGCACCTCGCGGACCACGGATTCGACACCAAAATCGTGAACGTCGCCTCGCTGATGCTGATGCACCCTGACCTGGATGTCAAAAAACTGCTTGGCCGCCTGGAGGCACCGATCTTCGGGTTCGACCTGCACTGGATGACACAATGCCACGGCGCCATTGAGCTCGCCGCCCTCCTGAAGGAGGTGCATCCAGACGCGCTGACCATCTTCGGCGGAATCTCGGCGACATATTATGCCAGCCAGCTGATCCGCTACCCGAGCGTCGACGTCGTGGTTCAGGGTTACGACACCCTCGAGCCGCTTGCTGAGCTGGTCAAGCAGGTCCGAAAGGGCCGCTACGACTTCGGCTCCATCCCGAACCTGCTCTATAAGGTAGACGGCGAGGTAACGGCCACCGGCTTCACCCACAAGCCCGCGTCCCAGTACAACAACGTGCCTAACGACTGGTCGTTCTACCAGGAAACGGCCAGCGCGGAGCCGTCGGTGTCCAAACTGATCATGACGCTTCCGAACACCGGGTGCGCACATGACTGCGGCTGGTGTGGCGGGTCACGGTTTGCTTACCGCAACATCATGGGCGTGCATAAGACTCTGGTCCAGAAAGACAACGACCTGATTATTCAAGAGCTCCGCACCATGCGCGAGGCGGCGAAACGTACCTCGATATACGCGCTGCAGTGTTACTCGGAAAACAAGGTACGGATGCACCGGTATCTAGACGTTGTCAAGGAGATGGGCTACAACAGCGTCTTTTTCGAGCAGTTCAACCTGACACCGCCCGATACGCTCAAGAAGATGGGCGAGTCCACGAGCGCATATATCATGCTCTCGCCCGAATCTCATGACCCGAAGATAAGTGCGGCAGCCGGCCGCGGCACCTACACCATGGAGGAGATGGAAGCCTGGATTCCCCGGGCACTGGATGCCGGGGTACACGGCGTTATGGTCTGGTTCTTCATCGGCATGCCGTACCAGGACCGTCAGTCGGTGATGGATACCGTCGCCTACTCCGAACGGCTGATACGCAAATTCGGCGGGTGGGACGCGCTGCCGCTGATCTGCCCGATGGTTCCGTTCCTTGATCCAGGATGCCGGTTCTTCGAAGAGCCGGAGCAGCATGGTTACCGGATCTTCCGCCACACGCTGGAAGAACACCGGCGCGCCATGGTGGAGCCGCTGTGGTACCGGCGGCTGAACTATGAGACTTACTGGCTGGACAGGCGCGAGCTTCAGGACGTGTCGTACGAGGCCATCGCGCGCCTAGTGGAGATCAAGGGCGAGTACGGTGTGCTGCCACCCCGGTTCTGCCTGGCCATACTCAAGACCATCGACGAGACCCGGCAGTTGCTGAGGGAAATGGAGCGAGCCCTCTGGCTCGACGGGACGCTGCCGGCCGCGCTCAGAACTGAGATTCGTTCGTACAACCGCAAGATCCTTGCCTACTCCAGCGACCAGATCATTCCGGTGCACCGACCGTTCGGCGGCCGGTGGTTCGACGACGTTACGGTTCCGCCGGAGATGATCCAGGACCTCTTGCACTCACGGCCGCCGATCCAGTCCGCCGACGCCGTGATCTGACCAGCAGCTGCGTCCGCCCATAAGATTTCTGTGTGCCCAAGTATCCGGATATCGAGCCTTATCAGACCGGCCTGCTGGATACCGGTGACGGGAACCTCGTGTACTGGGAGACTTGCGGGAATCCCGATGGCGTGCCAGCGCTGATCGTGCACGGCGGCCCCGGGTCGGGGTGCGCGCCGGGCCACCGCCGGACCTTCGACCCGGAGAAGTTCCGGACCATCCTGTTCGACCAGCGCAACTGCGGCCGAAGCCGCCCGCACGCGAGCGACCCCGCGGCTGACATGAGCCTGAACACAACTGAGCACCTGCTCGCAGACATGGAGCAGCTGCGAGGGCAGCTCGGCGTGGACCGCTGGCTGCTAGAGGCGGGGTCGTGGGGGGTGACGCTATCGCTGGCGTATGCCGAGCGGCACCCGGAGCGGGTCAGCGGGCTGCTGCTGTCCAGCGTCACGTCGACCCGGAGGCTGGAGATTGACTGGCTGTACCGGGGTGTCGGACGGATCTTCCCCGAGGCGTGGGCGCGATTCCGCGACTTCCCCGGCCTGGCTGATACCTACCGGCTGCCGACCGATAGCGAGCCGCCAATCACGGGCCTGTTGCAGGCGTACGCGCAGCTCATGGAAGACCCCGACATTGAGGTGCGCTCACAGGCAGCGGCTGAGTGGCTGGCCTGGGAGGACGTTGTCATCTCGCAGGAAAGCAATGGCCATCCCGGCGCCTACAGCGAGCGGCCGGACGATGCGAAACTGGCCTTCGTGCGTATCTGCTCCCATTACTTCGCGCACGACGGATTCCTAGCCGATGGCATTCTGATCCGCGAGGCCGACAAGCTGGCAGGCATCCCCGGCGTCCTGATCCACGGCCGGAACGACCTCGGCGGCCCCGCCTGCACGCCGTGGGAACTCTCCCGTGCCTGGCCCGGCGCCGAGCTCATCATGGTCGAAGACTCCGGTCACACCGGCAGCCCTGCTATGGGACGGCACTGGCGCGCCGCCGCCGACGGCCTCTACGAGCAGATCTCGAAGCACCGGTAATCGCGGCGACCATTCCAGCCGCACTCCACCGGAGCTCGCCCGACACGGTGATCTGACCCGCGTGCGCACTGCTACGCGAGCGGCTGCTTCTTAGTCGCCGATCCGCAGCGGAAGCGCGCGCGGCCCGCGGACCTGGCCCGCCGACCAGCTCACGGCCGACGGATCCGCCAGGGAGAAGCTGGGTATCCGCTGCAGCCAGACCTCCAGGGCGACCTGCAGTTCCATGCGCGCCAGATGCGAGCCGAGGCAGCGATGGATGCCGAGGCCGAAAGCGGCGTGGCGGTTTACCTCGCGGTCGATGACCACCTCGCCCGCGCGGTCGAAGTGGGCCGGGTCGCGGTTCGCCGCGGGGAACGACAGCAAGACCCAGTCCTCGGCTTTCATGTCTACGCCCCCGAAGCGCATGTCCCCCTTCACCAGCCGGGCCATGGTGACCGGAGCATAGGCGCGCAGGAACTCCTCCATCGCTGTCGGCAGCAGTTCCGGCTCGGCGACCAGCCGCTCACGATCGCGGGGGTACTTGGCCAAGTGCCACAGTGAGGCACCGATCGCGCTCCATGTGGTGTCGATGCCGGCGATCAGCAACAGCGTCATCGTGCCGACGACGTGCGATACGTCCAGCTTGCGCCCGTTCAGCTCGGCGTTGATCAGGAACGTAGTCAGGTCATCGCGCGGGTTCTCGAGGTGGTCGTGAACCTGCGCGAGAAGGTAGTGGAACAGCGCTGACTTGCGCGTTACGCGCTCCTGCGTCGGCAGGTTGATGCCCTCGAGCGTGTTCTTGGCGAACTCGCGGAACTGCGGCCCGTCCTGCGCAGGGAAGCCGAGCATGTCCGCGATAACGCGGACCGGGATGTGGTGGGCATAATCCGCGGCACCATCCACAACGTCCCGCCCGTCGAGGGCGTCGATGAGCGAGTGACAGAGCTGCCTGGCCGCAGGCTCTTGCTTCCCGACTGCTGTCTTGGTGAACGCCGGGAGCAGGAGCGTGCGGGCATCGTGGTGGAACGGCGGATCGGAGGTGATTGGCGGCGAGCCGCCAGCTGGCGCCAGTTCGCGCGGCGGCCGGAAGTTGCCCATAATGATCGACCGGGACGAGAAGTGCTCGGTGTCGTGCGCGATTGCCGCTACATCCTCATAGCGCGTCGCCAGCCAGCCGCCACCGAACCGGTTGGTGTGCGCGATCGGGCACCGCTGACGGAGGTCGTCCTGGATCGAATAAGGGTCCGCTGCCCACTCAGGCTCCGCGTGCGAGAAGTCTGTGGCCCAGTTTGCGACCGGTCCGGTCACGATCTCGCTGCGGATCCCAGGGGACTCGCCGTTGCGCTTCTCCCAGTGCTGCTGGGCAAAGCGGTTATCAACAGCCAAGTCACGTCCCTTCGATCAGGCTGATCGCGCCTTCCGGGCAGTTGAGCTCCGCGCGCCGAGCCTCGTCCTCCTTCTCTGGCGGCACGGCGCCGTCGCCCAGCACCTTTCCGTAGCCTTCCTCGTCGTCACCGAACAGGCTGGGAGCGAGGTCGTAACAGCGCCCGTGTCCCTGGCAGAGGCCGACATCGATCTGCAGTTTCACTGGGACATTCCTCTCCGCCGACTTGCCCTGGGCCTGTAGGACATACTCACTCACGCGAGGTATGAAACCACATCACTATGCCTGCGGGCCCAGGGTTGGACGGCTCATTACGGGTATTTTCTTAAGTCATTAAGAGCCGCTCTGTTTACTGCCCCTAGCTGCGGGAATGGCCCCTGCGCCAAAACATTGTCGCTGAAATTTGCATTCCTGGCGAGAGGGGAGTTCCCATCCATGGGACTGACAATCCCAGTTGTCGAAGCCGACACTGCCGGCGGCTACAGTACCGTCCCCTCGCCGTTCTCGATGGATGCCATGACCTTCCGGGCGCTGGGCCATCGGCTAGTGGACACGCTCTCCGCGTACCTAGACAAACTTCCGCAGGAGCCGGTGTACCAGCCCTTGCCGGCAGAAGTGCGCCAGGAACTGGAGAAAATGGAAATACCTTTTGCAGGAGAAACACCCGAGGATGTTATTGAGGACTTTGTCCGGCTGGTCCTGCCATACGGCCGCGGTCAGAATCACCCATGTTTCGCTGCATTTGTTGATCCGGCCGCATCCAAACTGAGCATGCTCGCGGCATTTGCCGCGGCGGTTACCAACACCAGCGGCGCAGGCGGCAATTACGCGGCAATATATGTCGAGCAAGCAGTCATTCGCTGGCTTGCCGAGATCATCGGCTTTCCCGAGGACTCCAGTGACGGCGTCCTCCTTGGCGGCGGCTCAGACGCTAACCGGCATTGCCTGGAAGTAGCGCGGCACTGGGGGGCCCGCGTCAACGGGTGGGACATCCGCGAGGAAGGCCTCTGCGGGCGACCGCGCCTCACCATGTACATGTCCGCAGAGGGGCATTCCTGCCTCGAGAAAGCCGCGTTCACCCTCGGCCTCGGAGCGCCGCGGAAGGTAGCCGTCGGCAAGGACTTCCGCATGGACCTCGTCCACCTGAGGGAGGCAGTCGCGGCTGACCGCCGCGCAGGCCACCGGCCCATCCTGGTTGCCGCGAATGCTGGAAGCGTAAAGACCGGTGCCATCGACCCCCTCGACGAGCTCGCCGAGTTCTGCCGCAAAGAGGACCTCTGGCTGCACGTGGACGGTGCCTACGGCGGTTTCGGAGTACTCGACCCGCGCCTTGCGGACTGGTACTCCGGGCTGGAGCGCGCAGATTCAGTCGCCCTCGATCCACACAAGTGGCTGGCTGTGGCCATCGGCTGCAGTTGCGCTCTGGTGCGGGAGGGCTCGCTGCTGCAGGACACCTACAAGCTCATTCCCTCCTATCTCAATCTCCCGCCAGGACAGGGGTTCGCCGGCGATATCTGGTACTCCCATCGCAGCGCAGAGCAAACCAGGGACTCCGGCCGGGCGCTCAAGACCTTCTGGAACATGCGGCAGGCCGGGAAGGCCGGCCTCGAGGATCACGTGCGGCGTCACATCGACCTGGCACGCTACCTGGAGAAGATCATCGACGCCAGCGGAGACCTTGAGCTGCTGGCATCCGGGCCTCTGACTGCGGTCTGTTTCCGCTACGTGCCGCCAGGCCTCGACGACGAGCGGAGCCTGAATCAGCTGAACCAGGCGATCATGGGGGATCTTCAGGTCGAGGGCCGGGCGTTCCTGGCTGGCACCGACATCCGCGGCCGCTTCGCCTTGCGGTCCTGTGCCCTTCATTACGCGCTCGACGAAGGACACGTGCAAGCCATCGTGGACGCCGTCAGAGATGCCGGATACCGCCGCGCCTCGGCCGCCGAGCGCAGTACGGCGGCGTTCCAATGACGGCCCGGGTGCCCCGCCGCGGGGCGGCTGGCGAAGGACGCCTCGCACTGGCACTCGCGGCAGGAAGAGCTGCAGGGACCGCATCCAAGGTCCTCCGGGTAGGTGGCGGGACGAGCTTCCCTGGCAGCGTTGCCCGCCGGATCGATCCTCACGTCCTGCGGAAGGTCGCGGCGGCGAGCGATGCCGGAAAGGTGGTCGTCACAGGGAGCAACGGGAAGACGACCACCTGCCGCATGCTCGCCGCACTCGCACATTCCAGCGGCCTCGTAGTCACCCAGAACCGGACTGGCTCCAACCTGGTGCAGGGAGTGATCTCGGCAGCCGTGCGGGGGACGGACCTGCGCGGCCGGATGGATGCCCAGCTGTTCCTGCTGGAGGTCGACGAGGGGACAGTGCGCCTCGTCAGCCCGGACCTGCGGCCGGATGCCCTCCTGGTCACCAACATCTTCCGTGACCAGCTAGACCGCTTCGGAGAGCTGTACTCGATGGCCAAGGGCCTGGAGGCTGTCATCGAGGCACTTCCCGCGTCCGCGACCGTGCTGCTCAACGGCGATGATCCGCTTGTAGCCAGCCTCGCGCCTGCGGCACGTGCCCGTCGCCTGTACTTCGGCATTCAGGCCGACAGCGTCGGCACGCAGGTGCCCGAGCACGCCGCCGACACCATTCGCTGCGTGCGCTGCCAGCACCCGCTGAGCTACCGCCGGGTGTACCTCTCACACCTGGGGGACTACCAGTGCGAAGAGTGCCAGAACGCCCGGCCGGTCCTGGACGTCGCAGTGACAGCAATAAGCCAGTCGCCGGCGGCAGGATCGGAGATCACTGTCGAGACGCCCGCGGGAACGTTCGGCCTGCAGCTGCCTCAGCCTGGCCTGCACAACGTCTACAACGCGGCAGCCGCGCTCGCTTGCGCGACGGCGCTGTCCCTTCCGCGGCCGCTCGAACCTGCCAAGGCACGGCAGGCTCTTGCTGGCGTGCGCCCGGCGTTCGGCCGGCTTGAGGAGATCCGGGCTGGCGACCGGCGTGTGATGCTCGCCTTCGTCAAAAACCCGACGTCCTACAACGCCACCATGCGGGAAGTACTGCAGCGCCCGGGCAAAAAGCACGTTCTGGCCGCGCACAGCAACACCGTGGTCGACGGGGAAGACTTCGCCTGGCTTTGGGACGTAGACCTCGAGCAGCTTGTGCCCCAGCTGGCGAGCCTGACCGTCAGCGGAACCAGGGCAGAGGAGGTCATGCTGCGATTCAAGTACGCCGGCGCTGACCCCGAGCGCACGCGTGTCATGCCTGATCGGGCGGCCGCCCTGGCGAGGGCACTGACCGCTACGCCGCCAGGCGAGTCGTTGTACATCTTCGCTGGCTACACCCCTATGCGCGAGCTCCGCAACATCATGCAGCGCCGCGCCTGGGTCCCGCCGTTCTGGGAGGAGTGACGAAATGACAGCGGTCCCGACGGTCCGCATCTGCTATCTCTACCCGAGGCTGCTCAGCGTGGCCGGCGATAGGGGCAACCTGTTCGCTCTTATGCAGCGCTGCGCGTGGCGAGGGATTCGGTGCAGCGTGACCGAGGCCGATGTGGGAGAAGTCCCTGACTTCGGCCAAGCCGACCTGATCCTGCTCCACGGCGGCCAGGACCGCGAGATGACCGCGGCGGCACAGGACCTCGCCGCAAAGGCGAGTCCGCTGCGGGAGGCGATCGAGGCGGACGCCGTCGTCCTCGCTGTCTGTGCGGGTTACCAGCTCCTCGGCCGGTACTACGCCCCGTCGGACGGGCCGCCGATACAGGGAGTCGGTGTGCTCGACGCGGTAACAGAAGGCGGCGCGACGCGGTTCATCGGGCATGTCGCTGTGCAGTCCGATCTCGGCCCCGGCTCCGGGCTCCAGATTGCCGGGTTCGAGAATCACAGCGGGCGCACCTACCTAGGCCGCGACGTCAAACCGCTCGGTCACGTACTGGCCGGGGCTGGTAACAACGGTGAGGACGGCACCGAGGGCGCCCGATACCGCGAGGTGTATGCCACGTACCTGCACGGGCCCGTGCTGCCAAAGAATCCGGCGCTCGCAGACCACCTGCTCTGCAGGGGGCTCGCGCATCGTTACCCGGACTTCGGCCCGCTTCGCCCGCTCACTGACAAAACAGAGGCGCAGGCGCACGCCGCAGCAATGCGGCATGCCCGCCGGCCGGCGGCAAGGTGGCGGGCGGCGGCCACGGCTGCGGCGTCGCGCATCGGGCGGCCCGCGCGAGTGCCAGTCCTGGCTGACGGTACGGCCGCGACGACAGAAAAGGCGGCAGGGTGGACTTCTCCCTGAGTACCGAACAGCGCGAACTGATGGAGGCGGCGACCACGTTCGCCCGGCGGGAACTCAATCAGGATCTGGCGAAACGCGACGACACCGGTGAGTTCCCGCGCGAGGCGTGGCAGGCGTGTGCCAAGTTCGGGATCCAGGGCCTTCCGGTCCCTGCCGAACTGGGCGGCGCCGGCAGCGACGTCCTCACGACGACCCTGGTCATGGAGGCTCTGGGGTACGGCTGCCGCGACAACGGGCTTCTCTTCTCCCTCAACGCCCAGATGTGGAGCGTCGAGCTCCCGCTGGTCATCTTCGGTTCGGCGGCGCAGCAACAGGCGTATCTGCCAGGGCTGATGACCGGAGAGGTCATCGGCGGGCACGCGATGACCGAGCCCGAGTCCGGCTCCGACGCGTTGCACATGCGCGCCCGGGCCGAACGACGAGACGGGTACTACCTCCTGAACGGCGCCAAGCAGTACATCACCAACGCGCCTGTCGCCGATGTGCTGCTGGTCTACGCCGGGGCTGCGGATCGACCCGGGCTGGCCGGCCTCTCCGCCTTCCTGGTGGAGGCGGGAACGCCAGGGCTCGTGATCAGCAGCGGATTCGAGAAGATGGGCCTGCGGACCTCGCCCATGGGCGAGATAACACTGACCGACTGCCATGTCCCGGCGGAGAACCGGCTCGGGCCGGAAGGCGCGGGAATGGCCATCTTCAACTCCTCCATGGAGTGGGAGCGAAGCTGCCTGTTCGCCAGCGCCGTTGGCGCGATGCGGCGACAACTCGACTCGTGCGTGGATTACGCGACATCACGCGAGCAGTTCGGTCAGCCCATCGGGAAATTCCAGGCCGTCGCCGGCAAGCTGGCCGACATGTATGTGCGGCTTGAGGCGGCCAGGCTGCTTGTCTACCGGGTCGCCTGGCTCAAGCAGCAGGGCAGGTCCGCGCCGGCGGAGGCCGCCGCCGCGAAGCTCTTCACCAGCGAAGCATGGGTGCATTCCAGCCGGGACGCGATCCAGGCCCACGGCGCCTTCGGCTACCTGAAGGAAGCGGGAATTGAACGCGATCTCCGAGACGCGCTGGCCGGCACCATCTACTCAGGAACCTCGGAGATCCAGCGGGTGATTCTCGCTCGGATGCTCGGCCTGTGAGCCGCCAGGGCAGGAGGCGAGGGCCGCCTCGCCGAGCATGTCCTCACCGGCCATCAGAAAGGGAAGCGTGATGGCTTATCTGCTTCAGCGGCTGCTTGATGAGGCTGCGGCGGCGCATCCGCAGCGGCCGGCCATAGCGTCCAGTGGCTGCCTGCTCACCTACCAGGAGCTGGATCAGCTGAGTAACAAGGTGGCCCGCGCCCTGCTTCGCATGGGGGTGGAGCCTGGCGACCGGGTCGGCGTACTCGCCCCCAAGTCAGTCGCCGCGGTAGTAGGGATGTACGGAGTACTGAAGGCCGGAGCGTGCTACGTGCCGCTCGACCCGAAGGCGCCGGATCAGCGGCTCAGCTATGTCGTGCAGGACTGCGGCGCGAACGTGATCGTAACGGACGAGGCCAGAACACAGCAGGCGGTGGCCCTAGTCCGCACCGCTCCCCAGCCACGTGCTGTGCTGGCGGTCTCAAACTCTGCCAGCAGCGAGAGATGTGGTGAATTCAGCATCGCCGTGGCTGAGGGCGCCGTCATTCTGCCGTGGGCCGCAGTGGCCACTGAATCAGCAAAGCCGCTCGTCGAGGAACGCGCGAGTGAGACCGACCTTGCATACATCCTCTACACCTCAGGGTCGACCGGTACCCCGAAAGGGGTGATGATCTCCCACCTCAACTCGCTCACGTTCGTCGAGTGGGCAGCAGCCGCTGCCGGGCTCAGTGAGGAGGACCGCGTCTGCAGCCCCGCCCCGCTCCACTTCGACCTGTCGGTCTTCGACGTCTTCTCGACCTGCCGGGCTGCCGCCTGCCTGGCTGTCCTTCCCGAGGGAGTTGCCACCTTCCCGGTATCGATCGCGCAGTGGCTCGAATCCGAACGCGTCTCGGTCTGGTACTCCGTACCATCGGTACTCACGCTGCTCGCTTGCTATGGCGGCCTGCAGCGGTTTGACCTGTCACAGCTGCGGACGGTGATCTTCGCCGGGGAGGTGTTCCCGCCCAAGCACCTGGCCCGGCTGATGGAGCAGCTGCCGCGCCCGCGCTATCTCAACTGGTACGGGCCGACCGAGACCAACGTGTGCACGGCGTTCGAGGTCCCGCCAGGCTGGAGCGATGCCGGTCCGGCTCCCATCGGCAAGGCCTGTGCCAACACCGAGGTCTTCGCGGTGACCAGCGAAGGCAGCCGGGTCACGCAGCCGGGTGAGGTCGGCGAGCTGTACGTGCGAGGTCCCTCGCTGATGCGCGGGTACTGGGGGCAGCCGGCCAAGACCCGTGAGGTGCTGGTCCAGAGCCCGTTCCAGCCCGAGCATGACGAGATCGTCTACCGGACGGGTGACCTGGTGAGCCTGGACCCGGCCGGAAACTTTAACTACGTCGGCCGCCGGGACAGCATGGTGAAGGTTCGCGGCTACCGGGTCGAGCTGGGTGAGGTAGAAGCCGCGCTGTACCGGCATCCGGCCATCCGGGAGGCGGCCGTGCTGCCGGTGCCAGATGACCTGCTCGGCAGCCGCCTCCGAGCGGTCGTCATCGCTGACGGCTCGGGCAAGCTCGTCCGCCAGAGCGTGCTGGATCACTGCCGGCAGTGGCTGCCGAGCTACATGGTGCCGGACGTACTGGAGTTCCGCGAGGCGCTGCCGAGAACTTCGACGGGCAAGGTCGACCGGGTCGGCCTCGCCAGCGAGTAGCACGGGCCAACTGGAACAGACGTCATCGGCGAACAAAGAAGAAAGGTGCCCACGTGAAGACCGTCATCAACGACTACATCAGCTCCGAACTCGTCCGCGACACCGAGCTGCTCCCGCTCGCAGACGACACGTCACTGCTGGACAGCGGCATCCTCGATTCGCTTAGCCTCCTGCAGCTAGTGGTCTTCCTGGAGGAGCACTTCGGAATAACTGTGGGCGACGCGGATCTGCTCCCGGAGAACTTCGCCAGCGTGAACACGATCTGCGCCTACCTGCGGGCCAGAGAGCCCGAGAAGCAGGCCGCGCATGGGTGAAAGTCGCGTGAAGAGACTGTTCCGTAACGCAGAGGGCGCGGCGTACTGGGGCGTCGTCGCGCCGCTCCTGGCGCGCCTGCCAGCGGCACTCGGTTACCGCATGGCACGGCGACGGGGCGACTGGCTCTTCCGGAGCCATACCGCTGAGCGCACGGAGCTGGCACGTAACGTGCGGCAGATTCTTGGCAGCGAGCTGAGCACGACGGCGGTTCACTATGTCACCAGGGAATGGTTCCGGCTGAATTCCTGTGAGGCGGTTGACGTGAGCCGGCTGCGGCACGGTGCCCGGCCGCTGCGCCGGCTGGTTGACATTCGCGGGCTTGAGCACCTGCAGTCAGCGCTGGCAGCCGGCAACGGCGTGATCGTCTGCTCAGCGCACTTCGGCTCCTTCGACAGCGCGTTCTCGATGCTTGGTGCCTGCGGCTTCCCCGTTACCACCGTCGGACGCTGGCAGCACAACTACACAGCCCGTCTGTCGCGCGCCGAGCGACGGTTCTGGGACTTGGTGTATGCAAAGCCACTGCGGCGCCACCGGAAGCGGCCGAATATCGAGCCGTGGGCTGGCAGGTTCGACGTCGCGGCACGGGCTGCGACCGTACTTCGCGCCAATGAGGTGCTGACAATTGCTATCGACGCTCCGCCGCTGCACTGCGATGAGGCGCGGGCCGTTGAGGTTCCCTTCCTCGGGCGCCAGGCCAGGCTCCTGCCAGGAATCGTTACCCTCGCCCGGCTGACCGGCGCGCCGGTGCTCACGGCATTCCTGTACCGGTCGGCCGACTACCGCCATCAGCTGCTGGAGATCTCCGCACCGGTGCCGGCCGGAGGAGATACAACCGCGGCGTTCGCGCGCTGCGCCGCCGAGGTCAGCGCGGCGATCTCGAGGAAGCCAGCGCACTGGCGCTACTGGGCGAGCCCGACCGATCTGGCCCAGCTCGGGCTGATCCTGCCGGAGCAGGAGAGGCCGGCAGCCGCCGTACCCGTCGCGGCCGTCAGTGAGATTCCGCTTCCGCTTAGCTAGGCATCTGCCCGGGCGAACTACTCCTCGATCAGCCCCAGCTCTAAGGTGCCGATCTTGACAGTCGGGTGCCTCGCCGCCGTGCACGCAGCGTTGTGGCGTAAGGCCCGCCAGACAGCCCGTTGCCGCCCACCAGGATGCGGCGGGCGATCATTTTCGGCATTCCGGAGGCCGGTCGGTGCACGGAATGTTGCCAGAACCACACTGTCCGGATACTATGTGTCGGTTTGTGCCCTGCTCGCATTGAATGTCTGGGTAGCCAACGCATGGAGGACGGATGTCGGTTGGCGCACGCCGCGTTGGCGTAGGCCAGGAGCAGTCGCTGACACCGTCAGCGGCTCCTGATCGATTGCCCGAGTTCCGGGATCCCGCGCCCGGACCGCACGGCGCGGATAACGTCCGATCCGGCAGCGCGGGCCGCAGAGCGCTCACCGTCGCGGGCGCCATCGGCGCGTGCGCGGCTGTAGCCCTGACGTGCGCGCCAGGGACGGGAACGACCGCGGGAGGGGTCCTGTCCGCCCGCACCGGCGCGGTACATACCAGCGTCCGGCCGGGCCCGGCAACCAGGATTTCCACCGTCGCGATGATTCTGCCGGCGGACGCGGCGCCAGCTTCTGGCTCGTCGACGCCCACGTCCTCAGCCGCCCCGTCAGCTGCTCCGTCGGCGGGCACTCCGTCGGACACTCCGTCGTCGTCCGCTAGCCCAACGGCGACGCCGACCGCCACGCCGACGCCATCGGCCTCCCCAACTGCCACGCCGACGTCTACGCCGTCGTCTTCCCCGACCGCCACGCCGTCGTCTTCTCCCACCGGCACGCCGTCGCCCAAGCCGTCAAACAAGCCATCCAAGCCCACCCCCAAGCCATCGCGCACTCCCTCCACGCCCCCGAGCGCCCAGCCGTCGCCGACTGGCTCCGCCACCGCCGACTCGCCTGATCCGGTCTTCGCGCCTGTGGTGGACGCCCAGTCAGCCACGCCCTCGCTCGCCGCGATCGCCGGAACGCAGACGCGACAGACGCGCCAGACGCGAAGCAAGAGCCGGCCCCAAAGCCCGGCCCCGTCGGCGTCGGCGCCCGCACCAAGTTCGTCTCAGTCGCCACGGCACATAGTTGCCAGCACCATCGATGACACAGCGAATACCAGTCCCCCGGTCGCCGCGATCGCTGTCACCGTCGCCGCACTCGGCGCTCTGGCTGGCTGCGCGTTCGTGTTTGCCCGCCGCCGGCCGCGGTTTGCGTTCGCCGGGCGCCGCCAACGGTTTGCGCTCGCCTGGCACCGCCCGCGGTTTGGCGGCGCCCGCCACCGGCGAGGAGTGCAGAGGCACTCGCACCGCGCACCAAGGCAACGCACACACCGGTCAAGCTGGCGATAGCCGTCCGCCCGATAACGCGTGTGCCTGCGGAACTAGCTTCGGCCGGAGCCGCAGAGACCTGCCCGGCGACGGACGAGCCGGAGCAGTCCGCCGCCGTTCGCGTCCGTCAGCCTCAAGGAGGGTCTTCAGGTCGCCGAGCAACCGGTCCCAATCGCAGGCGCTGACGGCGCCGGAGTCCGGCACGCCAGGCGCACCCGCTGGCTCGCACCTGACCGTCAGCGCGGTGTAACCGGTTAGCGTGTCCCGGAGTTCGAAGGACAGCAGACTGGACCGGACCGGTGAGTTCGCACCGGCAGCCTCCAGCGCGCGACCGAGCCGGCCCGGCGCATCCGCTTCCAGGATTTCCCCGATCGTAGTAACGCCCGAGAGGTACCGCGCACTCGTCGCATGATCGCCTGGGGCGGTGGCGGCAGATGCCGCGCCGGTCCCCGCCGGCGAGACTCCTCCGCAGGACTGCTTCAGCGCCGGGCAGATCGCATCCCAGACGGCCTGCGGCGTCGCCTTGATGAAGATCCTGCAGACAACCCGGCACATCGCTCGGTGCGACATGGTTTCCATGCTGTCTCCCCGGTCTGATCGGTTCAGCGGCCCAGGCTCCGGGCGGCATGCTCGTTTTCTAGCGCGGTGGCGGCAAGGCCGGTTGTGGCGCCGATGGAGCCCCGATGGATTCGCAGGCCGCCCACCTCCACATGGCCGCCATGACAGCTACACCGGCACCGCAGCCCGGGCTTGTGAACTGTTCCACTGAAATGACAGCAGCCCAGGTAGGACACGATGATCGGCAATGACCTGATCGTGGCAATTCCGTGGATGGCCTTCGGGCTGTCCCTTGCCGCCGTCTGCCTGCGGCTGTGCAGATTCCATCGCTTTCCTGGCCAGCCGCGCGATCGCGATCCCCGGCAGCCCGCCGAGGATGGCAACCAGAGATCAGCAAACACCAGCGAAGCGACCGGGAACGACGACCACCGGCCCGCGGTGTCATCACTGGTCCAGCCATCACAGACACGGTCACCACAGACACTGACACCTCAGACACAGCGACCACAGGCAAAACCACCACAGACAAAGCCGTCCGAAACACAGCCGTGAGCGACAGACACAGCCATGAGCGGCAGACACAGCCCTGAGCGGCAGACACGGCCATGAGCGATGCAGGCGTGAGCGCAACATGCCGCCGACGATCGGCACAAGCCCCTCGCGTTCACACCGTCTCCACGGCTGTTGCGTTGTGGCTTCACGGTGACCCGATGAACTGATCCTGAGCCGGCCGTCTCCGCCCCCCTGGGGCGGCCGGCGCCCGGCGCCGGTCCGTCCGCTGGCCGGGACAGGCAACGAGGATGACGAGAGGATCACACGATGACTGCAGCGCTCGCTACGACTTACCCGTCCGCTGGAGGCGGGAGCCGCACGGACAGTGCTAACCGAGCAGACAGTGCTAACCGGATAGACAGTGCTAACCGGATAGACAGTGCTAACCGGATGGACACTACAGACAGTGCATACCAGACAGAATGGCTGCCGACGCGCGCGCCAGCCAGCGAAGGCCGGACGAACGGCCGGCGCTCGGATAGCAGGGCCGCGGCACACGGCATTCGCGACCTGCCTCAGGCCCGCACCGTCCTGGCCGTAACGTCCCGGCCCGGCGTGGAATCGGCCGCACTCGGCGGCCTCCTGTATGCGTTCAGCCAGGCGGGCGCCCGCGTCTCGTTGCTCAGCCTGACTAGGGGTGAAGCGTCACCGGTCAACTCCACGCCCAGCCGGCTTGAGGCCATCCGGCCGTGGGAGCTGCAGCTGGCGTCCTGGCTCCTCGGCATCTCGTCGGTCGCGGTAGCTGACTACCCCGACGGCGAACTGTCTTCCTGCCCGATGCCGGATCTCACCGAGCGGGTGCGGCGCGCGATCGCCGAGCACGCCCCGGACCTGATCCTGGTGCAGGACCCGGCAGCAGGCGGCTCCGACGACGCCTATGTTGCGAGGGCCGTCAGCCTGGCAGCCGGGACGGCCGGCGTGCCGGTCGCTGCCCGCACGATGCCGGGCGCCGCCGACGGCTGGCTCGTCGAACTCGGCGTGGAGACCGACGTCGCCCGCGAGGTTCAGCACGCCGCGGCAAGGGCGCACGCCAGCCAGTCTGAGACGCTGCCCGAGGTGCTCGCCAGCCTGGACAGCTTCAGCGACCGCGAGCAGCTTCGGTGGCTCGTTCCCGCGACAATCCGGCCTCCGGCGCCGCGGGCGGCTGAACAGCCGTGCCTCAACTAACGACCGTGCCTCAACCGCCCCAGCTAGGTGGCGGCAACTAGGGCAGCTTCCGCGCTTGCCTGGCTGTATGAGGTCCGGCCCGCATTCGGGCCGGACCAGAACATGCCGAGCTGGTGGTGCCAGTCCGTGTCGTGCACCTCGATCGCGTGGGCCTGCTTGCTGAAGAAGCCGGAGAATTCATTCGTCCTCGCGGTGACAGCCAGGACCTTGAGGTCCGCCACGAAGATTCCCTTGAACGACTGGGGGTCGTCGTCGGTGTTATTACCGCACTGGGCGCCGCGGCATGGCTCGTGCAGCACGCCGTCGATGGTCAGATGGCGGATCGCGGCCTGGCCGATGCCTTCCGCGGTGACCAGCAACGCGCGGTTATTCGTCGCCTTGTAGAGCTGGGCGAGACCGGCCAGCAGGACACCCTGGTTGTAAGTCCAGGTGTTCTTGTGATTGTTAGTGCAACGCGCCGTAAGCCCGTCGTTGATCTCGTCGCTCTTGTTGATCATCCCGCTGCCCTGGAACCAGTTCCATTCAGCATTAGCCCAGTTCAGGTACTTCGAGTCGCCGGGGATGGCGTTATGCAGCCATGCAGTGAGCTCGAGGAAGAGCTCATTGGGGATGGCGTTCTTGTACGTCCTCGCGGTTGACCACCACACTCCGCCGCCGCAGGTCTGGGTCCACGACTGGTGGATGTAATCGGCGTCGGTCTGCGCCATCGTCAGGTACGGCTTGTAGCCAGTCATGACGTAAGCCTGCAGCCAGGCCAGTCCCCACCAGCCCGTGTCGTCGTTGTAGGCATCCTCGAAGTGGCCAGCCCGGTGGTCCCTGAACACGGTCGAGATAGCGCCGCGGTAACCGGCGAAACCGGTAGTCTCCTGGAAGTTCTCCAGCGTCGAGAGCGCGACTGCGGCCTGCCACCAGGAATTCCCGATAAGTCCGGTGGCTGGGTTATACGACCTCATCAGCTCGGCCATCCCGGCTCGCTGCGGGCTCATGCCGGTAAATGCCGCCGGCGTGGCGCCGCTGCTCGCTGATGGCACGAACAGCGTCGTGCAGACGACTGCGAGGATGCATGCGAAAGCGAGTAAAGCCGGCCGGCGAGCAAACCTAGTGACCCAGCTCACCATCTTCCGCATATCCTCACCCGCTTCAAGCTCTTCTGGTAATAGGGGGAACGGTGCACCATACCTGCGAGCTCGGACGCGCTCCAAAAGAGACGAACTAAGTCCGATAATTCGGACTGTGGGGTAAAACAAGCCTTGCGAAATGCGGGAAGACGTAAGCATTTAAACCCCTCG
>Ga0335075_10003053_pt1 | contig 26789 bp, 25 predicted proteins | sample Lox_Sample_24_FD_206723 | JGI IMG/M metagenome (GOLD analysis project Ga0335075, IMG submission 206723) | Soil microbial communities from Loxahatchee National Wildlife Refuge, Florida, United States - Lox_Sample_2.4 | ecosystem: Environmental > Terrestrial > Soil > Wetlands | place: USA...
GTAGCGTGCTCGAAGCTGGACCAGGTTCAGGAGTAGACAAACTGCCGGAGACCGGCAGGCGAGGCCGCATTTGAAGATGAATGATTTGACCAAGAACATCCTTCTATGGGTGGTGATCGTCTTCGTCCTGCTGCTGGTTTTCAGCCGGTACATGCCGAGCGTGAGCCAGCAGGAGGAGATCAAGTACTCCACCTTCCTGAACGATGTGAAGGCGCACCAGGTCGACAGCGTCGTGTTCCAGGGAGACCAGCTCTACGGCGTGATGAAGGACCACACCCGGTTCAAGACCTATAACCCCGAGACGGACTACACCGCCCTCATCGGCGCGCTGGAGAAGAGCGACGTCGGCATCTCGGGCGAGGCGCCGAAGCAGCCGAATTTCCTGGCGCAGCTGCTGCTGCAGCTGGCGCCGGCACTGCTTTTGATCCTGGTCTTCGTATATATGCTGAGGCAGATGCAGGGCGCCTCGGGCGGCCGGGGGGCGATGTCCTTCGGCAAGAGCCGCGCGCGCCTGCTCGGCGAGGATCAGGTGAACGTCACGTTCGCCGACGTGGCCGGGGTCGATGAGGCCAAGCAGGAAGTCTCCGAGATCGTCGACTTCCTCAAGGACCCGGGCAAGTTTCAGAAACTCGGCGGCAAGATCCCCAAGGGCGTCCTCATGGTGGGCTCGCCCGGCACCGGCAAGACGCTGCTCGCGCGCGCCATCGCGGGCGAGGCCAAGGTGCCCTTCTTCACGATTTCCGGCTCCGATTTCGTGGAAATGTTCGTCGGCGTCGGCGCCTCGCGCGTGCGCGACATGTTCGAGCAGGCGAAGAAGCACGCGCCGTGCATCATCTTCATCGATGAGATCGACGCCGTCGGCCGCCATCGCGGTGCCGGCCTGGGCGGCGGTCACGACGAGCGTGAGCAGACACTCAACCAGCTGCTGGTGGAGATGGACGGCTTCGAGGGCAACGAGGGCATCATCGTCATCGCCGCCACCAACCGGCCGGACGTGCTGGATCCGGCGCTGCTGCGGCCGGGCCGCTTCGACCGGCAGGTGATCGTCCCGCTGCCGGATGTCAGGGGGCGGGAGCAGATCCTGCGGGTGCACATGCGCCGCGTACCGCTGGCCGATGACGTGAAGCCGGCGCTGATCGCGCGCGGCACACCGGGTTTTTCGGGCGCGGATCTCGCCAATCTGGTGAACGAGGCGGCGCTGTTCGCGGCGCGTGCCAACAAGCGCATCGTCGGCATGGACGAGTTCGAGCGGGCCAAGGACAAGATCATGATGGGCGCGGAGCGGCGCTCCATGGTGATGACCGAGGACGAGAAGCGCATGACGGCCTATCACGAGTCCGGCCATGCGATCGTCGGCATGACGGTGCCGGAGCACGATCCGGTCTACAAGGTGACGATCATTCCGCGCGGCCGGGCGCTCGGCGTCACGCAGTTCCTGCCGGAGCAGGACCGCTACAGCATGTCGAAGCGGCGGCTGGAGAGCGCGATCGCGACCCTCTTCGGCGGGCGCATCGCGGAGGAGCTGATCTTCGGGCCGGAGTCGGTGACGACGGGCGCTTCGAACGACATCGAGCGCGCGACGGAGCTGGCGCGCAACATGGTCACGAAGTGGGGCCTGTCGGACAAGCTCGGGCCGCTCACATACTCGGAGGAGACCGGCGAGGTGTTCCTCGGGCGCAGCGTGACGCAACACAAGCAGGTGTCGGATGTAACGGCGCACGCCATCGATGAGGAAGTGCGCAGTGTCATCGAGAGCAACTACCAGCGGGCACGGCAGATCCTGACGAGCCAGCTGGAAAAGCTGCACATCATGGCGGATGCGCTCATGAAGTATGAGACCATCGATGAGGAGCAGCTCAAGGACATCATGGCGGGGAGACCGCCCAAGCCGCCTGCCGGCTGGGACGACACGCTGTCGAATCGTCCGCCGCGGGCGCCTGCTGAGGGACCCGTTGCGCCAGCTCCTGGTGGCACGGCCATTGGGCCTCCTGCCGGACAGCACTGATCGTCTTCTGAGAGGGGATTTCACGCGGGTGTCCGCGAGGCCACGGCCGTGAAATCCCCTTGCCGGGGGACGCCGTGAATACGGGTTCGCGGCCTCCCGGCCGCTCACCTGGTCCATGTAGGCTCTCTTCCGTCGTCCCCGACTCCAGAAGCCCCCGGCAAGAGGATTTCACGTTCATGCCCTCGCTCTCGTACGGGGATTGGCGTGGCTGACTCGCATCCGGCGCTTCATTGTCGGGGGCGGGTCCTTGAGCTCGAGCAGCCGGTCGTCATGGGCGTACTGAATGTCACGCCCGACTCGTTCTCGGACGGGGGGAAGTTCGTCCGCCTGGATGATGCGGTGGAGCGGGGAGTGCGGATGGCGGAGGAGGGGGCTGCCATCATCGACGTCGGGGGCGAGTCGACGCGCCCCGGCGCACGGGCGGTGGGCCTGGATGAAGAGCTGCATCGGGTGATTCCGGTACTCGCGCGCTTGCGCGCGCGCACGCGGGCCGTTCTATCCGTCGATACCAGCAAGCCTGAAGTCATGCACGCCGCGGCGGCGGAGGGCGCGGCGATGATCAATGACGTGCGCGCTTTGCGTGAGGCGGGTGCGCTCGAGGCGGCGGCGGCCTCGGGGTGCGCGGTCTGCCTCATGCACATGCTCGGCGAGCCGCGCACGATGCAGGATGCGCCCACCTATCGCGACGTGCTGGCGCAGGTTCGGGAGTTTCTCGAGCAGCGGGTCGAGGCGTGTGTCGCGGCCGGCATTCCAACCGAGCGCCTCGTGGTGGACCCCGGCTTCGGCTTCGGCAAAACCATGGCGCACAATCTCGAGCTGCTGCGCCACCTGCGCGAGCTGGCGGTGAACGGACTGCCGGTCCTCGCGGGCCTCTCGCGCAAGTCGATGATCGGCGCGATCACAGGCCGCTCCGCCGAGGACCGCGTCCATGGCAGCGTCGCCCTCGCAGTCATTGCAGCGCTGAACGGAGCGCGTATCCTGCGCGTTCACGACGTGGCCGCCACGGTCGATGCGCTGAATATCGTGTCAGCCGTTCAAAACGGTCAAGTCGGACCGTACTTGCGCGGTGACTTGCGTGTAAATTGCACCCAGAGCGCCGAGCCCAACGCATGACTCGAGGATTCCTGCTTTGACGCGAAAGTATTTCGGCACCGACGGCGTGAGAGGCCGTGTCGGCGAGCACCCAATGACCGTGGACTTCGCGCTCAACCTGGCGAGCGCCGCCGGCCGCGTACTCGTGCCCGATGGAGGCACCGTCCTCATCGGCAAAGACACACGCCTGTCCGGCTACATGTTCGAATCGGCTCTGGAAGCCGGCTTTGTCGCCTCCGGCGTCAACGTGATGCTCATCGGGCCGCTGCCTACCCCCGGCATCGCGTACATGACGCGGCATTTCAACTGCGACTTCGGCGTCGTGATCAGCGCGTCCCACAATCCATACGACGACAACGGCATCAAGTTCTTCGATCGCAGCGGCGCGAAGCTCTCCGACGAGCTCGAGGAGCGCATCGAGGCGGAGCTGGCGCAGCCTGTCATCACGCGCACCTCCCGCAGCCTCGGGCGTGCGACCCGCGTCGACCGCTCGCGCACCCAATATCAGGAGTTCTGCGCTTCCACGCTGCCGGCCGGCGTCGACCTCGCGGGGCTGAAGATCGTCGTCGACTGCGCCAATGGCGCCGCCTACAAAGTCGGCCCGCGCGTGCTCGCGGATCTCGGCGCCGAGATCGTCCCCATCGGCTGCTCGCCCAACGGCCGCAACATCAACGACGGCTGCGGCTCGACGGCTCCGGAGCTGCTGCAGCTGACCGTCCCGGGCGTACGCGCCCACGTGGGCCTCGCGCTCGATGGCGATGGCGACCGGCTCGTGATGGTCGATCATCTCGGCCGCATCCTCGATGGCGATCAGCTGCTCTACATCATCGCGCAGGCGCGCCAGGGCAGCGGCGCCCTGCGCGGCCCGGTGGTGGGCACCGTGATGAGTAACCTCGGCCTGGAAGTCGCCCTGCGCGAGAGCGGCATCGCATTCCAACGGGCCGCGGTCGGCGATCGCTACGTGCTCGCCCTGCTGCGGGAGACGGGCGGCATCCTCGGCGGCGAAACGTCCGGCCACATCATCTGCCTCGACAAAACGACGACCGGCGATGGCATCGTCAGTGCCCTGCAGGTGCTCGCGGTCATGAAACAGACCGGCCGCTCGCTCGCCGAGCTCGCCTCCGGCATGCGCAGGTTCCCGCAGGTGCTCCTCAACGTGAAGGTCGCCGCCCGCTTCGATCCCGCCAAGGTCCCCGCCGTCTGCGAGGCGGTGCAACGCATCGAGCAGCGCATGAACGGCGAGGGCCGGGTGGTCCTGCGTCCCTCCGGCACCGAGCCCGTGATCCGCGTGATGGTCGAAGGCCGGGACGAGAGCGCGACCCGGGCCGCGGCGACCGAGCTGGCCGACGTCGTCCGCGAGGCCGCGGACTGAGAGCCCCGCAGCGAATGTGGTGCCCCGGGCGCGACATGGGCGAGAGGCTCAAAAGCCGTCCCGAATTTGAGCGGGGCCTTGCGAGCGAGGCCCCGCCGTTCGAACGAGTGAAGCCGCCCCTTTGAAATCGCAAGGAATTGTGCGTTGCGCCGACTGGGCTCGGTGGCTATCATCCCGCCCCCGCTAGAGGCCCGGTCCATGCGTCGCCCCATCGTTGCCGGTAACTGGAAAATGCACGGGACGCGCACCGAGAATGCGCGGCTCCTGGAAGAGATCACCTCCCGCTATCCCGCCGACCCGGCGGCGGAGTGCATCGTCTGCCCGCCGTTCGTGTATCTGCAGGACGTCGCCCGTCAATTGCGCGGCTCCGCGGTCCTCCTCGGCGCGCAGGATGTATGTGCCGACTCGCACGGCGCTTTCACCGGCGAGGTCTCGGCCACGATGCTCAAGGACATCGGGTGCCAGTTCGTCATCGTCGGCCACTCGGAGCGGCGGCTCCTCTATCGCGAGAGCGACCAGCTCGTAGCCCGCAAGTACGCCGCCGCCCACGCCAGGGCGCTGGTGCCGATCCTGTGCGTTGGCGAGCAGCTGGCCGACCGCGAAACCGGGCGCACCCGGGAAGTGGTGGCGCGCCAGCTCGATGCCGTCCTCGAGCTTTGCGGTGCGCATACGTTGGCGAGCGCAGTGATCGCGTACGAGCCGGTCTGGGCGATCGGCACCGGCCGCAACGCCACGCCGGACCAGGCTCAGGAGGTCCATGCCTTCATCCGCGCCCGTATTGCCGCCCGGGATGCTACAATTGCCGAAGGCACCCGTATCCTCTACGGCGGCAGCGTCAAGGCGAGCAATGCAGCGGAGCTCTTTGCCATGCCGGACGTCGATGGCGGCCTGATCGGCGGCGCTTCGCTCAAAGCGGATGAATTCCTGGCGATCCTGGCCGCTGCGGGATCGCGGTAGGCTCTTTTATGTTGCACGCATTTCTCATAGTCGTTCAGATCGTCTCGGCCCTCTGCATCCTCGTTCTGGTCATGCTGCAGCGCGGCAAGGGGGCGGAGGCCGGCGCGGGTTTCGGCGCGGGCGCTTCCGGCACCGTGTTCGGCGCGCGCGGGGCGACCACGGCGCTGTCCCGGGCAACGGCGATATTCGCCGCGATCTTCATGATCAACAGCCTGGTGCTGACATACCTCAGCACGCGCCCGCAGGAGCAGACGAAGACCATTCTGGACATCGCCGGCCAGCAGGCGCCGGCGCCGGCCGCGACGCGCCAGCTCAACTCGCCGCCGCCGAGCTCGCCTGCGCCGAAGCCGCCAGCCGGCTCCGCGCCGCCACAGCCGCAGAAATAATTTTCCGGCGTCCCCCTACGCTCCTGCGGAGCTTCGGGCGATGGACGATGCGAGAGACGATCGATTGAGATTGCCGACGTGGTGGAATTGGTAGACACACTAGCTTGAGGGGCTAGCGCCGCAAGGTGTGGGAGTTCGAATCTCCCCGTCGGCACCAATGAATCGCCGGGAGCGATTCATAAATCGTCTCGAGCGCTGCTACAATGGGCGGCTTCCAGCGGGGACACGCCGCGACAAGATTCGCGCGCCCCGTTGTGGCAGCTTTTGTTTCGGGCGAGACGCATGCTGACCAATTACCTGCCGATACTGATCTTTCTCATCATCGCGACCGGCCTCGCGCTGGTGCTCTTCACCCTCGGCACCGGTATCGGACGGTTCTTCTCCCGCAATCCGCACGACCGCGACAAGCTCGCGCCATACGAGTGCGGCTTCGAGGCGTTCGAAGACAGCCGCATGAAGTTCGACGTGCGCTACTACCTGGTCGCCATCCTCTTCATCGTGTTCGACCTCGAGATCGCCTTCCTCTTTCCGTGGGCGGTGGCGCTCGGCAGGATCGGCATCGCGGGCCTGATCGCGATGGGCGTGTTTCTCGCCATTCTCGTGGTCGGATTCATCTACGAGTGGAAGAAAGGAGCGCTGGAGTGGGACTAGATCCGGAAGGCGCGGAAGGCTTCGCGCAGCGCGGTTTCCTCACCACGCAGGTCGACAATCTCCTCAACTGGGCGCGCACCGGCTCGCTCTGGCCGATGACCTTCGGCCTGGCCTGCTGCGCGGTGGAGATGATGCACGCCGGCGCGTCGCGTTACGATCTCGACCGCTTCGGCGTGGTCTTTCGTCCGAGCCCGCGCCAGTCCGACGTGATGATCGTCGCCGGGACGCTGGTCAACAAGATGGCGCCGGCCCTGCGCAAGGTGTACGACCAGATGGCGGAGCCGCGCTGGGTGATCTCCATGGGCTCGTGCGCCAACGGCGGCGGCTACTATCACTATTCCTACTCGGTGGTGCGCGGCTGCGACCGGATCGTGCCGGTGGATGTCTACGTGCCGGGCTGCCCGCCGACGGCCGAGGCGCTGGTATACGGCATCATCCAGCTGCAGAAGAAGATCGCGCGCACCAGCACGATCGCCAGGTAGCAACCCGAGCAGACATCGAGATGGCAGAACCGACATCCCCGCCGCAGGAGAAGGCCGCGGACGGCGCGAGCCCGATCGCTTCCAAGCTGTCAGGCAGCGTCGAGGCGCAGCTGCAGGACGCCGTGCAGCGCCTGCCGTCGCTGCCGCATGACCTCGCGTACGAGGTGAAGCCGGAAGCGCTCCTCGAGGCGTGCCGCACGCTGCGGGATGCGCCCGAGCTCGGATTCGGGATGCTGATGGACGTCGCGGGCGTCGACTATCTGCACTACGGGCGCGACGAGTGGCAGACCAACACCGCGACCCGCTCGGGCTTCAGCCGCGGCAGGGTCGCGCGCGCCGCCGCGCCGGATCCGGCGATGCCCGGCCGCTTCGCGGTCGTCTACCAGCTCCTCTCGATCACACATAACACGCGGCTGCGGCTGCGGGTGAGGTGTCCGGACACGCAGGAGCCGACGGTCGACTCCGTGACCGGGGTGTGGGCGGCCGCCAACTGGTTCGAGCGCGAGGCTTTCGATCTCTACGGCATCCTCTTTCGCGGCCATCCGGACCTGCGCCGGCTGCTCACCGACTACGGCTTCATCGGGCATCCGTTCCGCAAGGACTTTCCCCTCATCGGCAATGTCGAGGCGCAGTACGACCCGGAGAGGAAGCGCGTCGTCTATCAGCCCGTGAGCATCGTGCCGCGGGTGCTCGTGCCGAAGGTGATCCGCCACGATCACCGCTACGAGCCGGCGCTCAAAGATCCGGAGGCACCCCGCTGATGGCCGCCAACCCGCAGTCGCCGATGAGCGAGATCCGCAATTACACGATGAACTTCGGGCCGCAGCACCCGGCCGCTCACGGCGTGCTGCGCCTGGTGCTGGAGATGGACGGCGAGGTCATCCAGAAGGCCGATCCGCACATCGGCCTGCTGCACCGGGCGACCGAGAAGCTCGCGGAGTCGAAGCCCTTCAACCAGTCGATCGGCTACATGGACCGGCTGGACTACGTCTCCATGATGTGCAACGAGCACTCCTACGTGCTCGCCATCGAGAGGCTGCTCGGCATCGTGCCGCCGGAGCGCGCGCAATACATCCGCGTGATGTTCGATGAGATCACGCGCATCCTGAATCACCTGATGTGGCTGGGCGCGCACGCGCTCGACATCGGCGCCATGACCGTCTTTCTCCTCTGCTTCAAGGAGCGCGAGGAGCTGATGGACGTTTACGAGGCGGTATCCGGTACGCGGATGCACGCCACCTACTACCGGCCGGGCGGCGTCTATCGCGATCTGCCGGACACGATGCCGAAGTATCAGGCATCGAAGTGGCGCCCGCAGAAGGAGGTCGACCGCCTCAACGAGTCGCGCGCGGGCAGCATGCTCGATTTCATCGATGCGTTCGCCCACCGCTTCCCGGCATCCGTCGACGATTACGAGACTCTGCTGACCGACAACCGGATCTGGAAGCAGCGCACCGTCAACATCGGGGTCGTGACGCCGGAACGGGCGATGCAGCTCGGCTTCTCGGGCCCCATGCTGCGCGGCTCCGGCATCGTGTGGGATCTGCGCAAGAAGCAGCCGTACGAGGTCTACGACCGGATGGATTTCGACATCCCCGTCGGCGTCAACGGCGACTGCTATGACCGCTACCTCGTGCGCGTCGAGGAAATGCGGCAGTCGACCCGCATCATCCGCCAGTGCGTCGACTGGCTGCGCAGGAACCCCGGCCCGGCGATGATCGATGACCGCAAGGTCCGCCCGCCGCGCCGCGAGCGCATGAAGGGCGACATGGAATCGCTGATCCATCACTTCAAGTTCTTCACCGAGGGCTATGAAGTGCCCGAGGGAGAGACCTACGCCGCCGTTGAGGCGCCGAAGGGGGAGTTCGGCATCTATCTGATCTCCGACGGCGCCAACAAGCCCTACCGGGTGAAGTGCCGCGCGCCGGGATTCCCGCATCTCGCCGCGCTGGAGGAGATGGTCCGGGGCCACATGCTGGCGGATGTGGTCGCGGTGATCGGCACACAGGACATCGTCTTTGGGGAAATCGACCGTTGAGCAACGAGACCGAGACTCAGGCCGCCGCGCGGGCCGGCGCCACCGCAGTCCTCTCCGAGCACACCCGGCGGGAGATCGACCATTGGGTCGCGAAGTTTCCGCCGGGCAGGCATCGCTCCGCCTGCATCTCGGCGCTGCGCGCGGCACAGGAACAGAACGACGGCCACCTGACGCCGGAGCTCATGGACGCCGTGGCGGCGTACCTCGGGCTGCCGCCCATCCAGGTCTACGAGGTCGCGAGCTTCTACTCGATGTTCGAGATCCACCCCTGCGGGCGGCATCACGTCAGCATCTGCACCAACATTTCGTGCATGCTCAACGGCGGCGAGGACCTGGTCGCCCACGCCGAGCGCAAGCTGGGGATCAGGCTCAATGAGAGCACGCCCGACGGGCGCATTTTCCTCAAGCGCGAGGAGGAGTGCCTCGCGGCGTGCACCGGCGCGCCGATGGCGATGGTGGATCACGTCTTTCACGAGCATCTGACGCCGGAGAAGCTCGACCGGATTCTGGATGAGCTGAAGTAGCGCCATGCCGATCAGCCCCGACAAGATGAACCTCGTCGTGTTCGAGCCGCTGAAGCTCGAGCGCTCCTGGGAGCTCGCGACCTACCGCGGCATCGGCGGTTACGAGGTGTGGGAGAAGCTCCTCGCCGAGAAGCCCCCGCGCGAGCAGATCATCGATGCCGTGAAGGCGTCGGGTCTGCGCGGCCGCGGCGGCGCCGGCTTCCCCACGGGCACCAAGTGGAGCTTCATGCCGCGCAACTCGCCGGTGCAGAAGTATCTCGTCTGCAACTCCGACGAGAGCGAGCCCGGCACCTGCCACGACCGCGACATCCTGCGCTACAACCCGCATGCCCTGATCGAGGGCCTGGCGATCGGCGGCTACGCGACCAATACCACGGTCGCCTACAACTACATCCGCGGCGAATTTCTCGGCGAGCCCGTGCCGCGCTTCGAGGCGGCGCTGAAGGAAGCATACGACGCGGGCCTTCTCGGCAAGAACATCCGCGGCACCGGCATCGACTTCGATATCCATACGTTCGTCGGCGCAGGCGCTTATATCTGCGGCGAGGAAACCGCGCTGCTCGATTCACTCGAGGGCAAGACCGGCAAGCCGCGCTTCAAGCCGCCGTTCCCGGCCAACTTCGGCCTCTACGGCCAGCCGACGACCATCAACAACACGCAGAGCTTCGCCTCGGTCCCGACCATCCTGCGGAAAGGGCCGCAGTGGTTCGCGGCGCTGGGTCCCGCGAACTCGGGCGGCACGGTGATCTTCTCCGTCTCGGGCCACGTCGAGAAAGCCGGCAACTTCGAGGTGCCGCTCGGCGTCCCGTTCACGGATCTGCTCGAGCTCGCGGGCGGGATGCGTGCGGGCCGAAAACTGAAGGCGGTGATCCCCGGCGGCTCGTCCGTGCCGGTCGTGCCGGGCGAGGTCATGCTCCAGACCAACATGGACTACGACTCGCTGCGCAAAGCCGGCTCGGCGGTCGGCTCCGCGGCCGTCATCGTCATGGACGAGACCACCTGCATGGTGCGCGTGCTGGAGCGCATCTCGCGCTTCTATATGTCCGAGTCGTGTGGCCAGTGCACCCCGTGCCGCGAAGGCACCGGCTGGATGAACCGGCTGTTGAAGCGGGTTCTCGCCGGCCAGGCGCGCCGCGAGGAGCTCTCCCTCCTGGTCGATGTCGCCAACCGCATCGAGGGCCATACCATCTGCGCGCTCGGCGATGCGGCGGCGTGGCCGGTGCAGAGCTTCATGAAGCACTACCGGCACGAGTTCGAATACATGATCGATCACGGCGGCCGCAGCATCGTCACGGACCAGCTTGGAGCGCGGGCGGCATAACATGGCTGAAGAATTCGTCAACGTCGAAATCAACGGCAAGCCGGTCAAGGCCCGCAAGGGCGAGATGATCATCCGCGTCACCGACGCGAACGGCAGCTACGTGCCGCGCTTCTGCTGGCACGAGAAGCTGACCGTCGCGGCCAACTGCCGCATGTGCCTGGTGGAGGTGGAGAAGGCGCCGAAGCCCATGCCGGCGTGCGCCACGCCGGTCGCCGAGGGCATGAAGATCTTCACCGACTCGCCGCGGGCGATCGGCGCGCAGCGCGCGACCATGGAGTTCCTGCTGATCAACCATCCGCTCGACTGCCCGATCTGCGATCAGGGCGGGGAGTGCGAGCTGCAGGACCTCGCGGTCGGCTTCGGGCGCGACGTCTCGCGCTTCACCGAGCGCAAGCGCTCGGTGCAGGACGAGAATCTCGGCCCCCTCATCGCCACCGACATGACGCGGTGCATCCAATGCACCCGCTGCATCCGCTTCACGGAAGAGATCGCCGGCATCCAGGAGCTCGGCATGATCGGCCGCGGCGAGCAGATGAAGGTGCGCACGTACATCGAGAGCACCGTGCACCACGAGCTCTCGGGGAACGTGATCGACCTCTGTCCGGTGGGGGCGCTCGTCTCCAAGCCGTACCGGTTCACGGCCCGCGCGTGGGAGATGATGTCGGTACCGCTCGTCTCGCCGCACGACGGCACGGGCAGCAACCTCTTCGGCCACGTGCTGCGCGGCCGGCTCATGCGGGTGGTGCCGCGCGAGAACGAGTCGATCAACGAAGTCTGGATCGCCGACCGCGACCGTTACAGCTATGAAGGCATCTACAGCGAGGAGCGGCTGCAGCGCCCGATGATCCGCAAGGACGGCGCCCGGGACGGTGAGTGGGTGGAGACCGACTGGGAGACCGCGTTGGCCAGGGCGGCCGAAGGGCTGCGCGGGCGCGGGGCGGAGCTCGGCGTGCTGGCGAGCCCCTCGGCGACACTGGAGGAGCTCTACCTCGCCGGGAGCCTCGCCCGGGGTCTCGGCAGCGGCAACATCGACTCACGGCTGCGGCAACGCGATTTCCGTGATCAGGCCGCAGACCCTCTTTATCCCAACCTCGGGCTTCGGATCGCGGACATCGATTCCCTCCAGGGCCTGCTGGTCATCGGCGCGAACCTGCGCCGCGAGGCGCCGATCCTGGCGCACCGCGTACGCAAGGCGGCGCGCCGCGGCGCCAGGGTGGCGCTGCTGAATCCGGCCGTTTTCAACTACTACTTTCCGGTCGCGGCCTACGTCGAGTCCGCACCGGCGTCCCAGGTGGCCGATCTCGCGGCCATCCTGCGCGCGGCTGCCGAGGCAGCTGGCGCAGCCGTCCCGCCACACCTGTCCCAGGTCGTCGGCGCCGCGCAGGTCGGCGAGCAACATCGCGCCGCCGCCGCGGCGCTCGCCTCGGGCGAGAAGCGGGCCGTGTGGCTGGGCGCCCTGGCGCTCCGGCATCCGTGCTTCGCCGATCTGCGGGCGCTCGCCGCCGCTCTGGCACAGGTGACCGGGGCTTCGCTCGGCGTGCTCGCGGAAGGCGCGAATGCAGCCGGGGCCCATCTCGCCGGCGCCGTGCCGCACCGGGAGGCCGGCGGCAAGCCGGTCGGCTCCCCGGGACTGACGGCCGCCGACATGTTGGCGCGGCCCCTCAAATCCTATCTCCTGGTCGGCGGTATCGAGCCGTGGATCGATTCGCCCGGCATCGATGCCGCGCGCACGCTGGGACAGGCGGAGCTCGTGGTCGCCGTGACGCCGTTTGCCAGCGAGACCCTGCGCAAGGTCGCACACGTGCTGCTGCCGGCGGGAACGTTCGCGGAGACTTCCGGGACCTACGTCAACCTCGAGGGAGTGTGGCAGAGCCAGACCGGCGCCGCCGCGCCCGTAGGGGAGGCCCGCCCCGCGTGGAAGATCCTGCGCGTGCTCGGCAATCTGACCGGTCTGTCCGGATTCGATTATGACTCGTCGGAGGACGTGCGCACGGAGTTGGCGGCGATGGTGGGCGCAGCAACGGCGTATTCGGCTCCGGCCTACTCGGGCGGCCACGCCGTCGCGCAGCAGTCCAGTGCCCAGCCGCAGAGTGTGGTCGACATTCCGATGTACCAGATCGATGCGTTGGTTCGCCGGGCGCCCTCCCTGCAAAGAACCCGTGAAGGCCGCACCTCCGCTGTGACCTACTGATCATGTTCCAAACTTTTGCCACGGCCTGGGCATCGCTCCCGGGCATCGCCCGGACGACGGTGTGGATCGTGATCATCACGGTCGTGCTCATCCTCTGTGTCGCCTTCCTGACGCTCTGGGAGCGCAAGGTCATCGGCTGGATGCAGCTGCGCCGCGGACCGAACCGCGTCGCCCTCTTCGGGCTCTTCCCGGGGCTCGGCCAGCCGTTCGCGGATGTCTTCAAGCTGCTGACCAAGGAAGTGGTCATCCCGACCAATGCCAACAAGTTCCTCTTCCGCGTGGCGCCGATGATCGCCCTCATTCCGGCGTTCGCGGCCTGGGCGGTGATCCCGCTCTCGCCGCAGCTGGTCGTCTCCAAGGCCAATGCCGGGCTCCTCTATCTGCTCGCGCTCAGCTCCATGGGCGTCTACGGCGTCATCATCGCGGGCTGGGCCGCCAACTCGAAATACGCCTTCCTCGGCGCGCTGCGCTCGGCGGCGCAGATGGTGGCCTACGAGATCGCCATGGGCTTCGCGCTGGTCGGCGTGCTGATGGCCGCGGGCAGCATGAATCTCGGCGACATCGTCCGCCACCAGGAGGGCGGCTTCCTGTCGCAGAACTGGTTCTGGCTGTTTCCGCTGCTGGTCGTCTATTTCATCTCGGGAGTCGCCGAAACCAACCGCGCGCCGTTCGACGTCGCGGAGGGAGAATCGGAGATCGTCGCGGGCTTCCACGTCGAGTACTCGGGCATCGCGTTCGCGCTGTTCTTTCTCGCCGAGTACGCCAACATGATCCTCATCGCCGCGCTGACGGCGGTGTTCTTCTTCGGCGGCTGGCTCTCGCCCTGGCAGGGCTGGCCGGGCGTCGGGCAGACGATCCTCGGCCAGCCGAGCTTCTTCTGGCTGGGGCTGAAGATCTTCGTCTTCCTCTTCCTCTTCCTGTGGCTGCGGGCCACCTTCCCGCGCTACCGCTACGATCAGATCATGCGGCTCGGCTGGAAAGCGCTCATTCCCGTGACGCTGGTCTGGATCGGGGTGGAGATGGTGTTCGCCGCCTATCACATCGGGCCCTGGGCGCGGCCCTGGTTCCACTAAAAGGAGGCGAGTGCGATGGCCAATCCGCTGAAGACTTTCCTCATGCCGGAGCTCATCAAGGGACTCTCGGTCACCGCGCGCACTTTCTTCACGCGCAAGTACACGCTCAACTACCCGGAAGAGAAGACTCCACAGTCGGCGCGCTTCCGCGGCCTGCACGCGCTGCGCCGTTATGCCAACGGCCAGGAGCGCTGCATCGCCTGCAAGCTCTGCGAGGCCGTCTGCCCGGCCGTCTGCATCACGATCGACTCCGATGTGGCGCGGGACGGCACCCGCCGCACGACCCGCTACGACATCGATCTCTTCAAGTGCATCTACTGCGGCTTCTGTGAGGAGGCCTGTCCGGTGGATGCCATCGTGCTCACCCGGATCCACGAGTACCACATGGAGCACCGCGGCGAGAACATCATGAGCAAGGACAAGCTGCTCGCGGTCGGGGAGCGCTACGAGGCCATGATCGCCGCCGACAAGGGGGCGGATGCGCCGTACCGCTGAAGGCGCGCGAGGCTCAAATCATGTTCGTCCAGATCATATTCCTCATCTTCGCGACGCTCCTGGTCGCGTCCGCGCTCGGACTCATCATCGCGCGCAACCCGGTGTATTCGGCGCTCTTCCTCGTGCTCTGCTTCTGCAACTCCGCGGTGATCTGGATGCTCACCGAAGCGGAGTTCCTCGCCATCGTGCTGGTGCTCGTCTACGTGGGCGCGGTGATGGTGCTCTTCCTCTTCGTGGTGATGATGCTCGACATCAACCTCGCGGAGCTGCGGCAGGGCTTCACCCGCTTCGCCTGGCTCGGATGGCTGACGGCATTGGCCGTGATCGCGGAGATCGTCGGCGTGGTCTGGTCGCACGGGCTCACCGGGCTCGACGTCGGCGGCAGCCCGGTGCCGGAGCCGCAGAACTACAGCAACACGCTGGCGCTCGGCCAGATCATCTATACGCGCTATGCCTATCCGTTCGAGCTCGCCGCGATGCTGCTGCTGGTGGCGATCGTGGCGGCCATCGCGCTCACCATGCGCCACCGCCAGGGCCTGAAGGTCCAGGACATCTCCCGCCAGGTTTCGGTGCGCGCGGCCGACAGGATACGCATCGTCAAGGTCGAGGCGGAGAAGCGCACATGATCCCGCACGCGATCACCCTTGCGGAGCTCCTCACCCTCTCGGGGGTGCTGTTCGCGCTGGCCGTGGCCGGAATCTTCCTCAACCGCAAGAACGTCATCCTGCTCCTCATGTGCGTCGAGCTGCTGTTGCTGGCCGCCAACTTCAACTTCATCGCCTTCTCCCGCGTGATGGGTGACATCAACGGCCAGGTGTTCGTATTCTTCGTGCTCACCGTGGCGGCCGCGGAATCGGCGATCGGGCTCGCCATCCTGGTCGTGCTGTTCCGCGAGCGGCGCAGCATCAACGTCGAAGACCTGAACACCTTGCGAGGCTGACGCCGAATGAATCCGCACGTCCTGCTGGCCATTCCCTTGCTGCCGCTCGTGGCCGCCGTCATCGCGGGCCTCGGCGGGCGCGTCATCGGACGTGCGGGCGCGCATACGGTGACCATCCTCGGTGTCGCAATCTCCTGCGCACTGTCGATTTACGTCCTCAAGCAGCTGTACGCGGCGGGGGTGCCGACCTTCAACGGCCCCGTGTACACCTGGGCGCTCACGGACGGCGTGCATATCGACGTGGGGTTCCTGATTGACCGTCTGACCGCGCTCATGATGGCCGTGGTCACTTTCGTGTCCCTGTGCGTGCACGTCTACACCATCGGGTACATGAGCGACGACCCCGGCTACACCCGCTTCTTCAGCTACATCTCCCTGTTCACCTTCTCGATGCTGATGCTCGTGATGGCGAACAACTTCATGCAGCTCTTCTTCGGCTGGGAGGCCGTCGGCACGGTGTCCTACCTGCTGATCGGCTTCTGGTACACCCGGCCGAGCGCCGTGTTCGCCAATCTCAAGGCCTTCATCGTCAACCGGGTGGGCGACTTCGGCTTCGTCATCGGCATCGCCGCCGTGTTCTCCTACACGGGCTCGCTCTCGTACGATGCGGCCTTCGCCGCGGCGCCGCACCTCACCCACGCGCTCATTCCGATCACGGCGGCGAGCAGCGTCAACGGGCTGACGCTCATCTGCATCTGTCTCTTCATCGGTGCGATGGGCAAGTCGGCGCAGGTACCGCTGCACGTGTGGCTGCCCGACTCCATGGAAGGTCCGACACCCATCTCCGCGCTGATCCACGCGGCAACCATGGTGACCGCCGGCATCTTCATGGTGGCCCGCATGTCGCCGCTCTTCGAGTACTCGGACACGGCCTTGTCCTTCGTGCTCGTCATCGGGGCCACGACGGCGTTCTTCATGGGACTGCTCGGCGTCGTCAACAACGACATCAAGCGGGTCATCGCCTACTCGACGCTGTCGCAGCTCGGGTACATGACAGCGGCGCTCGGAGTGTCGGCCTACAGTGCGGCGATCTTCCACCTGATGACCCACGCGTTCTTCAAGGCGTTGCTCTTCCTCGCGGCCGGCTCGGTGATCATCGGCATGCACCACGAGCAGGACATGCGCAAGATGGGTGGGCTGGGCAAGTACATGCCGATCACGGCGGTCACCTGCTGGATCGGCGGACTGGCGCTGGTCGCGACGCCGTTCTTCTCCGGCTACTACTCGAAGGACGCCATCATCGAGGCCGTGGGCGCGTCGCACCGCTGGGGCGCGACCTACGCGTACTGGTGCGTGCTGCTCGGCGCCTACGTCACCTCGCTCTATACGTTCCGGCTGCTCTTCATGACCTTCCATGGCGAGGAGCGCTTCCGACATCCGGAGGCGGCGGCTCACGATCAGCAGGGCTCGCAGACGGTGGGGCACGAGGAGGGGGAAGAGCAGCCCGCCGCGGGAGGCCATGGCACGGAACATGGCCATCATGGCGCCGAGCATGGCCATCATGGCGCCGAGCCGCACGAGAGTCCCTGGGTGGTGACCCTGCCGCTGATCGCGCTCGCCATCCCGTCGCTGCTGATCGGCATCTTCACCGTCGGCCCGGTGCTCTACGGCAGCTATTTCGGCCGCTCCATCTTCGTGCTGCCGGCCAACGACATCATCGGCGATATGGCGCGGGAGTTTCACGGCGCCGGCCCGCTCGGCCTGCGCGGCTTCCTCGGCGCGCCTTTCTGGCTGATGGTCGCGGGCTTCGTGACGGCCTGGGTCTGCTTCCTCCGCCGTCCGGCGCTGGCCGATCAGGCGGCAAAGACCTTCGGCTGGCTGCGCACGCTGCTGGTCCAGAAGTACTACTTCGACTGGTTCAACGAGAACGTGATCGCGCCGCTCGCCCGCGGCATCGGCTTCGGGCTGTGGAAGGCGGGCGACCAGGGCGTCATCGATGGCGCGCTGGTGAATGGCTCGGCGTCGACGGTCGGCTGGTTCGGCGGCGTGCTCAGGCGCGTGCAGAACGGGTATCTCTACTCGTACGCCTTCTGGATCGTGATCGGACTGGCGGCGCTGCTCGGCTGGTTCCTCGTCCGCGTCCGCTGAAGAAAGCACGAGAATGCAAGCACACCTGCTCTCCATCCTCATCTGGCTGCCGATCGCCGCCGGCATCGTCGTGATCCTCCTGGGTGAGCGCCGGATTGCCGCGGGACGGTGGCTGTCGCTGCTCGCTTCGATCGCGACACTGATCCTGTCGCTGCCGCTGCTCGCGGATTTCGACACGCAGACCGCGGCCTATCAGTTCGTGGAGAAGGCGGCGTGGATTCCGCGCTTCAAGGCCTTCTATGCGCTGGGCGTGGACGGCATCTCCCTGCCGCTCGTCGTGCTCACCGCGCTCATGACCATACCGGTGATCATCGCCGCCTGGACGGTGGTGAAGCAGCGCGCGCCGCAATACTTCGCGGCCTTCCTCATCATGGAAGGGCTGATGATCGGCGTGTTCTGCGCCACGGATGCGCTGCTCTTCTACTTCTTCTGGGAAGCGATGCTGATCCCGATGTTCCTCATCATCGGCATCTGGGGCGGCCCGCGGCGGGTCTACGCCACCATCAAGTTCTTCCTCTACACCTTCCTCGGCTCGGTGTTCATGCTCGCGGCCCTCATCTACATGTACGTCAAGGCCGGCGACTACTCGATCGCGAGTTTCCAGGCGCTGCCGCTGACGCTGACCGAGCAGCGCTGGATCTTCGCCGCCTTCATGCTGGCTTTCGCGGTGAAGGTACCGATGTGGCCGGTGCACACCTGGCTGCCGGATGCGCACGTCGAGGCGCCGACCGGCGGCTCGGTGATCCTCGCCGCCATCATGCTGAAGATGGGCGGCTACGGCTTCCTGCGCTTCAGCTTACCCGTCACGCCCGATGCCTGCCGTGAGCTCAACCTGCTGGTCATCACGCTGTCGCTGATCGCCGTGATCTACATCGGCTTCGTCGCCATCGTCCAGGCCGACATGAAGAAGCTGATCGCGTATTCCTCGATCGCGCACATGGGCTTCGTGACCCTCGGGGCGTTCGTCGTGTATGAGATCGTGCGCACCACGGGCCAGGTGCAGGGCGCCGCGATGGGCATGGACGGCGCGATGGTGCAGATGATCTCGCACGGCCTCATCTCCGGTGCGCTCTTCCTTTGCGTCGGGGTGCTCTACGATCGGGTGCACAGCCGCGAGATCTCCGCCTACGGCGGGGTCATCAACACCATGCCGATCTTCGCCGCCTTCATGGTGATGTTCGCGCTCGCCAATACTGGCCTGCCGGGCACGTCGGGGTTCGTCGGGGAGTTCCTGGTGATCCTCGCCAGCTTCAAGGCGAGCTTCTGGTATTCGGCGCTCGCCGCCGTGACGCTGATCCTCGGTGCCTGCTACACGCTGTGGCTGGTGAAGCGGGTGCTCTATGGGCCCGTGGCCAACGAGCACGTCGCGCACCTCACCGATCTCAACGGACGGGAGTTCGTCGTGCTCGGCATGCTCGCGGTGCTGGTGCTGGCGCTCGGCATCTGGCCGGAGCCGCTGCTCAGGATCATGGAGCCGTCGATCCATCACCTGGTCACCCAGGCCGTCGCCACCAAGATTCCGGTGTAGGACCCCAAGAATGATGACCGCCTGGCACAGCATGACTCCCGCGATCCCCGAGATCTATCTCGCCTTCGCGATCTGCGCGGTGTTGCTCTTCGAGGTGTTCGTGGGCGTCAAGCGCCCGGGCGCGACCGCGACGCTGACGCTGATTGCCCTGGTGGTGGGGGCGGTGCTCACCGTGCGCTACGCCAACATCGACCATCACCAGGTGCTCTTCGACGGGATGTACGTGACGGATCCGCTGGCCTTCGTGCTGAAACTCGCCGGGTTCCTGTTCGTCGCGGTGGCGCTGCTCTACTCGCGCATGTATCTCGAGAACCGCGACATCCTGCGCGGCGAGTATTACGTCCTCGCTCTCACGGCGCTCCTCGGCATCTTCGTCCTCGTCTCCGCCAACAGTCTGGTCACCGTCTATATTGGCGTGGAGCTGCTGGCTCTATCCGTCTACGCGATGGTGGCGTTCGACCGGGAGTCGGGTATTGCCGCGGAGTCGGCCATGAAGTACTTCGTGCTGGGTGCGATCGCTTCCGGCACGCTGCTTTACGGCATGTCGATCATTTACGGCCTCACGGGGACGCTCGATCTCGAGGTGATCGCGACGAAGCTGCATTCACCGGATAGCCTCGGTGCCATACTCGGCCTCACCTTCATCGTGGTCGCCGTCGCGTTCAAGTTCGGTGCCGTGCCTTTTCACATGTGGCTGCCCGACGTCTATGAGGGTGCCCCGACCAGCGTCACGCTCTTCATCGGCACCGCCCCGAAGATCGCGTATTTCGCGCTCATCCTGCGTCTGCTGGCGCACGGTCTTGCCGGCACTTCGGCGGACTGGACGCTGATGCTGACACCGCTCGCGGTGCTGACTCTCATCGTCGGCAACGTCGTGGCGATAGTGCAGTCGAACCTGAAGCGCATGCTCGCGTACTCCACGATCGGCCACGTCGGGTTCATCCTCCTGGGCTTCGTCGCAGGCACTCCGGGTGGCTACACTGCCTCCCTCTACTACATGCTGGTGTACGTCCTGGTCGCGCTCGGCGCCTTCGGCGTGATCCTGCTCGCGAGCCGCAAGGGCTTCGAGGCGGACAGGCTCGATCACTACAAGGGCCTGTATCAGCGCGATCCGTTGCTGGCGCTCGTCATGATGCTGCTGATGTTCTCCCTGGCAGGCGTGCCGCCGCTGGTCGGCTTCTGGGCGAAGCTCTGGATCATCCAGGCGCTCTGGGAGACGAGCCACCTCAACCTGGTCATCATCGCCGTGTTGACGTCCGTGGTGGGCGCGTTCTACTACCTGCGGGTCGTGAAGCTGATCTACTTCGATGCGCCGCCGGAGAACCTGCCGGCGACGCTGCGCCCGCTGGGCCCGCGCTTCGTGATCGGCATCAATGCGGCGGCCGTGCTGGTGCTCGGCGTCATGCCGGCCCGGCTGCTGGATCTGTGCAGCCGGCTCATTCATTAGCACATCCCGGTGCCCGGCCTCAGTCCGCGGCGGGCAATACGAGGCCGCTCGCTTCGCCGAAGCCGAGCCGCGGGCAGCCCGGGCGCTCGCACCAGCCTCTGAGGATCACGCGGTCGCCATCCTCCAGGAACGTGCGGGTCTCGCCGCTCGCCAGCGGGACCGCGCGCTTCCCGCCCTCCGTGAGCTCGAGCAGCGAGCCGGCCTGATCCGGTGTCGGGCCCGACTGGGTGCCGCTGCCGAGGAGGTCTCCGGACTCGAGGTTGCAGCCGTTCACGGTATGGTGCGCCACCATCTGTGCGACCGACCAGTAGCTGTGCCGGAAGTTGGTTCGGGCGAGGGACTGGGGAGCGGCACCGGAAGCGCGCATGGCGGCCGTCTCGAGCGCCACCTCGAGATGCATGTCGATCGCGCCTCCCGCGCGCAGCTGCGCGCCATCGAGGTAAGGCAGAGGCTCGGGGTCCCCGGCCGGACGGCTCCACGGCAGCCGGTACGGGACGAGCGCCTCCAGGGTCACGACCCACGGCGAGATCGTGGTCGCGAAGCTCTTGGCGAGGAAAGGGCCGAGCGGCTGATATTCCCAGGCCTGCAGGTCGCGCGCCGACCAGTCGTTGAGGAGGCAGAGGCCGAATACGTGATCCTCAGCCTGCGCCAGCGGGATCGGGGAGCCGATACGGTTCCCCGGCCCGATGAGCACGCCCACCTCGAGCTCGAAATCCAGGCGCGCGCTCGGCGCGAGCCGCGGCCGATCCTCGCCGCGCGGCATGACCTGCCCGTGCGGGCGACGCACCTGCTGGTCCGAGATGCCCAGCGAGGAAGCGCGGCCGTGATAGGCGATGGGCACCCATTTGTAGTTGGGCAGCAGCGGCTGATCGGGCCGGAACAGGCGTCCGACGGCGGTGGCGTGGTGAATGGAGGTGTAGAAATCGGTGTAGTTGCCGATTCTCGCCGGCAGGGTGAACTCGGCCTCGCTGCGCGGGATGAGGGCGGTGCCGAGCTCCGCGGCGCGCGGCGCGCCCTCGCGCAGGCACTCCGAGAGGCCGCGGCGCAGCGCCACCCGCGCCTCTTTCCCCAGAGTCATCAGGCGATTCAGCGACGGCTCCGCGCAGGCGGCGAGCGCCTGGGCGCCGAGCCCCTCGAAGGGACTCAACATGTCGAGCGCGCCGAGGTCGAGCACGCAGTCGCCGATCGCGACCCCGCAACGGAAGTTCTCGCCGCTCCCCGAGCGGCGGAAAACCGCGAACGGCAGGTTCTGGATCGGGAAATCGCAGCCGGGCAGGTTGGCGGAGTCCACCCAGCTGCGCAGCTTCGCCTCGTGAGTCGGGTCGGCGGCGGTCATGCGCGGGGCTCCTCGAAGCGCCGGGCGAGGCCGCGCCAGCACTGCGCGTAGTCGGACTGCAGCTGTGGCAGCTCGAGCGCCAGGCGCGTCGGCCGGATGACGTTGCGGGTCTCGAACATGAAGGCCATCGTATCGCTGATGCGCTGCGGACGGGTGGTGTCGGCGGCCAGCGCACGCTCGAAGGTTTCCGCGTCAGGGCCATGGCCGGTCATGCAGTTGTGGAGCGAGGCGCCGCCGGGCTCGAAGCCGCCGGCCTTGGCGTCGTAGACGCCGTGGATCAGCCCCATGCACTCGCTGGCGACGTTGCGGTGAAACCAGGGCGGCCGGAATGTGTCCTCCATGGCGAGCCAACGCGGCGGGAAGATCACGAAGTCCACCGAATCGACACCCGGCGTGTCGCTGACCGACTGCAGCACCAGGAAGATCGAGGGATCCGGATGGTCGTAGCTCACGGAGCCGATGGTGTTGAAGAGGCGCAGGTCGTACTTGCATGGCGCGTTGTTGCCGTGCCAGGCCACGACATCGAGCGGGGAATGATCGAGCGCCGCCGTCCAGAGCTCCCCGCCGAGCTTCGCGACCAGATCCATTTCTCCCTCGCGGTCTTCATACCAGGCGACGGGCGTCTGGAAATCCCGCGGGTTGGCGAGGCCGTTCGAGCCGATGGGGCCGAGGTCGGGCAGCCGCATCGGCGCGCCGAAGCTCTCGCAGACGTAACCGCGTGCCTCCCCGTCCGGAAGCTCCACCCTGAAGCGCAGTCCTCGTGGAATCAACAGTACTTCCTGCGGGGCCGCCTCGAGGATCCCGAGCTCGGTCGCGACGCGCAAGCGGCCGAGCTGCGGCACGATGAGAAGCTCGCCGTCGGCGTCGTAGAAGAAGCGGTCGCGCATCGAGCGATTGGCGAGATACCAGTGAATGCCGCAGCCCGCGTGGGCATCCGGCGAGCCCGTGCCGCCGAGCGTGAGCAGCCCGTCGATGAAATCGGTCGGCTGCCGCGGAATGGGCGGCGGGCTCCAGCGCAGCGGATTCGGCGAGACGGGCAGCGCATCGAAGCGTCCCGCGAGCGAGCGATGCGGCAGGGGTTGAAAAGGGCCCGCGAGCGCCGCGGACGGCCGGATGCGATAGAGCCAGCTGCGGCGGTTGGCCTGCCGCGGCGCGGTGAAGGCCGTCCCGGAGAACTGCTCCGCATACAGCCCGTAGGGGCAGCGCTGCGGCGAGTTGCGGCCCACGGGCAGGGCGCCCGGCACCGCCTCGGTGGCGAAGTGGTTGCCGAATCCCTGCAGGTATCTCGAGGGCGCGGTGCTCATCGCTCACTCCCGGTATGCTCTGCCTCCTATGATGACACAATTAGTTGCGTCCGCAACCATTTCGGAGCCGGGCGGGTGAGCCGGGCTCCCAGCGAGCTGGGGCTCGAGCTGGCGGGCTTCGTGCCCTACCGCCTCAACCGCCTCGCGGTCGGCGTCAGCAATCATCTCTCCGACATCTACCGGGAGCGTTTCGGCCTCGATGTCCCGGAGTGGCGCGTCATGGCGACCGTCGGCTCGCGGCACGGCTGCACCGCCCAGCACGTCGCGGAGAGCACCAGGATGCATAAGACGCGGGTGAGCCGCGCCATCGCCCACCTCGAGGAGCGCGAGCTGATCGAGCGCGCCTCCAGCGCCGCCGACCGGCGGGAGAGGGAAGTGCGCCTCACCAAGGCGGGCCGCCGCATGTACGCGGAGCTCGTGCCGCTCGTTCTCGAGCGCGAGCGGCAGCTTCTCGCCTGCCTGACCAAGGAGCAGCTGCGCGGATTTCTGACCTCCATGGAGGCTCTGGAGAGCTTCCTCGGCCTGCAGGATTGAGTGATGGCAGCGACGTCCCCGCCGCAGCAGGGCTCACTCGTGGCGCGGTCCGCGCTGCTGACTCTGACGGCCGCTCCCGCGGATCACGCTCTCGCCCTGAAGGTCACGCGCGTTTCGGACCACCAGCCGATCGTCGGTGCGGGACATGTCACGGTGACCCTCGATGGCCACAGCGTGCCGGCCGCGGCGCAACCGAACGGCACGTACTTGATCTCCACACGCGACCAGAGCGCGGGCGCTCACTCCCTCAACGTCGTGGTTTCCCACGATGGCATCCGAGAGCTTCTCACGGCGACCGTCACCGTCCCGCAGCAGCGCAGCGTCCTCGACATGATCCAGAGCCACGGCATGTCTGCCTGGTGGGTACTCAATGTCGCCGTGGTGCTGATCGCCGTCCTCATCATCTCCCGCCGCAGGGGCTGAAGACACGAAGGGCGGAGCCGCCGCGAGGCGGCCCCGCCCGAGGATCCGATGAGTCGACTACAACCCGATCCGGTGGCTGACGCGGTCTTCCTCGGCATTGAGCTTCGCCTGCTCACGCGCGGTGATGTGACCGCCGTGCCGCGCCGCCATCTGTTCTTCCTGAGCGCGGATGTGCTGGTCGGCGGCATGCAGGTGCGCAGCCTGCCGGGGACCGATCTGGCCCGTCCTGACCTCCTGATCGATGCGCGCGTCCTGAGTGGCCAGGCGGGCGTTGACCTGCGCACGGCGCGGGTGCTGCGCCTGCCAGCCGTTCTGCGCCAGGGCCGGAGCGCAGAGACACGCCAGCGAAGCCGTGGCGGCCGCGGCCGCGAGAAGGGTACGAAGATTCGCCATGAGGGGACCTCCTGTTGGATCCATTGAGACTGCTGGCCGACTACTGGCCGATGCGGCGGCTGGTGCGGTTCTCTTCCCGATTGAGGCGCGCGTCCTCGTGCCGGGTGAGATGGCTGCCGTGCCGCGAGGCCATGCGCCGCTCCTGCATGCGGATGCGATGATCGGCGGCGTGCAGACGGGCAGCCTTGGCGTGGCTCATCTCGCCTTCCTTCACTTGACGGTGGATGCGGGCGTTCTGATTGGCCAGCCGGCCGTCGACTTCCACACGCCGGGGATGATGAGCCTGCCAGGCGGTTTGCGCCATGGCCGGTGCCGCGAGGCACGCCAGCGAAAGGGTGGCGGCGACGGCAGTCAGGACGGTGCGGACGGATTTCGACATAAAAGGGAGCTCCTCTCGGCGCCATTGCCGGGGTTGCATTGCGCCCGATTTGCGGGCCTTCGGGCGTTAACAACGTCGCAGGAACAAACCCGGTTATGATTATTACCGAAAGTTAACCCTCGTAAGCGTGAGCGACGCGTCACGGTGTCGTGGCATGGCGACGCCAACCGGTAATGAACGTTCATAGTGGACTGAGCGCCCGCGAAGCCGCGGAGCGCCTGCGGACCGAAGGTCCGAACGCGCTGCCGCAGCTCGAGCGGCGCACGGGGCTGCGCATCGTCCTGGAAGTCGTCCGCGAGCCGATGTTCGCGCTGCTCCTCGGCGCCGGCGTGTTGTATCTGCTGATCGGCAGCCGCGGCGAGGCGCTGGTGCTGTTCGCATTCGCGTGCTTCTCGGTGGCGATCGCGATCATCCAGGAGGGCCGGAGCGAGCGGGTGCTGGAGGCGCTGCGTGACCTGACGAGCCCGCGGGCGCTCGTCATCCGCGACGGCGGGCAGGTTCGCATCCCCGGCAGGGAGGTCGTGCGCGGCGACCTGCTGGTGCTCGCCGAAGGCGACCGCGTTCCGGCGGATGCGCTGTTGATTTCGGGCGACGAGACCCTGGCCGACGAGAGTCTGTTGACGGGCGAGTCGGTCCCCGTGCGCAAGCGCCCGTCGCCCGATCCGCCGCCGGCCGGGGCGGCGCCGGGAGGCGACGACCTTCCTCTGGTCTTCTCGGGCACGCTGATCGTCACGGGCGGCGGGCTGGCGGTGGTCACCGCGACGGGGCTGCACAGCGAGATCGGCAGGATCGGACATGCCGTGACCCGCATCACGCCGGAGCCGCCGCGCCTGCAGGTCCAGACGCGCGGCTTCGTGACGGGCTTCGCCATCATCGGCCTGTCTTTGAGCGCCCTCGCGGTGCTGCTCTATGGACTGCTGCGGGGGGCATGGCTGCAGGGCCTGCTCGGCGGCATCGCGCTCGGGATGTCGATGTTGCCGGAGGAGTTTCCGCTGGTCCTCACCGTGTTCATGGTGATGGGCGCCTGGCGCCTGTCGCGCTCGCAGGTGTTGACCCGGCGCCCGGCGGCCATCGAGACGCTGGGCGCCGCGACCGTGCTCTGTACCGACAAGACCGGCACGCTCACCCGCAATCTCATGTCGGTCGGGTGGCTGGAGCGTGATGCGCAGTGCGCGGCGGCGGTGCCGCGCGCCGCGGCAGCACCCTCCCTCGAGCCCAGGCTGCGCGAGCTGCTGGCGACCGCCGTATTGGGGAGCCGGCCCGAAGCGGTGGATCCGATGGACCGCGCCCTGATGCGGCTGGCGGGCGAAGCCGGCGCCGTCGTCTCGGGAGCGGAGCTCGTGCGCGGCTATCCGTGGGTGCCGGAGCTGCCCGCTCTCGTGCAGGTCTGGCGGCTGCCGGGCGGCGCTCTCGCAGGCGCCGCCAAAGGCGCACCGGAGGCGATTGCGACGCTGTGTCGCCTGGACGCCGCGGCTCTGCAGGCGATGCGTGCCCGGGTGGAGGAGCTGGCGCGCCGCGGCATGCGGGTGCTCGCGGTCGCCTCGGCGCGGCTGACGGCGGCGGTGCCCCCGGCGCGGGCAGTCGATCTGCCGCTCGAGCCCGCGGGGCTGATCGGCTTCGTCGACCCCTTGCGCGAGGGCATCCCCGATGCCGTACGCGAATGCCGTTCCGCGGGTATTCGCGTGGTGATGATCACCGGCGATCATCCGGCGACCGCGCGCGCGATCGCGGCGCAGGCCGGCATCGAGCACGAAGAAGTCATGACCGGCCCGGAGCTGGCGCGGCTCGAGGAGAGCTCGCTCCTCGAGCAGGCGCCGCGGGTATCGGTCT
>Ga0335075_10003054_pt1 | contig 26787 bp, 30 predicted proteins | sample Lox_Sample_24_FD_206723 | JGI IMG/M metagenome (GOLD analysis project Ga0335075, IMG submission 206723) | Soil microbial communities from Loxahatchee National Wildlife Refuge, Florida, United States - Lox_Sample_2.4 | ecosystem: Environmental > Terrestrial > Soil > Wetlands | place: USA...
TGACGGCGCTGGAAGCGCTCGGCATCGCGCCGCCGCCGCTGCCGGCGTCGCTGCACGGCTTCCAGGCGCTCGCGCATCGCCTCGAGACGGTCGCCGAGCGCGACGGGGTGCTGTGGGTGAACGACAGCATCTCCACCACGCCCGAGTCCACGCTGGCGGCGCTCACGAGCTTTCCCGGCCGCGAGATCGTCCTGATCGGCGGCGGGCAGGATCGCGGCCAGGACTACGCCGCGCTCGGCCGCGCCCTCGCAGGCGCCGGCGCGACGGTCATCGGCGTGCCGTCCACCGGTGCGCGCCTGCTGGCCGCGGCCCGCGACGCCGGCACACCGCCCGCCCGCGCGATCGAGGCGCTCGACCTGGCGGATGCGGTCGCGCGTGCGCACGAGTTCGCGCGGCCGGGCAGCGTGATCCTGCTCTCCCCCGCCGCTCCCAGCTATGACAACTACCGCGACTTCGAGGAGCGCGGCGAGCGCTTCCGCGCACTGGCCGCCTCGTGAGGCGTCACGGGCTCAGCTGCCGCCCGGAGGCTCCGCGGGCGGCGTCTGCGCCGGTCCCTCGACCGCCGCCTTGGGCGGCTCGCTGGGGATCGCGTCAGCGTTCGCGGCGGCCGCCGCGCGGTTCTCCTCCCTGACCGCGAGCCAGATCTCCTCGCGGTAGATCGGCACGCCCGCAGGCGCAGCGATGCCGAGCCGCACGGTGTGGCCGCTGACGCCCATCACCGTCACGAGGATCTCGTCGCCGATCACGACGCGCTCTCCGGGACGACGCGTCAGGATCAGCATCGAGTCCGATTATGAAGCAATCTGCGGCTGCGCATCGCCTTCGGCCGGGCCCCCCTGCACGGGGGACAGGCCGGCGTGCAGCGTGAACAGCGGCGCCTGCAGAGGGGCGTCCTCGCTGGTGTTGAGCACCTGGTAGCCGATCCCTTCGAGGATCACGAGCGGCGCGCGCAGGTTGGCGGTTATGTCCAGCGGGTTGGGGGTCGCGCGCACGGTCACGTACAGCGTGGCGCCGGAGACGTCCTCGAGGCCCGTGCGCTCGCGGTCCTCCGGCGCGATCTCCAGCGAGAAGCCCGCGAAGAACTGGAAGGGGCTGACGACGGGCAGCGCGAGCGCGGGCTCGTCGACCGCGTGCAGCCACAGAAAGCCGCTTCCCGGGTTGCGGTCGAGCAGCGTGTAGCGCAGGCCGCCGAGGCCAATCAGCCCGAGCGGGAACTCGATCACGTCCTCGTCGTCGATCTCGACGACCCCGAAGCGGATGCTCTGAAACGTCACGGACATGATGCGGTCTCCTAGGTCTCGTCTACTGCAGGAAGTTGAGCAGGGATTCCTGCACGATCGTCGCGCCCGCGCGCAGCGCGGCGTCGTAGGCGGCCTGCTCGTTCGCGTAGGCGATCGACGCGGCGGCCATGTTGGTGTCGTCTGTGCTCGACAGCGCGGCGGCGATCGAGGTCTGCAGGTCTTCGTTGCGCGAGAGGGCCGACTGCAGCTGGTCGGTTGCGCTGCCCGCCGCCGCCTGCAGCTTGGTGAGCGTGGCGATGTTGGCGTCGAGCGCTTCCAGGTCGGTCGAGGACAGCGCCTGGACGTCTTCGACCGTGCCGCCGCGCAGGTCCTTGGCGATTGTGCGCAGCGTGTCGAGCAGCTTGCCGTCTTCGCCGCTTCCGAGCAGCGAGGCGATGTCGGTGGAGATGTCGATCGTCGCCGACGGCCCGACCGCGCGGGACACCGTTTCCGTGTTGCCTTTGTATTCGTCGTTGGCCCCCTGTTCGTAGGGGGGTTCGGTGGAGGCGGTGCCGGCGAACACGTATTCGCCAGCGTACTGGGCGTTGGCGTCCTGCTTGACGCTTTCGGTCAGCTGTTCGACCTGCTCGGCGATGATTTCGCGGTCGTTTTGGCTGTTGGTGCCGTTGGCCGCCTCCAGCAGCAGCTCGCGCACGCGCTGGACGACTTCGTTCATGCTCGACATCGCCGCGCTGGCGGTGTTCTCCCACGCGATCCCCGACTGCGCGTCGCTTTCGTAGTCGCTGAGGCCGGCCAGCTGGCTCTGCAGGTCGATCACCTGGCTCGCCCCGTAGGGGTTGTCGGACGGTTCCAGGATCGTCCTGCCGGAGGACATTTCGTCGGTGGTGCGCTCGAGCGCTTCCAGCGAGGAGTTGATGTCGGTGAGCGTGGAGCTGGTGACCATCGCGGGCGTGATGCGGTCGCTCATCGCTACAGCCCCGCCGTGCCAGTGTGCTCGATCAGCGTTTCCAGCATTTCGTCCATCGCCGTCATCGTGCGCGCCGAGGCCTGGTAGCCGCGCTGGAAGCTGATCAGGTTCGTCATTTCTTCGTCCAGGGACACGCCCGAGACGCTCTGGCGCTGGTCGTTGATCGCGGTGACGGTCGTCTGCAGGTTGCTCTGTTCGTCTTTGGCGTTCTGCACGTAGGAGCCGAGCCTCTCCACCAGCTCCGCGTAGCCCTGTTCGGCGGCGCCGCCGCGCAGGGCGGCGATCGCCAGCGCGACTTCGTTGCCGCCCTTGCCCGGGCTGCCCGACGCCTGCACGCCTTCGGCTTCCACTGCGACCGCGATGTTGGCGGCGTTTTCACCCGAGAAGAACGGCGTCGTGAGGTGTTCGTTGACGCTGCCGATCAACGTTTCCGCGACCGTGTCCAGGCCGCTCTGCAAGCTCGTCAGCGCCCCTTTGGGGCCGGTCAGGCCGAGCAGCGCGCCGAGTCGCCCGCCGGCCGCTTCGGTCATGCCCTGCGGCCAGTTGACGGTCGTGCCTTCGATCAGCGGTTCGGCGGCGTCGCCGAAGCTGACCGTGTCGGTGTGGTCGGCTTCTTCGGTGACCGTCACGTTTGCCAGGGCCGAGAGCTTGTCCAGCAGCAGGTCGCGGCGGTCGAGCATCTCGTTGGGCTGCTGCCCCGCTTCTTCGGAGAGCTTGATCTGGCCGTTGAGCGCTGCGATCTGCTGGGCGTAGTCTTCGACTTCCCCGCCAACCCCGGTGAGCGCCGTGTACTGGTCGCCGGCCTGCGTGGCGATCGTCGACAGCTGCGCGCCGAGTTCGTGGAAGGTGCGCACGAGCGCTTCGCCCGCCGCCACCACGCCTTCTTTTGCCGCTGCGCTGGCGGGGTGTTCGGCGAGGCTGTTCCACGCCGTCCAGAACGACGAAAGCTGGCCTGCGATGCTCGAGCTGGACGGTTCGTTGAACGCGGCCTGGGCCTGCTCCAGCTCTTCCGCCTGCGCGCTCGCGCCGCCCAGCGCGCTGCTCTGCGCGCGGTACTGCGCGTCGAGGTACACGTTGCGTATGCGCGTGATGTTGGAGACGGCGACGCCCGTCCCGAGTTGCGCGCCCTCGCCCGTGAGCGTCGAGATCGCGGCGATGTCCAGCGGCGGGTCCGGTTCCAGCAGCGCGGTCTCGCGCGAGTAGCCTTCGGTGTTGGCGTTGGCGATGTTGTTGCCGGTCGTGTCCAGCGCCGTCTGCTCCGCGATCAGGCCGCTGAGCGCGGTTTGCAGTCCTTGCAGGGTCGGGATCGACATGGCGCTAGGCGTGCAGGTCGAGTACGTGCAGGCCGCCGTGGGGGCGCGAGCGTGTGATCGGCGTGGCCGAGCCGCGGGTGTCGTAGCCGTTGACGCCGTCGAGCGCGAGCATCCCCATCAGGTGGTCCAGGAAGCCAAGCTCGATCTGCATCAGCGCGCGGTTGCAGGCGTGCTCGCGTTGCAGCTCGTGCAGCAGGCCCTTCAGCTCCGCGCTGCGCACGCGCGCGCGCTCGCCCGCCGCGCTGCCCATCAGCTTGCCCAGCAGCGCCAGCGTGACCGACTCTGCGGCCACCCCCAGGCGCTCCCCGCTGCGCGCCAGCAGCAGCGAGCGCTGCTCCTCGAGCAGCGCCCGGCGACCCATCTCTCCGCGCAGGATCCCTGCCAGGCGCACGACGGTGTGCACGTCGCGGGCGCGAATCGCCGCGCCCTGCTCGAGCACCACCTCCAGCAGGCGCCGCGCGGACTCGATCTGTGCGTCCAGGTGGGACAGCACGTCAGCGACGAGCGCGCGATCCTGCTGCGCCTGCTCGTGGGCGATCAGCGCGGTGGGGCTCACGGTGCGCTCGTGCCCCCGCGCGAGGCCGCGCCGCGAGCGGCGTCGGCGTCGACGCTGCGGGCGTTGTCGAGCCCGGGCGCGGCCACCGCCCCGGTCGTGGTCGCCTCCTGCGCACGCCCGCCGCCGGTGCTCGCCAGGCCTGCCAGCTCGTGCGTCATCTGCGCCGCCAGGCCGAGGCCGCCGGCGCGCATCACCCCGCCGGTGAGCGCCTGCGGGAGCAGCGAGGACAACTCGCCGGCGCCCGCCTGCGTCCCTTCTTCTTCGGAGCCTTCCTGTGCGCCTTCGGCGCCCACGCCGCCGGTCTGTGTGAGCGTGTGCGAGAGCTGTTCGACGAGCATCTCTTCGAACGCGAGCGCGCTGTCGTAGGCCTTCTTGGTCGCGGACGAGCCCTGGCGCACCCACTCGGGCTCAAGCGCCTGGCCGACGATCGGCAGGCCCGCCGCGGTGGGGTCCACGCCGGCGCTCACGATCCCGCCCGCAGCTGATTGGCGATCGACATCATCTGGCTCTCCGTCTGGATCGCCGTGCTGGTCAGCTGGTAGTTGCGCTCGGTGCTCGCCATCAGCGCCATTTCGCTGGCGATGTTCACGTTGGAGGCCTCCAGTGCGCCCTGGTGGATCTTGCCCTTGGCGGCGTGCGGGGCGCCGCTCTGCTTGGTCGGGGTCAGCTCGCCGCCGCCGTCGGAGAGCAGGTGTTCGGGGGAGGCGACGGTCACGAGCTTGATCTGCCCGAGCTTGCGCGTGCCGGCGCTCACCGTGCCGTCGGGCGCGATCCGCACTTCGCTGGTGGAGATGCCCTTGGGGAGCTTGATCGGGGGCGAGAGCTTGTTGCCTTCGGCGTTGACGAGCGTCCCGTCAGCATCGACGCCGAAGTTGCCCTCGCGCGTGAGCGCCAGTTGGCCGTTGGCGCGCTTGACCTGGAAGTAGCCCGCGCCTTCGATCGCCAGGTCCAGCGGGTCCCCCGTTTCCTGGATTGACCCCTGCGCTTCGCTTCGCCCGATCACGCGCGCGCTCGCGCCGGCGCCGGCGCTGGTGTCGCTGCCGGCGATGTCCACGGGGTTGTACAGCAGGTCGCTGAAGGCCACGCGCTCGGCCTTGTAGCCGCTCGTGGAGACGTTCGCGAGGTCGTTGCTGATCGCGTTCAGCTGTTCCTGCTGCGCCGACATGCCTGCTGCCGCGGAATAAAGACCTTCGAGCATCAGCCCGTCCTGTGATTGGTTGACCGGTGGAGAAGCCGGGCTTTCCGCGTGGCGGTCCAAGCCCGGGTCGAGGTGTCTCACGCCGGTGATCGGCCGCAGGCGGGCGGACTTGAGCCGTGGGCCGCGGATGGCCGCGCCGCGTCTAGGAGGACGGGTTCAGCGAGCCGACCTGCGAGGCGGCCTCTTGCAGCGTCTGGTCGATCGTCTGGATCGCCTGCTGGCCGGACTGGAAGCCGCGCAGCGACGTGATCATTTCGATCATCACCTTCGCCGCGTCGACGCCCGAGCCCTCCAGCGCGCCCTGGCGCACGGTGCCCGTGGGCTTGCCGGCGGGCTTGCCCGTGTACAGGTTTTCCCCCTGCTTGGCCGCGCCGGGCACTTCAAAAACGCCCACCGCTCCCGCCTTCACGCTGCCGGCCGGGCCGACCTTGATCTGCGCCCCCTTCGCGCTGAGAACCGGGTCGCCGCTGGCGTCGGTCAGCACGCCGGCGGCGGAGGTGGTGAACTGGCCGTCGCGCGTGTAGCGCACGCCCTGCGGCGTGCGCACCGCGAAGAAGCCGCTGCCCTCGATCGCGAAGTCGAGCGGTTCGCCGGTTTCCTGGATCGTGCCGGGGCTCATGTTGGTGTAGGCGCTCCCCAGCGCCACGCCCTCGTTGACCGACCCCACCGGCGCGCCGCCCTCGGTGTTCGCCAGCAGCACTTCGCCGAAGCTGTGCTGGGGCGTTTCGTCGGGCTTGAAGCCCGGCGTGGAGGCGTTGGACAGGTCGTTGGCGAGCTGCTCCTGACGAACCTGCTCGGCGACCATTCCCGAGGCGGCGATGTCGAGGCCAAGATCCATTCTCGCCCGGGGTGTTCGACCGCGCCCGAGGATTCTTGAGCGGGAGCGGCGCCGGGCCGTCCCCCGAGCCGGCTGCTAGCGTCGTCGTTCGGCAGTGGCGGACTACTGGCACGCGTGGCATTCGTCGTACGCGAACGCGGACTCGGCGCTGGCCGCGCGCCTGGCGCTGGTGCAGGAGCAGGTTCGCGCCGCCCTCGACCGCGCCGCGCCGGGGCCGGTGCGCGCGATCAGCGTGTGCGCCGGCCAGGGCCAGGACCTCATCGGCGCGCTCGCCGGGCATCCGCGGCGTGAGGACGTGAGCGCCCGCCTGGTGGAGCTGGACGCGCGCAACGTGCTGCTCGCCCGCGTTGCAGCGCGCGCGGCGGGGCTCGCGGGGATCGAGGTGGTCGCGGCGGACGCATCGCTGACCGACTCCTACGCGGGCGCCGCGCCGGCGGACCTGATCCTGGTGTGCGGGGTGTTCGGGAACATCTCCGCGGAGGACGTTCTGCGCACGATCGACCAGCTGGGGCAGCTGTGCGCGCCGCGCGCCACGGTCGTGTGGACGCGACACCGGCATCCGCCCGACCTCGTGCCGCGCGTGCTCGCAGCCTTCGAGCGCGCGGGCTTCGATCGCCTGGCGTGCGCGGACGCGCCGCCGTTCGCGGTCGGCGCCAGCCGGCTGCGCGTCGCGCCCTCGCCGCTGCGGCGCGGCGTCAGGCTGTTCGAGTTCATCGGGCACAAGGCGCTGTGGCCGCACCTGGCCGCCGATCGGCGCGCGGCGCTGGACGCTCTCTTCCGCCCGGACTGCTCGCTGGCGGAGCTGGTGGAAGCCGTGCGCGCGCTGCCGTTCGGGCGCCCGCGCGAGGACACCGTCGAGGGCATGCTCAGCGACGGTCGCGGCACCTCAGCGGCCAAGCACCTGTTCCTCGCGCAGGTGCTGCGCCAGCGCTTCCCCGACACCGAGCCGGTGCTCGTGCACCGCGTGTACCGGCTCGACCGCGCGATGGCGCTGGACCGGTTCGGCGCGGCGATCGCCGCGTCGGTGCCGGCCGACGGGCTCACCGACGTGCACCGCTACCTGACGATCGCGCTGGCGGGCAGGCGCATTGCGCTCGACGCGACGCTGCACGGGCCGCCGTGGGACGGGCGCTCGCCGCTGGAGCCGGCGTGCGGCCCCGGGCAGGACTTCCCCGCCGGCGCGGACCCCGACGCGGAGCTGCGCGCGCTCGAACGCCGCCACTGCGAGCCGGCCAGCCGCGGCGCGTTCCTCGCGGCGGTGGCAGCCGCGGGGGCGCCGCCGCCCTGAGCGCAGCAGCCGGGGCGGCGCGTCAGGCGACGGCGCGGAACAGCGGCAGCTCGTGGGAGAGCTGCTGGTAGAGGCGGCGGCGCAGCTGCGTGTGGATCTGCGAGACGCGGCTCTCGGAGACGCCGAGGCGGACGCCGATGTCGCGCAGCGTCCAGTCCTTCGCGTACAGCAGCACGGCGACTTCGCGCTCCTGTCTGCTCAGGCGCGCGAACGCCCTGCGGAAGTGCTCCTTGGCTTCCGCGCGCTCGGCCTGGATCGTCGGGTCGCACTCGCTGTCGCTGCTTTGAAGCGTGTCTATCCGCTCAATCGTCGTGCTCTCGTCCGAGCGCACGACGCGGTTGAGCGAGCCGATCTCGGCCAGCTCGATCTCGTCGAGCCGGTCGGCCAGCCGGCGCGCGCTCATGCCGAGCCGGTCGGCCAGCTCCTCGTGGCTGGGCTGGCGTTCGCTCTGCGCGAGGAAGCGCTCTCGCGCGGCGTTGATCGCGCGCTCGTCGCGGCGCAGCGAGCGCGGCGCCCAGTCGTGTCGGCGCAGCTCGTCGAGCACCGCGCCGTGGATCCGCGTCCAGGCGTACTGCTCGAGCGTTGCGCCCTTCGCCGGGTCGTAGCGCTCGATCGAGTGGATCAGCGCCTCCACGCCGCAGGACAGGAAGTCCTCGACCTCGCACTGCGCGGGCACCTCGCGCACCTTGCGATAGACGATGTAGCGGACCATCGGCATGAACATGAAGATCAGCTTGTCGCGCGCCTGCGTGTCGCCGGAGCGCCGGTAGTCCTCCCACACGCTCAGCACCTCGGGTGCCGAGGATCTGGCAGTGCGCTTGCCGGTGGTTTGCATTCTCAGGTCTTTGGTATCGAGGGAGACGATGGACGAAGCCGCTTTGCGTGGCGCCCAGCTCGCGTCCGAGCATGAGACGCCGCGGCGTCGATCGCGTCATTGATTCGCGCTGGCCGGCGCATTCCCTGCCGTATGCGCCGAGCCCGCGGGCGGTGCGCTCAGGTATCGGCGCGCGCGGTCGATGACCAGGTCAGCGCACAATCGCCGGGCGCCCTGGCGCAAGACGGTTGTCAACTGGAGGAATTACGCGAAAAGCCCTTAAGTTTGCTTGGAGCACGTCGATCACATGATTGAAACCAAGCGCGAGGCGGCCCAGGGAATGGGCCGCGGCGTCACACGTTTTCAGGGAGAAAACGCAAAATGAGCTCGCCGATCCTGCCTGCAGAGGGCCTCACCGGCCTACCCAGCATCGCCCCCGCCGCCAGCATCGCAGTCGACGCCGGCGGCGTGTTCGTCGCCGATCTCGGCGCCGGCGACGGCGATGCAAGCGTCCACGCGGCCCGCGGCGGCCCCCCGCCCGAGGTCATCGACGCGATCCTCGCCGCCCACGAGATCCACGAGGAGCTGTGCGAGAGCGGCTACCAGCTGCGCTTCTTCGCCGCGCCGGAAGGCGGGCGCACGCGCGTCGAGCTGCACGATGCCGACGGCAACGTCGTGAGCGCGCTGACGATCGCCCAGGCGCTCGACATCGCCGCCGCCGCGCCTGCGGGGTAGGCCCGTGTCGACGTCCTCGCTATCGCTCGGCTCCGGCGCGTCCCCGCTCTCGCTCTCGGGCCTCGCCTCCGGCCTGGACACCAGCGCCATCATCGGCGAGCTGATGGACGTCGAACGCGAGCCGGTCGACCACCTGAGCGACGAGAAGCTGAAGCTGCAGGGCGGAGAGACGGCGCTGCAGAGCCTGCAGAGCAGCCTCCAAGCGCTGTCCGCCGCGGTCTCCGAATTCGGCCTGCCGTCGCTGTTCGAAAGCGCGCAGACCGTCACCTCCAACGAACCCGCGCGCGTGAGCGCGGCGGCCAGCAGCGGCGCTGCGGTCGGCGGCTACGAGGTCGAAGTCACCGCGCTGGCGACCTCCGCGCAACGCACGTTCCTGTTCGCCAGCCCCGAAAGCGAACAGACGCTCACGATCGACGGCACGACGTTCACGCTGAAAGCGGGCGAGACCGCGAAGAGCTTTGCGAGCGCCGTCAACTCCGACGGGGCCGCGACGGTGTACGCGGCGGCCCTGGAAAACGGGACGGTCGTGCTCTCCAACCGCCAGACCGGCACGACGGGCGGCGAATTCATCGAGGTCGAAGGGGCCGGCACCACCCTGACAGAAGTCGAAGAATCGGGAAAAGAAGGCAAAGACGCCGAATACGTGGTCGACGGGGTGCCCGGCAGCTCCAGCTCCAACACCGTCACCGAGGCGATCGCCGGCGTCACGTTGACGCTCGGCGGCCTCACGCCGCAGGGCCCGGTGACGATCGACGTCCAGCCTCCCGGACCCAGCACCAGCGCGATCGAAGCGCAGGTGCAGTCGTTCATCAAGCTGTACAACGCGGCCGTCGAAGCGATCCACCAGCAGGTGAGCACGCGCCCCCCCGCCAAACCGACCAGTTCGGGCGAACTCGCCACCGGCACGCTGTTCGGCGACGTGGAACTGACGAGCCTGGTGAACGGCATGCGCTCCGCGATGTACGAATCGATCGTCGGGCTGGAAGCCGGCATGTCGAGCCCGTACGACATCGGCATCAGCACCGGCGCGCCCACCGGCGGGGCCTCCTCGGCCAGCTCGCTGGAAGGGCTGCTCACGCTCGACCCGAGCAAGCTCGCCGAAGCGCTGCAGGCCAACCCGGGCGGCGTGCAGAAGATGCTGCAGCAGTGGTCGCAGGGTTTGGAAAGCCAGATCGACGCGGCCAGCGCGCCGGGCGGCAGCCTCGAAGAGAGGGCCAACGTCGACGCGAGCCAGATCACCCAGCTGACCAGCCAGATCAACAACATGAACGAAATGCTCGCGATTCGCGAAAAGGCGCTACAGCACACCTACGCGGAGCTGGAAGCGGTGATCTCGCAGAACACCGCCAAAAGCGACTGGCTGACCGAACAGGCAGACTCGCTCGACAAACAGAGCTAGCAGCGCTTCGGTGCAGCTCTCAACATTTCCCGTCCAGGGACGATCAAGGGAACTGAGATGAGCAACGTGATGGCATCGCACGCCGCCTATCGCAGAGGCGAGGTGCTTGCGGCATCGCCCGCGCAGCTGGTCGTGCTGCTCTACGACGGCGCCCGTCGCTTCCTGCGCCAGGCCGGCACCGCGATGGCCGACGGCGAGGTCGAGCGCGCCCACCGCACGCTGCGGCACGCCGAACGGATCATCCGCCATCTCGACGCCACGCTCGACTTCGAGCAGGGCGTCATCGCCCAGCGCCTGCACGCGATCTACGTCTTCTGCCTGAGGCACCTGGACGCCGCGCGCATCGGCCAGGACCCCGGCAAGGTCGAAGAGGTCGCGGGGCTCCTCGGCGAGCTGCGCGACGCCTGGAGCCAGGCCGCTGCAGAGGTCGAGCGCGGGTGAGCGCCTCCGCGCACGAGCCTCGCCACGCCTCCTCGCTGCGCCCGTTCGAGCTGCTGCACGAGCACGCCGAGCGCGAGCTGGCCCTCGCCGGCAGCGGCGACGTCGAGGGGCTGCTGGCGCTGGGCGCGCGGTGGCAGGAGCTGGTCTCCGAGCTGCCCGAGCGCCCGCCGCCGGCCGCCGCGCAGCTGCTCGAGCGGGCACGGCTGATCCACGAGCGCACCAGTGTCGAGCTGATGCGCCTGCGCGAGGCGCTGCTGGCGGACCTCGCGGGCACCGGGCGCGCCAGGCGCGCCGCCAGCGGCTACGCCGGTCAGCTGCGCCGACGCCCGCGCGTGGATCGCAGCGCTTAGGACGCCTATTCGGTGGTCACCGTGAAGGCGCGGTAGCCGGCCACGACGCCCGCGGGAGCAAGCCCGTCCTCCACCGTGATCGGGCCCGAGCCGGCTTCCGCGGGCACGATCGCCTTGAGTTTCGTCGGCGCCAGCCACGTCGTCTGCGCGCGCGTGCCGTCGAAGAACACCTCGGCGGTCTTGGTGAAGCCGAGCCCCGTGATCAGCACCGTCGAGCTCGCCGTCGCTCGCGCGGGCGAGAACGACACGAGCGAGAACGTCGGCGTGAACCTCGTCGAGCTGGAGCCGGTGGCGACGGGGGTGCTCACGCTGATCGTGCCGGCCGCCGCGCCGTTTGGCACGGTCGCTTCGATTTCCGTGCTGGAGAGCACGGTGAACGTCGCCGAGAGGTTGTCGAAGCGCACCTTGGTGGCGCCGGTGAAGGCCGTGCCCTTGATCTGCACGGTGCTGCCCGTGAGCCCGCTGGTGGGGGTGAAGCTGGAGATGACCGGTTTGTCGGAGATGACCGTCGCGCTCGGCGCCGAGACCGCCGGGGAGCCGCTGCCGGCGGCGTTGCCGGCTGTCTCCTGCACGCGAATGACCTTGCCCACGTTCCCGGCCACGAGCGTGTAGGTGGCTGCGGTGGCGCCCGCGATCTGCTTGCAGCTCGTGCCCGCGCTGTCGCATTCGAGCCACTGCTCGGCGTAGGAGGTGGGGCTGTTCGTCCACGTGCCGTTGCCGACGCTGAGCGTCTGCCCCTGCTCGTCGGTCCCGGAGATGGTCGGCGCGGCGGTGTCCACGGGGCTACCCGCCTTCGCGAACGCGCCCAGCCCGTACGGGCTGCCGACGCCCGTCGGGCCGTCATAGCCGGCCGCCGCTTTGCAGATCGTCTTGCTGCACGTGCCGTTGTGCCCAGAGGTCACGTCGGTGAGCGCGCTGGCGTCGCCGATGTTGGAGTACAGCGTGGCCGCTGGGAATTCGACCCCGTGCGCCCCGCCGGCGAGGCCGAACTCGGAGGCGACGATCGGCGAGGACGCCGAGGTGCCGCCCAGGATGATCCAGCCCGTGGGGTCGCCGTTGCCGGCGGGCGTGCTGTCGTACACCTCGACCCCCGTCCAGGGATCGGCGTCGGCCGCCACGTCCGCGCTCGCACGGGCGGTGCCGCACCCGGTTTCCGAGAAGTGCGCCACGTCCTGCTGCCAGGGCTGCGCGGTGAACGTCGCGGCGCAGTCGCTGCCGCCGTCTTCCCACACCGTGCTCGTCCACGCTTCGCCGGACTGCGACAGCGCCGTGCCGCCCACGGCGACGACGTCGGGCGAGTCGGCCGGGAAGTTGGCGGCGGCGCCGCCGCAGGCTTCGTCGCGGTAGCCGCAGTCGCCGGAGGAGGCCGTGATCACCACGCCGGGGTGGTCGTAGGCGGCGTTCGCGGCGGTCACGTAGGACCCTTCCACCCCCGCGTAGGAGTTGCTGATCTCGGTCGCGCCCATGCTCACGGCCGTGTCGACGGCGGTGCCCAGCGCTTCGAATTCTTCGTTGTCCGCCTCCACCAGCAGCACGTGGCAGCTCTCGCAGATGGCGTGGGCCATGTCCACGTCGAGCGACTCCTCCACCGCCCATTCGCCGTTGCTCGCGGGCAGCGGGCCCGTCTTGCCCGACTGGTTGACCTTGTTGAAGCAGCGATTGGCTTTCGTGCACGGCGGCAGGCCGTAGTGCTTGTCGTACACGCCCAGGTCCGCTTCGGCGGTCGGGTCGTTGTACGCGTCGACCACGGCGATCGTCTGCGTGGTGCCGGTGAACGTTTCGTTGGGAAGCGCGTACGCGGCGTGCAGGCTTTCCGGGCCAAGGCCGCCGCCGGGCGGCGTTTTGTTGGTAACCGCCGGGCCTTGGCCGCCGGCCGCTTCGCGCGCCTGCCTGGCGGCCGCGCTCCTGAGATCGGCGCTCGTCAGCGACCTGGCCACCAGCCTGACCCCCTCGCAGCTCGCGGCGCCGGGGCTACGGGCTTCGCACAGGCGCTGGGTCCTGTACAGCGCCGGGGAGGGGTCCGCTTGCGCCGCGGTGGCGGCCGTGCCGAGCGCGAGCGCGGCTACGGCGACGGCGACGGCGACGAGCGTACGGGCCGCAGCGGCGGTGGCGCGGGGTGCGCGAGCCGCGAAGGCAAGCTGCGCGATCCGCATCCGTCCACTTCGCTGGCGGTGGGCACCCCCGCTCGACATCCGCGCTCCTCGATGCTGTGACTCGTCGTGACTCTCCCCCGCAGGTTCGACCCCTCTGGCGGCGAGCGTGAGCGGGCGCGTCGTGGGGCGGACGGGTTGCCGACGCGCGCCGTCTCGCCGAAGATCGCCGGCTGGGCGCCGAACGCCTAAAGGTCGGCGCCCTGCGGCCGATCACGTGGGCGGCCCCTCGATGGCCACGAAGTGAGCGACCTCAGGGAGAGGCCGGCCTCAGCCCAGGGAGGGCGGAAAGGACATCCCGCCGAATGGCCCTCGTTGACTCAACCCAGCAGCTGCTGGAGGCCGCCATGCGTGGCTCCTGGCAGCGTGAGACGGCGCTGACCAACAACATCGCCAACGCCGACACCCCCGGCTACCGGCCCCAGGAAGTCGACTTCGAGTCGGCGCTGCAGAACGCGGTGAGCGCGGGCGAAGGCGAAGGCAGCGACGAAGCGCTCAGCCAGCTGCAGTTCCCGACGATCGCCGGCGCGCAGCAGGCCGGCCCCAACGGCAGCAGCGTGAGCATCGACCAGGAATCGGCGAAGCTCGCCGAAAACGGCCTGGACTACCAGGCGCTCACACAGGTCCTGGGGGCGCGCGAGAACATCGTGCGCTCGGCCATGGGGGCCACCGCCTGATGGGCCTGTTCGACGCGATCGGCATCGCCGGCAGCGGGCTCGCGGCCGAGCGCATCCGCATGGACGTGACCGCCGAGAACCTGGCCAACGCCGACACCACCAAAGGCGCCGGCGGCAAGCCCTACCAGCGCCAGGAGGTCGAGCTTGCACAGGTCGGCCAGAGCGACTTCGGCGGAGCGCTCACCGGCGCGATGGCGCAGACCGGCCGCGAAGCGGCGCCGGGCGGCGTCGAGGTCACGGGGATCGTCAACGACGCCACCCCCGACCAGCAGGTGTACGACCCGGGCAACCCGGAAGCGGACGCCCAGGGCTACGTGAAGCTGCCGAACATCAGCACGGTCACGGAAATGACCGACCTGATCGACGAGTCGCAGTCCTACCAGTCGGACGTCACCGCGATGCAGACCTCCAAGTCGATGTTCACCGCCACGCTCGGGCTGCTCAAATGATCATCCCGGCGATCGGCGGGCTGGGATCGGCGCTGCCGGCGACGGGCGCTCAGGGCGCCGCCGGCGCGGGCCAGGCGGGCGGCTCGGCCGCGCCGGCGGGCGGCGAAGCGGGCGGCTTCGGCGGCGAGCTGACGGAAGCGATCTCCTCGCTGGAGAAGACCCAGGACAGCGCCTCCAGCGCCTCGCAGGCGCTGGCCACCGGCAAGGTCAGCGACCCCGAGAGCGCCGTCGTGACCGTCGAGGACGCCCAGTTGGCGATGGAACTCGCCGGGCAGATTCGCACGAAGGCCACGGAAGCCGTCCAAAGCATCTTCAACACCCAGGTCTGATCGATGCCCCCCGCCGCACAGCTCGCCTCGAGGCTCACCCCGCGTGCGTGGCTGATCGCGGGCGGCGGCGCGGTGGTGTCGATCCTGTTCATCTACCTGTTCGTGCACATGGTCTCCGCGCCGAGCTACACGACGCTGGTCAGCGGCGTGGAACCGTCGCGCACGGGCAAGATGACGAGCACCCTCAGCCAGCAGGGGATCAACTACCAGCTCCAGAACGGCGGCACCGCGATCGCCGTGCAGTCCAACGAGACCGCCAAGGCGCGCGTGGCGCTCGCGGGGGCCAACCTGCTCGGCAACAACCAGCCGGGGTTTGAACTGTTCGACAAGCAGAACCTCGGCGAAAGCAACTTCCAGCAGCAGGTCACCTACCAGCGCGCGCTGCAAGGCCAGCTGGAGGAAACGATCGACAGCGTGCAGGGCGTCTCCGGCGCGCAGGTCGAGCTGGTCCTGCCCAGCTCCCAGAGCCAGATCTTCGGCGAAGACCAGAACGCCTCCTCGGCCGCCGTGCTGCTGTCGGGCACGAGCGCGCTGGACCCCAGCTCCGTTCGCGGGATCGCGCAGCTGGTCTCCTCGAGCGTCCCCGGATTGCAGCTGAACAAGGTCACGATCACGGGCGCGTCGGGCGAGCTGCTGTGGCCGCAGGGCTCCGCCGGCGGCGCCTCCGGCGGGCAGCTGCAGGAAGCCGAGCAGAGCTATGACTCGAGCATGGAGGCGAGCCTCGACGCGATGCTCGCGCAGACGCTCGGGCCGGGCAAGGCGCAGGTGCTCGTGTACGCGAACATGAACGTCGACCAGACGACCAAGGAATCGCTCGAATACGCCAAGGCGGGAACGCCGGTCACGCAGAGCAAGTCCACGGAAACGCTCACCGGCACGGGCACGGGAGCGGCAGGCACGACGGGCACGGCCAACCTCACGGCGGCCGCGTCAGGCAGCGGCGGCAAGTCCAACTACAAGCACGAAACCACCAACTCCTCGCTGGGCGTCGGCAAGACGGTCACGCACTCGACGATCGCGCCCGGCGCCGTCGAAAGCCAGCACGTGTCGGTGCTGCTCGACAAATCCGTGCCCGCCGCCTCGCTGCCGGCGATCCGCGAAGCGATCACCAACGCCGCCGGCATCCAGACCAAGCGCGGCGACACGATCTCGATCGGCCAGGTCGCCTTCCCGAAGGCGAGCGCCGCGTCGTCCTCGAGCAGCCCGCTGGGCATGGCCAAGTACGCGCTGCTGGGGATCGGCGCGATGATCTTCCTGTTCTTCACCACGCGCTCTCTGCGCAAGCGCGAAGCGGAGACGATCGACGAGCCGGTGTGGCTGCGCGAGATCGAGGCCCCCGTGCGGCTGTCCGAGCTGGAGCGCGAGACGGTCGTGCGACCAGCGCCGGTGGCGCCCGTGGCCGTGCCTGCGGGCGGCGCCGGCGTGGGTGGGGGCGGGGGTGGGCAGAGCGCACCGCAGAGAAGCAACATCCGCCAGCAGGTCGAGCAGCTCGCCGACAACGACCCCGACAAGGTCGCCCAGCAGCTTCGCTCGTGGATGCACGAGGGCTAGCCGGTGGCCGGCGAGCCAGCTCAGGAGACGATCCAGGCCGCACCGCCGGCACCGGCGCTGCCGGCGCCCCCCGCCGACAACCTGCCGGTGCCCGCCGAGGACCTGGCCGGCGCGCGCAAGGCGGCGGTCCTGCTCGCCGCGCTGGGGGCGGGGCGCGCGGCCAAGGTCATGCAGCAGCTCGCCCCCGACGAGATCGAGTCGCTCTCGCTGGAGATGGCCAGGCTCGACCCCGTCGGCTCGGAGGCGACCGAATCGGTGTTCGTCGAGCTGGCCGCGCTGGCGGACGCGGCGCAGGGCGCCTCGGGGGGGATCGCGTTCGCGCGCGAGGTCATCGTCAAGGCGCTCGGCCCCGAGCGCGCCGCCGAGCTGCTCGGCCGGCTGTCCTCGCGCACGGAGTCGCGCCCGTTCGAGTTCCTCGGGCGCCACCCGCCCGAGCGCACCGCCACGCTGCTGCGCAGCGAGTCGCCGCAGACGATCGCGCTGGTGCTCGCCAACCTGCCCACGGGCCTGGCCGCTGGCGTGCTCGCGCGCCTGCCCGAGTCACAGCAGCCGGACATCGCGCTGCGCATCGCGCGCATGGGCGAGACCAGCGCGCAGGTGATCCGCCAGGTCGAGGATGTGATCCGCCAGAAAATGTCGGTCGCCGGCGAGCAGGAGTTCTCGGCCTCCGGCGGCACCAAGGCGCTCGCGGAGATCCTCAACCACGCCGACCGCTCGACCGAGCGCAACGTGCTCGAGAGCCTCGCCACCACCGACCAGGACCTCGCGGAGGAGGTGCGCGGGATGCTGTTCGTGTTCGAGGACATCGTCAAGCTCGAAGAGCGGGCGATCCAGCAGGTGCTGCGCGAGGCCGACCAGAAGGACCTGGTGCTGGCGCTGCGCGGCGCCCCGGACAACGTCAAGGAGGTCGTGCTCACGAACATGTCCGAGCGCGGCGCGGAGATGCTCAAGGAAGAGATGGAGATCCAGCCGCCGCAGCGCAAGCGCGACATCGACGCCGCGCAGAGCCGCATCGTCGCGGTCGTGCGCAGGCTCGAGGAGGCGGGCGCGATCGTGATCGCCAGCGACAACGAGGAGGAGAGCGAAGCGGTTGTCTGACGCGGCCGTCAACTACGCGTTCGAGCAGCTCGAGCCGTCGGACCCGCCCGCGCGCGACGCGACCGCGCGGATGATCGCGCGGGCGCAGGCCGAAGCCGAGCAGATCCGCGAGTCGGCGCGCGAGCAGGGCTTCGCGGCGGGCCACAGGGACGGGCGCGAGCACGGGGCGGCCGAGATCGGCTCCGCCGCGTCCGCGCTGGGGCAGGCCGTGCGCGGCGTCGAGGCGCTGCGCGAGCAGACGGCGACGGCGATCGAAGCGGACGCGCTCGAGCTGGCGCTCGCGCTGGCCGGCAAGATCCTCGCCGGCGCCCTGGACGCGCGGCCGGAGCTGGTGGTCGAGGTCGTGCAGGGAGCGCTGCGGCGGATGGTCGAGCGCCGGCGCATCACCGTGCTCGTCAACCCCGCCGATCTCGCGCTGGTGAGGGACGCGATGGGGCAGATCACCTCGCAGGGCAGCGGCGTCGAGCTGTGCGAGGTGATCTCCGAGGAGCGCGTCGGCGTGGGCAGCGCGATCGTGCGCACCGTCGAGGGCGAGGTCGACGCAGGCGTGCAGACGCAGCTGGAGCGGGCGCGCGAGGTGGTCGCCGCCGCGCTCGAGGGCGACGAGGCGTCGCCGTGACCGCGCCGGGCGCGCTGCTGCGCAGGGCCGCGGAGGCGGTCCTCGACGCCGACCTCGCGCGCCGCCACGGCTACGTCACCAACCTGATCGGGCTGATCATCGAGGCCAGCGGGCTGCAGGCGGAGGTCGGCGAGGTGTGCCTGGTGGGGATCGACCGCAGGGCCGGAGCCCACCCGTCCGGGCGCGAGCCGGTGCCGTCGGAGGTCGTCGGCTTCAGGGACGGGCGCACGCTGCTGATGCCGCTGGGGGAGCTGCACGGCATCGGCCCGGGCACGCGCGTGCTCGCCACCGGCGCCCCCTTCCGCGTCAACGTCGGCAACGACCTGCTCGGGCGCGTCGTGGACGGGCTGGGGGTGCCCACCGACGGCGGCGCGCCAGCTCGCGGACCCGCGCGCTCGACGATCGCCGCGCCGCCCGCCGCGCTGTCGCGGCCGCGCATCCGCGAGCGCGTCGGCTTGGGCGTGCGCGCGCTCGACGGCCTGGTGCCGTGCGGGCGCGGGCAGCGCCTGGGCATCTTCTCCGGCTCCGGCGTCGGCAAGTCCTCGCTGCTGGGCATGATCGCCCGCTCCACCAGCGCCTCCATCAACGTGATCGCGCTCGTCGGCGAGCGCGGTCGCGAGGTGCGCGAGTTCGTCGAGCGCGACCTCGGCGACGCGCTGTCGCGCTCGGTCGTCGTCGTCGCCACCTCCGACCAGCCCGCGCTCGTGCGCATCAAGGCCGCGTTCACCGCCACCACCATCGCCGAGCACTTCCGCGACCAGGGGCACGACGTGATGCTGATGATGGACTCGGTCACGCGCTTCGCGATGGCCCAGCGCGAGGTGGGCCTCGCGATCGGCGAGCCGCCGGCGACGCGCGGGTACACGCCCAGCGTGTTCGCGCTGCTGCCGCGACTGCTCGAGCGCGCGGGGACCAGCTCCAGCGGCTCGATCACCGCGCTGTACACGGTGCTCGTGGACGGCGACGACATGAACGAGCCGGTGGCGGACGCGGTGCGCTCGATCCTCGACGGCCACGTGGTGCTCACGCGCGCGCTCGCCCACGCCGGGCACTACCCGGCGATCGACGTGCTCTCCAGCGTCTCGCGCCTGATCGGGGAGATCGTCTCGCCTGAGGTCGAGCAGGCGGGGCAGCAACTGCGCTCGGCGCTGGCGGTGCTGCGCGAGAAAGAGGACCTCGTCGCGATCGGCGCCTACCAGCCGGGCAGCGAGCCGGCGCTCGACACCGCCCTCTCCCACCGCTCCCGCATCGAGCGCTTCCTGCGCCAGCCGGTGCACGAGCGCAGCGACCCCGTGCAGACCGACGCGCGGCTGCTCGCGCTCGGCTCGTCGCTCGCGGCGGAACTCGCGCAGGCCGGCGGCGAGATCCCCGACGCCGAAGAGGTCACCCCCGAGCCGGTGGCCGACGCGCAGCCGCACGTGGAGGGCGTCGTGCTCGACGCCTCCGGCGCGCCCGCGATACCCGCGCTGGGGTTGAGCATCTGAGCATCCGAGACACCGCTGCACGGCCGTCGTCGCAGCGCAGGCGCTCAAGAACCGACCCCTCCTTCCGATTAACCACGCAGTGCCCGGACCTGCATTCCGATTCCGCCTCGAGCGCGTGCGCATCGTGCGTGAGCGCAAGGAGAAAATCGCCCAGCGTGAGCTTGCGGAGGCGATCTCGCGCCGCTCCAGCACCGTCGCCGAGCTGCGCACGGCGGAGGACCGCGCCGAGAACGCGCGCGAGCAGCAGCGCAGCGCGGGCGAGAGCATCGCGATCAGCGCCGTGGACCTGCTCGCCCACCAGTTGTACGTCGAGCGCACGGAGGCGCAACAACGCACTCGCGCCCGCGAGCTGGAGCAGCGCGAGGCCGAGGTCGCCCAGCGCGACGCCGACCTCACGACGGCCAGCACCGAGCACCAGATGCTCGAGCGCCTGCGAGAGCGTCGCCGCAGCGAGCACGCACGCGAGGACATGCGCCGCGAGGCCGGCGCCCTCGACGAGATCGCTGCCGCGCGCTTCAGCAGGAGCCGCGCGTGAGCACGCAGTCGGTGGGCGGCGTCCCCGCGGGCATGACCGCGGGCGAGCTGGCAGTCGCGCAGCGTGTCCAGCAGCTGCAGGCGTTGATCGAATCCGCCCGCACGGTCGCCGGTGGAGGTACGCTGGCGGGCACCACCGCCGCGGGCGGCTCCGTCGCCCAGGCCGGGAGCGCCGACTTCGCCTCCGCGCTGCAGTCCGCCACCGTCGCGGACGGCTCGGCAGCCGCCGGCGCGTCGGCGCCCGCGGCGGGCTACGCGCCCGCCGGCACGAGCGGCGTGGGGTACGCGCCGGGCAGCGCCGACGAGGTCGGCTACGAGCCGGCGAGCGCGAGCTACGCGGGATACCAGCCGGCGAGCGCCACCGACGTCGACTATTCGGGCGCGCCTGTCGAAGGCAGCGCGCCGGGCGAATACGAAGCGCTGATCGAGCAGGCGGCCGAGCGCAACGGCGTCGATCCGGCGGTGCTGCACGGCCTGATCCAGCAGGAGTCCGGCTTCGACCCCGGCGCTGTCAGCAGCGCCGGAGCGGCCGGGCTGACGCAGCTGATGCCAGGGACCGCGTCCTCGCTCGGCGTCGCCGACCCGATGGACCCCGCGGAATCGATCGAAGGCGGCGCACGCTACCTCGGCCAGCTGACCAGCGAGTTCGCCGGCAACACCACCGATGCCCTCGCCGCGTACAACGCCGGTCCCGGCGCCGTGCAGGAGTACGGGGGGGTGCCGCCGTATCCCGAAACCGAAAGCTACGTCTCCAAAGTCCTCGGCTACGCCGAAGCCTACCGCCAGTCCCACCCGACGACAGCCACCGGAGCCCTCCTGTGAACATGCCTGCCGCCCCAGCGCCCGCCGCGACCCAGCCCGCGCCCACCTCAGGCGCTCCGCCGGGGGCGCCCCCGCAACCGGACGCGCCGCCGTTCCACAGCGCGCTCGCAGAACACTTGGCCCGGACCGCCCTCGCGGAAGGCCAGCAGCAAAGGGGCTCGGAAAGCCCCGTCGCGCGTCGCCGCGAAGTCGATGGCCGGCGCGAAACGCCGGGAGCGGGCGGCGAGTCCCAGGGCGAAGCCTCCACGATCGCGGGCGCCTCGAGCGCCGGCGCCGCCCAGGGTGCCGCTGAAGCCTCCGTCTCCGCCGCAGCCGCCGCCAACGCCCCCGCCCCGGCATCCGGGGCCCACGTCGCCCCCGGCGCGGGCGCTGCGCAAGCCGGCTCCTCGCGATCGGCCACCGTCGGGCAGGCAAGCGGCGTGTCCGCCATCTCCGGCGCGCCCGCGACGCCTCTCTCCGGCGCGCCGGTCGACGGCGCTGCTTCTCAAGGATCGCCCGGCAGCGGCCTCGCTGGCACGACCACGCTCGCCGCTGGCGTTGCCGGGCAGGCGAACGCTTCGGCGCCAGGCGTGGAAACCGACGCGCCGTCCCCCGAGGAATCCGCTGCCTCTCCCGCAACCGCCTCCCCCGCCACCGCCTCCGCCGGGCCAGGCCGCGGCGCCCCCGCCACCACGGCGGCCGGCGGCGCTGTCTCGGCGACCGGCGAGGAGCCCCCGTCAGCCGCAGGCGGCGTCCTCCCGTCGGCCGCAGGCGCGAACGCCGCCGCCCGCGAAGCTTCGCCCGCAAGCAGCTCGAGCGCGACCGCGCGCCCCGCGGCCGCCAACGGCCGTGGTGCAGCTCCCGCGGGAGCGTCTTCCCCCGGGTCCGAGTCCGCGCGCGGCGGTGCGTCCACCACGCGGCCGGCGCAGCAAGACGCCGCGCCTGTCGACAGCCGCGCTCCGCTCGCAGGGGGGTCCTCGTCGTCCACCGCTCCCGCGGGGACGAGCACGCAGGGCGGCCCCGCCGGCGGCGCTTCGGCAGGCGAAGGCGCTCGCGCTCTGGCCGGCGCTGGCAGCGGCAGCGAATCGGACGCACACGGCGCCTCTGGCGCCGACGCCGACGGGCAGGCGGACGCGGGCGGGCAGGCGAGCGCTGGCGTACAGGTGAGCGCGAACGGACAGGCGAGCACCGTCGCGCAGGCGAACGCCCGTGTCGCCGCCGGACGGACCGCCGCGGCGGCGCAAGCTGGATCGCCCGCTCAGGCGGGCGCAGGCTCGCAGCAGGCCGGCGGCGCTCCGCTTGCCGGGGGCGCCTCCGCGCCCACCGGCGCCGCGTCGCGCGCGCACGTCGCCGGCGGCGCTTCGGGCGCCCGTGGAGCTGCGCCCGCCGACACGCAGGCGGGCGCGCTGGCGGGAGGCGTGGCGTCGGGAGCCGCGGAAGCGGGCTCCGTGCCCGCGTCGGGCGCCGACGCGCAGGCGCAGGTGCCCGGCACGGCTGCCGCGGCCTCGGGCGCGAGCAGCGCGAGCCCGGCGTCGGCGGCGGGCGTGGCGATGCAGGACATGATCGACGCGATCCGCGCGACCGTCGAGATCGCCGCGCGCCAGGGGGGCACGCAGGCGCGGATCGCGCTGCAGCCTGAAGACCTCGGCCACATCAGCATCCGCCTGAGCCAGACGAGCGACGGCCTGATCGCGCGCGTGAGCGCCGAGACGGCCACCGCCGCGCAGGCGCTCGCGGGCGGGCGCGCGGAGCTGCACCAGTCGCTGAGTTCGCTCGGCGTGTCGCTGCTGCGCCTGGACATCGGCACGTTCGGGCAGTCGCAAGCGGGCGCAGGCGACGGGCGCTTCGCGGGCAACCCCGACGGCACGGCGGCGCAGGACACACCCAACGAACCCGAGCAGCTCGACGCCGGCGAAGCGCCCGGCGAAACGCAAGCAGCGAGCGCGCCGAGCACGAGCGACGCGGGCGACCCCCTCCGGGGACCAAGCGTCGACGTGCTCGCGTGACACCCACGAAAGGACCGATCGCCATGACCGCCAGCCCCCTCACAGCCACCGCAGCCGCAGCAGCCGCGCCGGCGAGCAGCGACAGCAGCGCCACGCCGGAAAACCCCAACGGCGTGCTCGGCCAGAACGACTTCCTGAAGCTGATGGTCGCGCAGCTGCAGGCGCAGAACCCGCTGGAACCCGGCAACCCCAACGAATTCGTCAACGAGATCGCCGAGATGACGCAGGTCGAGCAGATCACCAACTTGGCCAACGCCAACGAGCTGTCCGGCGCCGTGCAGCTGATCGGCCACGAGGTCACCTACAACGGCGAATCCGGCGAAGCTGTCACCGGCACAGTTCAGAGCGTCCAGTCCAACGCCTCCGGCACGACCGTGACCGTGGAAGGCGTGGCGGGCGTGAAGCTGTCGAGCATCGTCAACGTCGAATGACGCCGATCTCCAACAACCCGGCGCTTGTGCCGCCCGGCGGCCTCTCCGGGGCGGTCGCTCCCGCGAGCGGCCCGGGCGCGCCCGCCAGCTCAGCCGGTGGGGCGCGCAAGGGCGCGGACGCCGACGGCGCGGCGACGTCGGGCTCGTCCTTCGCCGACGCGCTCTCCAGGGCCAATGGCTCCGCCGGTGCTCTCTCGTTCTCCAAGCACGCGCTCGCGCGCGTGCAGCGCCGCGGCATCGATGTCGACGCGAGCACGCTTGGAAGGCTTTCCCAGGGGGTCGATCGCGCCGCGAGCAAGGGCTCGCGCGACTCGCTGGTGCTTGTCGACGGCACCGCGTTCGTGGTGTCCGTCAGCAACCGCACGGTCATCACGGCCGTGGGATCCGAACACATGAAGGACAACGTGTTCACCAACATCGACAGCGCCGTGATCGCATGACGCGAGCGGCCGAAAACGACCACGGCCGGACCTCGTCGAGGAGGCCGCGAAAGGAAGGGCAGCCACGATGATGGCAGGAATGTATGCCGCGATCAGCGGCCTCGACGCGAACCAGGCGATGCTCAACGAGACCGCCAACGACCTCGCGAACGTCAACACAGTCGCCTACAAGGCCGCGAGCGTCACGTTCGCGGACTCGCTCACGCAGATCATGCACGGGGCCTCCGGCCCGACCAGCTCCAACGGGGGCACCAACCCCGAGCAGATCGGCTTGGGCGTGCAGGTGGACGCGACGATCAACGAAATGAGCGAGGGCTCGTTCCAGACGACCAACAACCCGCTCGACGTCGCGATCGAGGGTCCCGGGTTCCTGCGCGTCGGCGTCGGCGCCCCCAAAGAAGGCGCACCGACCGAAGGCCTGCCGAACAACGTCAACTACACGCGCGCGGGCGATCTCACGACCGACGCCGCGGGGTACCTGACCACGCAGTCCGGCGAATACGTGATCGGGCGCAACGCGGTGGTCGCCAGCGAAGCGCCGACGGGCGACACCTATGAAGCGGGCACTGAAGACACCTACATCAGGATCCCACCCGGCTCGAGCAACGTGGCGATCGGCGAGGACGGCTCGGTCAGCTACACCGACGAGGAAGCCGGAACGGAAAACTACCTCAAGCGCGTGACCGCCGGCTACCTGTCGCTGGCCACGTTCGCCAACGAAAGCGGCCTCGAACGCCTGGGCGGCTCGCTGTGGGCGCAGACCGCCAACTCGGGCACGCCACTGGTCGGCACGCCCGACACCGCCGGCTTCGGCTCGACGATCGGCGGCGAGCTGGAGATGTCCAACGTCGATCTCGCGACCGAGATGACCAACATGATCACCGCCGAGCGCGGCTACCAGGCCAACTCGCGCACGATCACGACCGCCGACGAAATGCTGCAGACGCTCGTGTCGATGATCCAGTAAGCGAAAGGGGGACGACTCCGAGGAGCTGCGGGGTGGGGCGGTCGCTTCAGGCCGTCCCACCCTGGAGCTAACGTTGCAGGCGGAGAGGGCGTTCAGGTCTTTTGAGAAGGGGGTGTGCCGATGATTACGCTCAACCGGCTCGGCCACAGCGACGAGCCGTTCCAGCTGAACGTGGACATGATCGTGACGGTCGAGTCCACTCCCGACACGGTCATCACGCTGGCCACGGGCGCGAAGGTGGTGGTGGCTGAGACGCCCGCCGAGGTGGCCGCCGCCGCGCACGACTATCGCGCGGAGGTGCTGGCCGAGGCCTTCAGGCGCCGCGGCCGCGGCGCAGCCGCCGGCGGCCTCTCGCCGCAGGCGCCGCTGACGGGCATCCACCGCGAGCCCGCGCGCCTGGCCGCCGTCGAAGACGACACGCGCTGAGCACGCCCCGCCGCGCCGCCGTCGCACGCGGCAACGACGCGCGTCCACCGTTCGTGCACGCGCGTCCCCCAGGATTGAAGGAAATCGCCCAACAGCCGATGTAAGCACGCAATGAAGGCATCAACGGCCATCGGGATTGGGGTGGCCTTCGGCTCCCTGTTGCTGAGCTCGATGATGGACGGGACCAGCCCCGCCTCGTTCATCGACATCCCAGCGCTGATGATCATCCTCGGCGGCACCGGCGGGGTGACGTTGGCGAGCGTGGGCATGGCCTCCATGAAGCGCGTCCCCGGCCTGTACAAGCTCGTCTTCAAGGCTGAACCGCCGGACATGCGCGGGCGCCTGGACCAGCTCGTGTCGCTGGCCGACAAGGCCCGCCGCGAGGGCCTGCTGGCGCTCGACGCGCAGCTGTCGGAGATCGACGACAGCTTCACCCGCAACGCGCTGCAGCTGGTCGTCGACGGCACCGACCCGGAGATGGTGCACGCGATCCTCGAGGCGGAGGTGGACGGCATGGCCGCGCGCCACGCCGCGGGGGCGATGCCGTTCGAGAAGGCCGGCGGCTTCGCGCCGACGATGGGCATCATCGGCACGGTGCTCGGGCTCGTGCACGTGCTCCAGAACCTGGCCGCGCCGTCCACGCTCGGGCCGTCGATCTCCGCCGCGTTCATCGCCACGCTGATGGGCGTCGGCTCCGCCAACGTGATCTTCCTGCCCATCGCCAACCGCCTGAAGGCGATCTCCGCCGAAGAGATGGAGCTGCGCATGATGACGCTCGAGGGGATCCTCTCGATCCAGGCAGGCGACAACCCGCGGCTGGTGGCGGAGAAGCTGATGTCCTACATCCCGCCCGACGAACGCCCGTCGGAGGACGACCAGAAGGTGACGCGGCTCGACGTCGAGGCCAAGGCGGCCTGATCATGGCCCGCGGGCACGGACGACGCCGCCATGGCAGCGGCGAGCACGAGAGCGAGGAGCGCTGGCTGCTCACGTACTCGGACATGATCACGCTGCTGATGGCGCTGTTCATGGTGCTGTTCTCGATCTCCTCGGTCAACATCTCCAAGTACGAGACGCTGCAGAAGTCGCTGAAGGCCGCCTTCTCCGGCAACATCCTGCCGGGCGGCAAGTCCGTCGCGCAGCAGGGCGCCACCGCCAACGCCGCGCAGGCGCCCGCGAGCGTCGAACTGCAGGCGATCGAGCCGGTGCAGACCGAAGGCTCCAGCTCTCTGCAGAACAGCACGCTGCGCGGCGCCGTCAGCTCCCCCACGAGCGCGAGCAGCTCGAGCAGCGCCGCCGCGAGCGCCGCCAGGGAAATCCAGGCGCAGAAGGAGGAGGCGGAGTTCGCCCACATCAAGCAGGAGCTGGACGCCTACGCCGCCTCCCACGGGTTCGCCAAGAGCGTGCAGACGTCGATCGAAGCGCGCGGCCTGGTCATCCGCGTGCTCACCGACGACCTCCTGTTCGCCTCCGGGCAGGCGACCCTCGAAGGACGCGCCGACGGCCTGCTCAGCGAGATCGCGCAGCTGCTCAACGTCGACGAGACGCACCCGATCTCCGTGGAAGGCAACACCGACGACGTCCCCATCCACTCGAGCCTTTACCCCAGCAACTGGGAGCTGTCGACCGCGCGTGCCAGCACCGTCGTGCGCTTCCTGATCGCGCACGGCGTGACCGCGCGCAGG
>Ga0335075_10003055_pt1 | contig 26786 bp, 28 predicted proteins | sample Lox_Sample_24_FD_206723 | JGI IMG/M metagenome (GOLD analysis project Ga0335075, IMG submission 206723) | Soil microbial communities from Loxahatchee National Wildlife Refuge, Florida, United States - Lox_Sample_2.4 | ecosystem: Environmental > Terrestrial > Soil > Wetlands | place: USA...
ACGCTGGCGTGGATCGGTTTCGGCAAGTACATCAAGTTCGGAGCCCGGACCTTGATCGAACACAGCCCCTTGATGAGCTGGCTCTATGACGTCTTCAGCGCCAACACCGTCGCGTGGGGTTTGGGAACCATGGAGATCACGGCCGCGATCCTGATCTGCCTTCGCCCACTGTCGGCGCGGTTGTCGGCGGTCGGTAGCGCGATGGCGATCGTCCTGTTCTGCGGGACGCTGAGCTTTCTGTTCACCACGCCCGGCGTGGCCACCCGGTTCGTCGGACCGATTCCGGTGCTATCCGAGCTGCCCGGGCAGTTCCTGCTCAAAGACCTTGTGCTGATGGGCGTGTCGATCTGGACCCTGGGTGAGGCCTGGCAAGCGCACCGGGCGGCGTCAGCTCTTGATGCCGACCGTGATCAGGTCGGAGATGGCCCGGGTTAACAGCGGGCGCCGAACCCGGTGTTGCTCCTCGATGGTGAAGCCTGCGTCCTCGAACAATCGCCGCATCTCGGCGGGCGACGGGTGATGCGCCGGCTTCCACCTGCTGGTCGCGGGCCCCTGCAGGAGTGGTTGGCGCGCACTCATGTTCGAGACCGCCACCAGTCCACCAGGTGACAGCACCCGGTGGAATTCGCGTAGCGCCGCGGGTTGGTCGAAGAAGTGAAACGCAGATGTCGTCACGACGGCGTCCAGCGCCCCGTCCTCGAAGGGCAGCCGCTCGGCGGGGCCACGCAACCACTGCACATCCGTACCTCGGGCGCGGGCCGCCTTGAGCATGCCCTCGGACATGTCCACGCCGTAGACCTCCGCGGGATGCAGGTCGTGTTGGATCCGCTCCGCCAGAATTCCTGTGCCGCAAGCGATATCGGCCACCCGCGCCGAGGAGTGCGTGCGGAGTTGGGCGACCACCTCGTCGTGTGCCGGACGGTATACCCACTGCTGCAGAAACGGCCAGTTGTAGGCCGGGGCCGCAAATCCCCAGAACCGGGTGACGGCGTCGTTGAAACCCCGGCGTTGCGTTGCTGCGGTCATTTGATCGAGGAGTAGTAGATGGTGTCGGCCACCGACACTGAGTCGTTGCCCTGCGGGATCGGCGGAAGCCCGTTGTCCGCCAACAGTTCACTCATCGGCGTACCCGTCGACCGCCAACCCAACGTGTCGAGATAGGCGGCGACGTCGTTGCGGTCACCCTCATACCCGAGTTCGGAGAACTCCAGGTCGAAACCGTGCGCACGCCACTTCGCGGTGGCCCTGCGCATCATCTCCCGTGCCTGCTCGTGGTCGACCTGCGACATGTCCGGGATAGCCTCGGTGGCCAGTCGGCTGCCGTCGGCGCTGAGTGCGGAGATGTTGTCCAGCAAGCGGTCCTGAGCTTCCGGCGGCAGATAACCGAGCAGTCCCTCGGCGATCCACGCGGTGGGCTGGCGGTGGTCGAAACCCGCATCAATCAACGCGGCCGGCCAGTTGTTTCGAAGATCGACGGCGACCGCACGGCGATCGGCTGTCGGCGCGGCGCCCAGATCGGCCAGGGCGGCGGTCTTGAACGCGATTACCTGAGGCTGGTCGACCTCGAAGACCGTCATACCGGCGGGCCAGTCCAACCGGTAGGCGCGCGCGTCGAGACCCGATGCCAGGATCACCGCTTGGCGGATTCCGGCCCGCGTCGCGTCGTTAAAGAACGCGTCGAAGAACCGGGTGCGGACGGCCATCGCGTCGGGCATCTGCGCGAGCTTCCAGCTCGACTCGTCGTCGTCGACGTCGACGGCGGCTAACTCGCCGGCGGCCAGCTTTGTCAGGAAATCCACGCCGACAGCTCTGACCAGTGGTTCGGCGAACGGGTCGTTGATCAGGGGGTTGTCGGCCTTGGTGGCGACCGCGCGTGCGGCGGCGACCATTGTCGCGGTCGCTCCCACGCTGGTCGCGAGGTCCCAGGTGTCGTTGTCGGTGCGCGGCATTGCGTGCTCCTTAGGTCAGATCAGGCGTTACTTAGTTAGCATAGCAAGTATTTAGCTCATATAACAACTCGGCGATCGGGCCACGCCCAGTGCGGGTCAGGAGCCGGGTGAGTTGAGGAACCAGACGTTGTCTTCCCGCAGGCCGCGGCTGCGCCAGCCATCGGCCGTGCGGACCAACTCGTGGTGGTAGTAGCCGCCGCAATAACTGAGGTCGGTCATCCCCGGCAGCCGCATGGGGTTATAGAACATCGCGCGCACCTGTGCGGTATCGCCGTCGATCGCACTTTCGATGTTGGTGACGTAATGCATGGACATCGGTATCGCGCCGAATCCGTGCGCCAGCCAGTCGGTGACCTGCTCGCGGCTGCCGGCGATGGCACCCGCTGACGAGTAGTCGATGTGCGCATCGTCGGTGAAGACCGATCGATACAAATCCCAGTCCTTGGTGTCGACGGCGCGGGCATATCTATTGAGCAGCGCGGTGATTTCCAGTTCGTCACTGATCCGCTGCAGATCCATCCGGGATTCTCCTGTTTAGGTTCGTCGTCACGTGCACCATGCGCCGTCCGATCGCGTCGATCCGTTTGCGAGTCAGGTCCTGCAACGGATGAACGCACACAATCATCGCCACCCCGCCGTGGTGGTCGAACACCGGCGCGGCGATGGTGGCCACCGGCTGCGGTTGGCGCGGGGCATAGTCGTCGGAGTCGTCGGACAGGAAACCGATCGTGGTGAATTCGGCCAACAGCTGATCGGTGATCTCGCGCACGTGGGCGGGCAGTCCGTCGCTGGGCAGCGTCCCGACGACGTGGGCCGCCCGGGTCAGCGCCGGTGTCGTGCAGTCCACGTCGAATCCGCGTTCGCGGGTACGGGCCAGCACCGCCTTGAGGCGATCTGCCAGTGCGGAATTCGTCGCGGTGCCCTGCTGAATCCACGCCCGTTGTTCGTCGTCGGTGTCCCAGGCGGCGAATGCCACCCCGAATGGCGGGGCGTAACGGATGCGGTCGCCGGGTGCGCCGCCGGACTGGTGGCCGGCATCCTCGAACGAGGTGATCACCAGCGAATCACCGAACCGCTCGACCACCGAGGCGGCGTAGCCGAATTCCTCGGCGAGCTGCAGTGCGGCCGCGCGAGCGGTGTGTGCCAGTGGGCGTGCGGTGTCGATCCGCGCGGCCACCGCCGCGAGAGCCGGGCCCAGGGAGAACGTTTTGTCGACCGGATCACGGCTGGCCCAGCCGCGATCACACAGCGTCGTCAGGATGGCGTGCGTGGTCGCCTGAGTAAGTCCGAGCTCGCGCACCACATCGGAGAACCTGAGGCGCTCGTTGTCCGGCCCGGCGAGCAGCTCGACGACGTCGAGCACGCGCGTGGTCGGGGCCGACGGTGGAATGGCTTGACTTCCTCTCTGCGCGCTTCCTACTGTGATGCTCAAATTATCGAAATGCTATCTCGAATAATCGAGAACAGCCAATACAAAGGGGCGAGCGGTGCGTGCGGTGGTGTTGCGCGACGGGCGGTTGGGTGTTCGTGAGATCGCCGACCCGGTTCCCGGTCCGGGAGAGCTGCTGCTGCGAACACTGAGCACCGCGATCTGCGCGTCGGACGTGCATTTCATCGATCACCCGGAGATGGGAATCAATGATCCGACCGGCCGCTCGCTCTACGCCGCCGACCGCGACATCGTGCTCGGCCATGAATTCGTCGGCGAAGTCGTCGGGCACGGATCCGGCTGCACCGAACAGTTTCCGGTCGGCACCCGGGTGACGTCCATCCCGATCCGTCTGGTCAACGGCGGTGCCGACGGCGCGCGGATCATCGGTCAGCACCCGGAGGCGCAAGGCAGCTTCGGCGAGTTGGTGGTCGTCGCCGAGGCATTGGCGAAGTCCGTCGCTGCCGGCGTGTCAACCGACGCCGCCGCACTGACCGATGCCTTCGCGGTCGGTGAGTTCTACGTGCGCGCCGCGCGGATGGAGCCGGGGGAGGTGCCGGTCGTCGTCGGCGCCGGCGCGATCGGGCTGTCGGCCGTTGCCGCGCTGGCCAACCGGGGCGTCGAGCCGATCATCGTGTCGGACTACAACTCCGAACGCCGTCAATTGGCCTGCGACAGATTCGGGGCCCACATCGCGGTCGATCCGGCCGAAATATCGCCGTTCGACCTGTGGCGCGAGCTGCGCGCCGAGCGCGGGTTGTGGGGGTCCCTCGTCGTCTTCGAGTGCGTCGGCGCCGCCTGGCTGATCCAGAAGATCGTGCAGTCGGTCGACATGAGCACCCGGATCTATTGCGCCGGCGGGTGGTACACCGGTGATTCGCTAAGTGTCACCGATGCCACCCGTCAGGGCGTCACCATCCAGTTCGGCGGGGGCCCGCACCCACAGGACTGGTACGGCACGCTGGATGCCATCGCTTCCGGGCGACTTGATCCGCTGCCCAGTGTCGGAGCGATCATCAGCCTCGACGAGGTGCCCGACGCGCTCGAGCTGGCCCGAAAGTCCGACGGCCCACCGCGAATCGTCGTCCACCCAAACGGAGACGCCCTATGACCGAACGAGAAGATAGGCAGGACATCACCGATGTCTTGCTGCGCTACGCGACCGGGATCGACCGGCGCGACTGGCCGCTGTTTCGCACCGTCTTCACCGACGACTGCGAACTGGACTACGGCGAAGTCGGTTCCTGGAAGGGTGTCGACGCGGTGACCGAGTTCATGCAGCAGGCGCACGCGATGGCGGGCCACACCATGCATCGCCTGACCAATCAGGTGATCAGCGTCGACGGTGACGCGGCCCAGGCGCGTACCTACGTCGACGCGTTGATTATGTTGGGCGACAACAACTCCGGTGTCAATGCGGCCGGCTTTTACGATGACGAGCTTGTCCGTAACGACGACGGGTGGCGGGTGGCTCGCCGCCGGTTCATCCAAGTGCGGGTGGCACCTGTAGGGGAGTTGACATGACATTCGCAGCCAAGTACGGGCCGTGGGCCCTGGTGGCCGGCGCATCCGACGGCGTCGGCGCCGCGTTCGCCGAGGGGATTGCCGAGCGCGGGGTCAATGTCGTGCTGCTGGCACGACGGCAGGCCGCGCTCGACGAGGTGGCCACCGGGATCAGCGAGCGTACCGGCGCCGATACCCGCACGCTGGCGGTCGATCTCGCCGAGCACGACGCTGCGTCGGCAATTGCTGCGGCCACCGGCGATCTCGACATCGGTTTTCTGGTCTACTGCGCGGGAGCCGACCCCAACTTCGAGCCGTTCCTGGCCAACCCGATCGAAACCGCCGAGGCGATGGTGCATCGCAACTGCGTGGTGCCGATGCAGTTGTGCCATCGCTTCGCCCCGGCGATGGTGGACAGGGGCAGCGGCGGCATCGTGATTTTCGGATCGGGCGCTGGACTTGCCGGTGGGCCGAACATGGTGGCCTACGGCGCCACCAAGGCATTCGACATGGTTTTCGCCGAGGCGCTGTGGACTGAATTGCACGACAAGGGCGTCGACGTGCTAGGTCTCATCCTCGGCAAGACCAATACGCCCGCATTGCGTCGGCTCGAACACAGCCGTGGACACCTTAGCTCCGAAGACGAGGCGCCACCGGACGCCGCCAGTGTCGACGAGATCGTCCGAGAGGCATTCGAGAACCTCACCCACGGCCCCACCTTGATGGCGGGTGACATGATGCGCCTTGCCGCGCAGATGCTGGGATCGTTGACGCGCAATGAGGCGGTCAACCTCGTCACGCAGGCTCAAGCCGCTGTCATGGGCGGTGACAGCGGCTGAAACCTCAGCTATTCAGCTGCTTGATGAACACGCTGATGCGGTCGATCAAGCCGTCCGAATTCTGCTCGAACACAAGGCATTCGGGATACTCCGTGGGAACGCCGTCGATATCGAAGGTCTCGCTCAGCTCGACGTAGCACACTCGATCCGAGGCATGCGAGATCCGTTTGACGTCTAACCGGTAGCCCGTCAGCGAAGCGAATACGCCGCGCAGGAACTTCAGATACGGCTGCTTGCCTTTGACGACGTCGCAGTACGGACCTTCCCGCATCAGGTCGTCGTCGGCGATGGTGCCCGCCAGTCCCTCCCAATCGTGGACTGCCAGGCACGTCAGATAGCGCTCTACAGCACCGGCCTCATCAGGTTGCCCCATGGCATCTTCATACGCCTACCGGGGCGGGGCCTCAATGCAGACGTCCCAGGCCGCGAAGGACCTAGACGTCTGCGTTGTCGGAGTGACCCGGCCAGTAGGCCTTGCGCCGCCGATCCTGTTCCGCCCATGCCATTCTCTCTCCGCCGCAGCGTCCGGTCGCCAGCACTTCCCAACTTCGACGAGTGGACTAAGGTCAGGTGTCACATCGTGGAGTCGTGACGCCTATCCAGAATTTTTCGGCGGCCGAGGACCAGTGCGGTTCGCCGTACGAGTCTCGATCATGCGATTGCGAACAATGTGTTCGACGAGGATCGGAACGAAGCTCTGAACCGGTGCGTCGGCGAACTGTCGAGCGGCCTTCTCACACCACCCCTTGATTTGCAGGGTCCGCTGCTCGTCGTCGCGGCCCTCGTGGCGGGCCAACTTGTCCGCGACATCAGCTACCGATCCTGCAATTGCTGAATTTTCAGCCGCTGCGCCGCCGGCGTCAGCCCGTCGTTTCGTCTCGTCCAGTGCGTGTCGGGCAACCTGTTCGCCGACGTTCGGCGGAATTACTTGCAGTGTGATGTGACGCCCGTTATCGCCGATTGCGATGACACTTGCCGGCTCGTTACCAGTGAACCCGAGTAACTCAATTGTGTGCCCGTTGATTTCAGAGACCGGAGGGGTCTCAAACCAACCATCACGGTGGTAGCCCACCATGACGACCTGTCCAAGTTGATTGGACACCGAGGTCACCAAACCAGGTAGCTCTTCGACCAACATCTTGGACCGCGGCCACCAGGTGCCGTCGATATGTTCGGACGCGGGCCGATAAGGCATCAATTGCAACCGAGCCTGAGGCTCCATCTCGATTACCTGCTCTCTGTTCGTCAATCCGTTGACATCACATAAGAAACACAATCTTGTCGACCGCTGACTAGGGCATAATTCCCTCAAAACTCTGTGCGGTGGCCCCTATTCGCGTGCTAAGGAAGTGGCCAGCATCGATGTGTGTGCCGTGCGCCGTTCAACTCCAGCCGTGAAAAAGCTATGTTCAGCAACGATTAACTGTGGGTTCACGAAAACTTTGCTTTCACAATGAGTTAGACGCGGGGATGCGATTATGACGTTGGTTCACACGGCTCCCAACCGAGTCGCGTTGTCGCGGCGGCCGCGCAGTCGAAGCGCCGATGGGTTGGTCTTCGTCGGCGTCGCGATTTTGCTGTGGTTGGTGGTGCGCGTCGGCCGCGGGACGTCAGTTCCCTGGACGGTGGCTCACGCACCGACGGCGGTATCGACGGACCCTGGCGAGTTGCCGTATGACGCTGCGCGCTCGCTATTGCGGATGTTCGCCGCGCTGGGATTGTCACTGGTATTCACTTTCTTCTACGCCACGGCTGCGGCGCGCTCACGCCGTGCCGAGAGGATTCTGGTTCCGCTGCTGGATGTGTTGCAGTCGGTACCTGTACTGGGCTTCCTCGCGGTCACCATCACCGGGTTCATCGCGCTGTTTCCCGGCTCGCTGCTGGGTTTGGAATGCGCCTCGATCTTCGCCATCTTCACCTCGCAGGCGTGGAATATGACGTTCGCGTTTTATCAGTCGCTGATTACTCAACCGCAAGCTCTCGATGAGGCGTCACGGCTGCTACGGGTATCACGCTGGCAGCGGTTCTGGCGGGTCGATCTGCCCAGCGGGATGATTCCGCTGGTCTGGAACGGGATGATGAGTTTCGGTGGCGGCTGGTTCTTCCTCACCGCGTCGGAGGCGTTGAGTGTCAACAACCACAAATTTGCCTTGCCGGGCATCGGCGCCTATGTAGCCGCCGCCGGCGATCAGGGAAACCTGACAAGGGTGCTGCTGGCCATCGCGTTGATGATCGTCGTGATCATCGGTGTCAACACGCTATTTTGGCGGCCACTTACCGCTTGGGCAGAGCGTTTCCGGATCGAGGAGTCAGCGGCGGTTCAAGCGCCCCGGAGCATCACACTGGATGTGCTGCGGCGCTCACGCTTACCCGGCGCAATCGGTCATCCGCTCGGGCGGCTGGTCTATCCACTGGACCGGACGATGGCAGTGTTCGGGATAACCGGTCATCCGCTGAGGACATCGAAAGTGCGTCGCCGCATCGGTGATGCAGCATTTGCACTCGCCGTGATGGGCATGCTCGGTTACGGGATGGTTCAGGTAGTCGACTACGCAGCCGCCAGCGTGGGCTTCGCCGAGGTTGGCCATGCGGGACTCCTCGGGTTGGCCACGTTCGGCCGCGTCCTGGTGGTTGTAGTGGTCTCCACCTTGATCTGGGTGCCGATCGGGGTTTGGATCGGGTTGGATCCCAGAATCACCCGACTAGCTCAGCCGGTGGTACAGGTGCTGGCGTCGTTCCCGGCGAACTTCTTGTTTCCGTTGTTCACCGCCGCGCTGCTCGCCACCAGAATCAGCTTGAACTGGGGCGGCATCCTGCTGATGGCACTCGGCACGCAGTGGTACATCCTGTTCAACGTCATCGCCGGTGCCAGCGCGATCCCGACCGAGCTGCGCGAAGCCGCGACCAACATGCAATTGCCAACCGTGCTCAGATGGCGCACGCTCATCCTGCCCGGAATCTTCGGCAGCTACGTTACCGGCGGCATCACCGCCGCCGGCGGGGCATGGAACGCCTCGATCGTGGCTGAAGTCGTCCGCTACCATGCCACCACGATGACCGCTACCGGGTTGGGCGCGTATATCACCCACGCCACCGCGGTTGGCGATTCAGCACGTCTTCTCATCGGTGTGATCGTCATGAGCTTTTTCGTTGTCACGACGAATCTTGCTGTCTGGCTACGCCTTTACGCCCTCGCTGAGCGGCGCTTCTCCCTGTACTGATTCGCGATGCCTGACGGAGGTCCTTTGCCACGAGACGACGTAATCATTCACCTCGACCGCGTCGGCAAAAGCTTCACAAAGCCCGACGGCGGCACCTTGGTGGTCCTCGATGACATCAACTTCGAGGTTCATGCCGGTGAAGTTGTTGCACTGCTGGGTCGTTCCGGATGTGGAAAGTCGACGCTGTTGCGCATCATCGCCGGGCTGATAGCCCCGACTACCGGCACGGCGCGCTATCATGGCGCAGAACTTTCTGGGCCGAATCCCGATGCAGCCATGGTGTTTCAAAACTTTGCGCTCATGCCTTGGCTGACCGTTCAAAAGAACGTCGAGCTGGGTCTGGCCGCGCGGCGAGTCGCGCCTGCGGAACGGCGTCAACGCGCGCTGGAGGCGATCGACCTTATCGGTCTGGACGGTTTTGAATCCGCCTACCCCAAAGAACTGTCCGGCGGGATGCGACAACGCGTCGGCTTTGCTCGAGCTCTGGTGCTGCAACCCGATCTGCTGTTAATGGACGAACCCTTCTCTGCCCTCGATGTGCTCACCGGCGAAAACCTACGCAACGAATTGATGACGCTGTGGACTGGCCATGACTTCCCCACGCGGGCGATCTGCCTGGTGACTCACAACATCGAAGAGGCGATCATCCTGGCCGACCGAGTCGTCGTTCTGGGCACCCACCCGGGACGGTTCCTCGCCGAGTTGCCGATCGAACTGGAGCGCCCCCGCGACCGGCGTTCCCCGACGTTCGAGGCGCTCGTCGACAAACTTTATGAATTACTCACCGGCACCGGGCCGGCCATGCCGCTCGTCGAATCGGCCAAGGCCACCCCAACCAGCCACCCGTTGCCCTACGCCAGCGTCGGCGGACTGGCCGGGCTGGTGGAAATCGTCTACGGGAAAGGCGGACGGGCCGACATCCCTGATATTGCAGGCGACCTCGGTATCGAGGCCAAGGACTTGCTGCCGCTGGTAGATGCAGCCGCCTTGCTCGACTTCGTCCGCGTGCGGGGCGCCGACCTGGAGCTCACCCTCATCGGCAAAGATTTCACCGCGGGCGACATCCAGACAAGCAAGCGAATCTTTGCCCAGCAGGTAGGCCATGCATCATTGGTCCGCACGATTTGTAACGCGCTACGCGACTGCCCCAACGGGAGCATGGACGCCGGCTTCTTCCTTGACATTCTGGGACAAGGTTTCAGTCCTCGAGATGCTCAAAAGCAACTTGACACAGCGATCTCGTGGGGCCGTTATGCCGAACTTTTCGACTTCAACACCCACACTCAGAAGATCACCGCTGATCCCGACGCCACCCTGGCCGCTCCCGCCGCCGCGCGCTCAGGCAATCGGGTATCCGGCTTTCCGTAATTGCAGTCAGATGAAGTCCGAGCCCCCATCGACGTTCACCGTGGCGCCGGTGACATAGCCGTTGCGCCGCGAAGCCAGATAGACGGTAATTGAGGCAATTTCCTCGGGCAGTCCCGCGCGTCCGAGATCGCATGGCTGGTGGAAGTTAGTGTCGATCCACCTCATGACGTCATGAGGGTCGGTGGCATCGAGACCTTCGGCGCCAAGGACGTCCTTGAGCTGTTCGGTGAAGCTCGCGGTCACGATCGTCCCCGGGCACACACAGTTCACTAAAATGCCGTCCGTGGCCAGGCTTTTGGACAGGTTCTTGGTGACGCTGGACAATGCCGCCTTCGACGCCGTGTAGGCGATGATGCGCGGATTCTGCCGCTGAATCGAGTGCGCGGAGAGCGTAACGATGCGAGCCCAGTCGGCGGCGCGCAGCATCAGCAACGCGGCACGAATGGAACGGACACCCGACATGGTGCCAAGCGTGAATGCGGCGTCCCAGTCGGTGTCATCCATCTGCTCGAAATACCCGTCGCCCGGGCCGATGGTGTGGACCAGGCTGTTCAGCTGTCCCCAGCGCTCGGACACCTCAGCGAATCCAGCGGCGATCGAAGCAGCGTCGGCCATATCCACGCTGAGTCCGACGGCGTCGGGCGCACCGGCCTTTCGGAGCGATTCAACCGCGACGTCCAGAGCTGCCCTGTTTCTGGCCATCACGGCGACGCTGGCCCCCTCGGCCGCGAAGGTTTGGGCAATGGCCAGCCCCATGCCCTTGCTGCCGCCGGTAACGACGGCTTTCGATCCGGCCAAACCCAAGTCCATCATCGCTCCTTGTCCTCATTCGCGCGCGGCGAGATCAGCAATCGTTTCGGGTGCAACGCCCAGTCCGCGCAAGCAGAACCGCACAACACGTTCGCGGACCTCCGCGCGCTCGCAATCACCCGTCGCCCACTGCCTTTCAGTGCCCGCCCACACCACACCCTGGATGGATTCAGCTTCAGTCACCGGATCGATGTCGTGAAAGACGCCGCACGTCAGGCCGTGGTGCAGCTGTTCGATGAGCGGTTTGAGCATCTCGGCGTACGCCGGCTGAATCAGCTCAGGCGAGGCGAACATCTGCGACTGAGCCTCCATCGACAAGCGACGCAAATCCGATTTGATGCTCTCGTCGAATGCTAGGTCAAGGCGTCCGTCGATCCACCTGGCAACGGCATCGACTGCGTTGACGGCCTTCGCCATTCTCCTTGTCAGCCTTCGCTTTTCGACGCGGGCCAGCTCAAGAAAGACCGCGGCTACCAGTTGGTCCTTCGATTCGAAGTGCCGGTAGAACGCGCGGGTGCTGAGCTCAGCGTGATCGAGCACCGCCGCGATGCTGAGCCCCCGAACTCCTTGTTCGCGTAGCGTCTCCGACGCCGCCCCCACAATGGAACGGCGCAGGTTGGGGTCGGGAGCGAGCTTGCTTCGTCGCCGGGTGAGTGGTCGGGTCATGCGGTCGCGTCATAGCTGGCGAGGTATTCCGCGAACCGTTCACGGACACCCAGGGGCGTCAGCCCGTAGTCGGCTAAATCGTAGTCATGTGATCCCCGCGACCCGGGTTTGTGCTCGCTTGCCCACCGCTCGACCGAGCGCGCGGTCCCGTCGGAGAAACTCAACCCCAAAGTTGCATAGCTGGCCTGCAACGTCCGCACCGGATCGTTCTGCAAGTCCGCAAAGGCGACATCGGAAAACCGGTCGTCACCAAAACGTTTGCGGAAGTCCATCGCCCGGCGAACAGCCTCCGCCCAGCTGTCAAGCTGTTCGGCGCCCAGCTCCGCTGGGTCATCGCGGTCGCTACTCCAGCTGCGTACGTACCGAATGAGGCTACACACCGAACCCATGACCTTGGCCGGATCGCGGTGGCTCCACATAAATTTCGCCTCCGGGTATGCCTCGACGAGGGCGTCGAGAGCAAACATGTGTACGGGAGTCTTGAGGTGCCACAGGGTCGGAGGGCAATGCCATTGCAGAAGTTTGAGCACCCGATGATGAAACGTGTAGGTCTCGCGCATATCGCAGTGCATCAGCCACGCCAGGTAACTGGGGACGCGAACGGCGCCGTCGAAATGGAAGGTGCGAAAACTCATGCCCATCAGATCCTGGCATTCGGTCGCAGAGGTCGCCTCGGAGTTATAAAGCGTCTTCATCAACGGAAACATGTCGTTCAACATCTGCAGACCTTCTTGGGCCTGGGCGATCCGCGGATCGGTGTCTTGGGTGGCGGACTCCGGCGGCGGAGTCGGAGCCTGCGATTCCCACATCCGCAATGAACGGAACTGCGGATCGGCGGCCACCAGCTGGCTTAGCGCCGTAGTCCCGGTGCGGGGTAACCCTATGACAAAGACCGGGCCGCCCACCACTTCGTCACCGATCTCGGGGTGCTGCAAGTAGGTGTCTTCGACCTTGAGACGCTGGATCAGCGCGTTGCTGATGGTGGCGTGTTGGATGACCCGGCCCATGTCGGACAGCTCGGCCTCGGTGTTCAACGCGTCAACGGTGCGTTCCAGGCCCTCCCGGTAGTAGGGCGACCCGAAGTCGTGCAGACCCGTCGCGGCCCGGGCACCGTCTTCAAGCTCGTCGGCTGAAAACATCACAGAGCGAACCTTTCGTGCACCGCGTGCCGGCGCCGCTCAAGCACCGATGCCCGGTCGTCGGCGCTGATCCTTGAAGTGTCGGCAGGCAAAGCGGATTCGATTCCGTCGAACGGCACAACCCGCGCGCTCGGAGTCGGCGCTGTGGTGGTGCGCACGCAGCGCAGGATCATCGCACCGTTGCTGAATCCGGCCGTGTCGAGCCAGTTCACCACCCCGGGATCGCGCCCGCACACCACCACGCGGACCAGCCCGTCGGAATCCTCCACCGCCTGATGCGCGTTCAGGCTGGACTGATGGCGACCGTAGTGAATCGTCTCCCACCACGGATTGCCGAGCGAGAAACTCCAGTAAACCCCTTGGGGCGGTGTGACTTCGAGGATCAGCGCTTCGTCAGGCCCGAGTTCCCAACGCCCGATGACGGGCTTGTTCTCCGCGGCCGCGCCCATCGCGGTGCGGTCGATCGGGGGCAAAAACCCGTTCGGTGGCGCTGCCGCACCGAACTGCAGAAAAAACTCGAGATTGTCGTGAACGAAGTCGCCAAGGGCGACCAGCTGCCGTGACACCACCAGGTCGGAACCGATGGTGGGGACCTCGCGCTGCACCGGATCGCCGATCCGTTCGATCCGCAGCGACGACGGCACCTCGGTATCCCAGTCGTAAAAGAAGTGCCGTACCGTCAACGTGGGGTGGAGCCCGTCGATCCGCATCCAGTTGCCATCGTGCTCCAGCGCAGACAAGACAACCTCAAAGTCTCCGGTCCCGTCCACGGCGAGTTCGTCGACCAACGCATTCGAGGTCGCGGCTATGCCGTTCATCGTCTGCAACCCGACGTACCGGGCGGTGCCACGGTTGCCGAACAGCCGATAGCTCTCACCCCCGCGCAGCGTGGCGCGGGTGTACAGACAGTCCGGGCACTCCATTCCCCAGGTCACGGCGTCGTTAGTGCTCGCACGCTGGACCCGCAGAATCGGATCAGGATCGAATCGCAACGCCTCGTCGATGCCGGCGGCCAGCAGCACCAGCAGATGGCGCATCCCGGCCGCGAGGTCGACGGTATTTCGGCTTGCGGGATCGGATTCGACAATTTGTGCCGCGCCCTCGAGCCGTCGCATCAGATGCGACCACGCTTGAGCCAAATCCAGGTCGCCGGTCTCCGGTGTCTCGCTGGACGCCTCGGCAATCGAATGCGGCAACCACGCCATCGGCCGCTGCGCGGCGCTCACAAATTCGCTTCCTGTGCATACATGAGCACGCCTTAACTGAGAACAATGTTTTCGTTTAACGCTCGATCACTATCACAGCGGATCCCCGAGATTGTCAATGGCCGATGATGGCTTCGGAAGCTTCAGGCGCGGCTGATCGCGCTTTACCGTGCCCGATCCGCGGTGGATGCTAACTGCCATGGCGAGCAACACCGAGCTCTACCGCGTAGCGCGTGACCAGGTCTTCGCCATGACCCACGACGAGAGGCCGGCCGGCACGTTCTCGTGGCCGCAGCTGGTCGGCGCGTTCAACTGGGCCACCGACTGGTTCGACGTCATTGCCCGGGGCAACGAGCGCACCGCGCTGCGGATTGTCGAGGCAGACGGCAGCGAGCAGGGCGTCAGCTTCGCCGCGATGGCCGAGCGGTCCGACCGGGTGGCAGCCTGGCTAGAGCAACTCGATATCGGCAGCGGCGATCGCGTGGTCCTGATGCTGGGCAACCAGATCGAGCTGTGGGAGTCCACCCTGGCCGTGGCCAAGCTCGGGGCGGTGGTGATGCCGGCCACCGGTGCTCTTGGATCCTCGGACCTAGCCGACCGCATCACCCGCGGCGAAGCACGGGCCGTGATCGCCAACGCCGCGGATACCGCCAAGTTCGCCGACGTCGACGGCGATTACCGTCGCATCGTGGTGGGTGCGGAGACAGCGGGGTGGCACAGCTATGCGGAGGCTGACGCTGCCATCGCTGCCGGGCCGTTCGCCGCGCGAACCACGATCGACGATCCGATGCTGATCTACTTCACCTCCGGCACCACCAGCAAGCCCAAACTGGTGGCGCACTCTCAGACCAGCTACCCGGTCGGGCATCTGTCTACGATGGCGTGGATCGGCGTGCGACCGGGCGACGTGCACCTGGCGATCAGCTCACCGGGGTGGGCCAAGCATGCCTGGAGTTGCCTGTTCGCCCCGTGGATCGCCGAGGCGACAATCCTGGTGTACAACTATCGGCGGTTGGACGCCGCGGCACTGCTCACCCACCTCCGTCGCGCCGGGGTGAACACGTTCTGTGCGCCACCGACGCTGTGGCGCATGCTCATTCAAGCCGATCTGGGGGCCAGGCCCGAAGCGCTACGGGAAATCGTGGCCGCCGGCGAGCCGCTCAATCCCGACGTCATCGCTCAGGTCGAACGAGCTTGGGGGCTGACCATCCGCGACGGCTATGGGCAAACCGAGACCACGCTGTTGGTCGGCAACCTTCCCGGTCGTCCCGTGAAGCCCGGCTCGATGGGTCACCCGCTGCCCGGGGTGCCGATCGTGCTCGTCGATCCGGTCAGCGGCGAACCCGGCGAGGAGGGTGAGATCTGCCTCGACCTGAGCGCCAAGCCGGTCAACCTGATGACCGGCTACCTGCAGGATCCCGAACGCAACGCCGCCACGATGGCCGGTGGCTACTACCACACCGGCGACATCGCGCGCCGCGACGCCGACGGGTCGATCACCTACATCGGCCGCACCGACGACGTGTTCAAGTCATCGGGCTACAAGGTGTCGCCATTCGAGCTGGAGAGTGTGCTCATCGAGCATCCGGCGATAGTGGAAGCCGCCGTCGTACCGCAACCCGACGACACCCGGCTGGCGATTCCGAAGGCATACATCGCGTTGGCCGCGGGCTGGCCGGCAAACGCCGAAACAGCCAGGGAGATCATGGAGTTCGTGCGCGACCGGGTGGCGGCGCACCTGAGGGTGCGGCGTGTCGAGTTCTACGAACTGCCGAAGACGATTTCGGGCAAGATCCGCCGAGTGGACCTGCGACGCCGCGAAGAGGGCGTACAGGTTGCCGGCGCGCCGATTGCGGCGGAGTACCGATACGAGGACCTGGTGGGCTGAGCGTTGAAATCCTATGACGCCGGGCCGATCAGCCCACCGATCCTCGAGGAGACGATAGGGGAGAACTTTGAGCGCATGGTTGCGGCAAACCCGGACGGCGAGGCGCTGGTCGACCTTGGAAACGACATAGCATGCGAACGGCGTTGGACTTACGCCGAGCTCGACGCCGAGATCGATATAACAGCACGGGGTTTGATATCGCTGGGCGTGCAGCGGGGTGACCGCGTCGGCATCTGGTCACCGAACTGCGCCGAGTGGACCATCGTGCAGTACGCCACCGCGAAGATCGGCGGCATTCTGGTCGCCATCAATCCCGCCTACCGGACGCACGAGCTCGGATATGTGTTGAATCAGTCGGGGGTACGAACGCTGGTCGCGGCGACGGCATTCAAAAGTTCGGACTACCGATCCATGGTCGAGGAGGTGCGTCCTAACGCCAACGAGGTGCGCGATGTGGTGTTCCTCGACACCGAAGGATGGACCGGCCTGCGTGACCGCGCCAAGCGGGTGCCGGTGGGCGTGCTGCGATCCCGGATGGCCGGCTTGGATAACCGCGAGCCGATCAACATTCAATACACCTCGGGTACAACGGGTTTCCCCAAGGGCGCGACCTTGTCGCATCGCAACATCCTCAACAACGGCTTTTTCGCCACCGAGCTGCTCAACCTTGGCCCAGCCGATCGGCTGTGCGTGCCGGTGCCGTTCTACCACTGTTTCGGGATGGTCTTGGGCAACCTGGGCTGCACCACCCATGGGGCCACGATGGTCATCCCGGCGCCGGGGTTCGATGCCGCGTGCACCCTGGCCGCGGTTCAGGCCGAACGCTGCACGGGCCTCTACGGTGTGCCGACGATGTTCATCGCCATGCTCGGTCATCCTGACTTCGGCAACTTTGATCTGACGTCGCTGCGCACCGGCATCATGGCCGGATCGGTGTGCCCGGTCGAGGTCATGAAACGTTGTGTCGCCGAAATGAATATGACCGAGGTGGCCATCGCCTACGGCATGACCGAGACGTCGCCGGCCTCCTGCCAGACCTTGATCGATGACGACCTGGAGCGGCGGACCGCATCCATCGGGCGGGCGCACCCGCACGTGGAGATCAAGATCGTCGACCACGAGACCGGCGACGTCGTCGAGCGCGGCCGGCCCGGGGAGTACTGCGCGCGTGGCTACTCGGTGATGCTGGGCTACTGGCGTGACGAGGCTAAGACCCGCGAGGTGGTCGACGCCGACGGGTGGATGCACAGCGGGGACCTTGCGGTGATGCGCGACGACGGCTATTGCACGATCGTGGGGCGCCGCGACGACATGGTCATCCGCGGTGGGGAGAACATATATCCACGCGAGATCGAAGAGTTCCTCACCACCCATCCCGACATCGACGACGCACAGGTCGTCGGTGTCCCGGACGCCAGGTACGGAGAAGAGATCTGTGCGTGGATCCGGATGAAGCCGGGACGGCTCCCGCTCGACGCGGACGTCGTCCGTGCTTTCGCCACCGGCAAGGTGGCGCACTACAAAATGCCGCGCTATGTGCACGTCGTTGACGAGTTTCCGATGACAGTGACCGGCAAGGTCCGCAAAGTCGATATGCGCGCGGAAAGCGCACGGTTGTTCGGGCCAAAAGCCCCTGACAGAGTGGAGGATTCGTGACCAACGCAGACGTGACCGACGGTGTGACGATAGTCCGATTCGATCACCCGCCGGTCAATGCACTCGACCTGGATCTGCTCGACGTCATCGTCGCCTCGATGCGAAACGTCGAGGGACCCGTCGTCATCACCGGCGCGGGTCGGTGTTTCTCGGCCGGTGTCGACTTGCGCGCGCTGGTCGACGGCGGCGCCGAATATGCCGAGCGCTTCGTAACCGCGCTATCTGAGGCCTTTCTGGCGGTCTTCGACCACCCGGCACCGGTAATCGCGGCGATCAATGGGCATGCCATTGCGGGCGGCTGTGTCTTCGCCATGTGCGCCGATGTACGACTCATGTCGGCCGGGACGCTGGGCCTGACCGAGCTTTCGGTCGGTGTCCCGTTCCCGGTGGCCGCCCTCGAGATATGCCGCTTTGCGATGGGCACGTCGGCGACCCGGGCAGCGCTGCAGGCCAAGACGATTGACGCGGATACCGCGCTGGCGCGGGGCTGGGTCGACGCGGTCGTCCCGAGTGACGAGCTGATCCCGCAGGCGATTGCGACCGCGCGTGAACTCGGTCAGTACTCCCCGGCTGCGTACGCGGCCACCAAGCGACAGCTACATCTGCCGGCTCGCGCGGCGATCGACGCGGGCGCGCAACGGGATGCAAAGGTGCGGGCCAGTTGGGTAACGGAGGAAACGCGCAACCGCATCGCCGGATTCCTCGAGGCCCTCGCGCGCAGCGGCTAAAGCTAGCGACGAACACCCGAGATTCACGAAATAACTTCTGATACTTGTCCTAGTAAACGGTGGGCCCAGGCACGGGATACGGCGGTGGGTTGGTCGGGTTGTTGGGGCACCACGGGTTGCGCGGCACGTACAGGCACGGATTGGGCATGCTCGGTTGCGGCGGCAGCGGCATCAGCTGCACTGCCGTCCGGCGCGGGTAGTTCGTGTACGGCGTGGTTTTGCAGGGGCCGAGGAACTCCGAGTTGCAGGCGACCTCCAGACTGAGGATGCTAACGAGTCCTGCGCCCCTGTCCGGGATTCCGCAGGTGTTGTGAGGGAATAACTGGAGGAAGGGCGGGGCGCTCGTGACCCCGGAGCGGCCGAACTGATAGTGCTTGGCGTTGATGACCGCGCCCGAGCTGTTGACGTTGCCGTGCCAGCAGTTGCCCGGATCGTGGAGGTTGGAGATCTCGGCGAGGTCACCGTTGGTGGGATTGCCGAAGAAGCCGTTGTGGTTCACCGTGTTGTTCTCGATCTCGTTGCCCCAGTCGTCGTAGTAGCAGAACGACAACGCCTTCAGGCCGAAGCCGCCCTTGCAGTGGGCGATCGGTATCCACTTCTCGGTGTCGACCTCGGGGACGAGCAGCACTCCCCACGCGCCGTTGTCGTGGATGTCGTTGGCATCGACGGTGTCGTACCGGCCCCCGACGAGCATGACGCCGACTCCTATCGGAACGCCGGTGACTTCGGAGTTGTAGGGCGTGTTTGGGTTGTTGTTGTCGTGCACCGAGTTGTGCGTGACCAGCCAGCACGAGTGGGTCCCGGTCGGACCGGTCTCATTACCGGGGCAGTGGCCGGACTGGGGCGATGGTTGGTCGTCGTTGTTCTGGCTGTTGGTGACGATCCCGATGTAGTTGTGGTCGAACTCGGAGTTCTGGATGATCAGGTGGCCGCCGGAGTTGGTTCCCGAGTACCCTTCGGCGGAGTTCTGGGCGTGGGCGTGGTCGAGGACCGCGTTGCAGTCCGGGCAGGCGCCGATGTAGAAGCCGGCGTCGCCCATGTTGTTCGCGTACACCTGTGTGAACACTCCCGGCCCGTACCCGTTGGAGGAGTAAATCCCGTACTGGGTGTTCAGGTTCTCGCCGCCGAAGTAGCTCGAGGTGGCCGACAGGTACGCGCCGCGCCAGCTTCCCTGCTGCTGGGTGCCGGTCGAACCGCCGCCGTCGAACCACAGCTCATCGCCGGGGGTGAGGTCGCCCGAGAGGAAGTTGCAGGCGGTCAGGTTCTCCATGCTGACACCGGACGCCTTGAATACGATCAGGCCGTTTCGCCCCGTCGGGAGGCCGTTGGAATCGAGCGGGCCGAGGTTCTGATCGGCCGGCGCCGGGCTGCACTGAGGCGCCCCGGGTCTGGTGCCGTCGAGCACGACTCCGTTGCGGTCCATGCCGCGAATCCAAATGTTGGGCGTGGTCACCAAGACGGCGGCCCCCGCCATGTCGTCGCCGGCGGCCCCGGGAGGAACGCGATTGCCGGTCTCGTGGTAGTCGCCCGGCCCGATGAGCACCCAGTCGCCGGGCCGGGCGGCGTCGACCGCCGCCTGGATGCTCGAGTACTGCCCGGGAATCCCTTGGTAGCTGCCGACGAGCAGGACCGCGCCGGAGCCCCAGGGGGCAGCGCGCGCCACCCAGACACCCCCGGCGACAAGTAAGCACGCGCTGCCAGCGGCAAGCACGCGCCGCCACCACCACATCGGCGGCCGCGAAATCCGGTCACGCCGATCTATTAGCGCCGGCATCTCACCCCTCATCTATTTGGAGTGCGCCCCGTCACTCAAGTAACTTGAACCACATTGAGTGATCTGCGTCACATCTAGAACACGTTGAGATAAACGTTCGAGATCGAGCGCGGCCGCGACAATCGGTTTCGCCGGATTTGTTATGGCCAGGTGGACGAATCGGACATTCCGGCCGCACCTCCGACAAGCCTTAAGCACCGGCTAAGTTGGGCGACTGTGAGCTGGTGGATCACCCACGCCGATCGGACGTTAACCGAAGAGATACCCGCGCCGCCTGACCAGGTGCGCGATTTCTACGTGGACCTGGACAGCATCAAAGTCGTCCATCCGCTGGTCGTGTCGGTGCAAACCATATCGCGCAGCGAGAGCGCCGATGGTTACCAGCAGACCTATCGGGTGCGCGACCGAATCCCGTTGGGCAGGCTAGCGATTCGGATAAGCTACTGGGCGCGGATCCAGGTGCCGGTGCACGGAGCTGTCATCACCGAGGCACGGCAGTTCCCGCTGGTGCGGCTGCGCGGCAGCGTGACGTTCGAGCCGATCGACTCGGGTACTCGTCTGAGCGAGCGGCTACGGATTGCGGCTCCTCGCCCGCTGGCCGCGATGACCCAGCGTGAAGCGGTCAACGCTCACGTCGCGATGCTGGCAGGCATCCGCAGCCACTTCGAACCGTCGGACCAATGACAAAGCGGCTCAGGGCCGGGGCCTGCCGCACATGTCGGCATAATTGGTTGCGTGCCACAAACGCACACGACGAACGCGCTCGCCAACCCAGCCCAGCCGCACCACGCGCTCCTGCGCGAGCTGGAGCGCTACATCGAGGCCCACATTCCCGACGTGACCGACGTCAACGTGTTGAGCGCGACGGACACGGGTCGAGCCGACAAGAGCCACAAGCCGGTCCGGCACTGGTACCACGTCACGTACGAAGCGTGAGCCTGCCGTCCCGATCAAAACGCCGTAACGGCTATCAGTGGTTGAAGTTTTCAGGCAGCCGCAGCGCGCCGTCTTTCTCCGGGCAATACACCTTGATCCCGTCCGCTATCACCTTGTACGCCTGATCTTGGGATAGCCCCCATTGCTGTAGTCGGTACTCCTGCACAAGCAAGGGGTAGCTCCCGTAGTTGTCGCAGGCAGCGCGCCCGGAGGCGATCAACTGCTCGGGCGCCGCGGGAATGTTTTGCGCGGACACCAGCGCAACAAACTGATCATCCTGGTCGTCGGCATGCGCGACCGCAGGAGTCATCAGCCCCGTTGCCAGCAGTGCGCCCAAGATGTAAAGCGCCCTCGATGGGTGATAGCCATAACGCTTCATGGGAATCTCCTTTGGCTTGTTTTGTGGGTCCTCATGTCGGTAACCGACGCTAAGCGCGCCCGCTGGCCGCTCGTAGTGGCCAAAGGCCCGTCTTCTCGTGCCAAAGGGTGTCGCTATCGTGGGCCCGCGCCAACGGGGATCAACGAGATCGCCACTTGGCCGAACAGCGGCTCCGCGCTGGTGGATCAGATCAGTTGTTGTCGCAACTCTCGCTTGAGCACCTCGCCGTAGCTGCTCTTCGCTAGTTGGTCCACGGTCGGGTAACGCTTGAAGCGTTTGAAGCGGGCGATGCGCTGCAGCAGGTGCATATCGAGCTCATCGGGTTGGGCCTGCCAGGTGCAGCGCGCGGTCGCGCAGCCCCCGCCAGGTGCAGCGGCGCCGCTGGCCGTGATACACCGCGCCGCGGTCGGCAAAGCGCTGCGCGGCCTGTTCCAGCAGTGCGAACAGGTTCACCGCGGCGTCCACTCCGATGTCAGCGCGAACTTCGACAGGTACTTCGTGGAGCTCCATCCGCCGTCGACCACGATGGTTTGCCCGTTGATGAAACTGCCTCCGGGTGAGCACAAGAACGCGACGGTACTCGCCACGTCGTCGACCGTGCCCAACCGTTGGTGCGGTGTCATCTCGGTGTTGATCCGACGAAATCGCGGATCCTGCAAACGCTCTTCGGTCATCGCCGTCTGGATCACTCCGGGAGCTACCGCGTTGCAACGTATTCCGTGCGAACCGTACTGGCAGGCGATATGGGTGGTCAGTGCGGTCAGACCGCCTTTGGCCGCGGAGTACGGCCCCCCGCGAAGTCCACCCACGACGGCGAACGTCGAAGTGATGTTGATGATGGCCGAACCTGGCTGCATGTGCGGGAGCACTTCCCGCGCCAACCGGAACGGCGCGCGCAACATCACATTGAGGAAGTAATCGAGTGTGTCGTCATCGGTTCCGTGCAACGGCGTGGGGTTGCCCACCCCGGCGTTGTTGATCAGGAAGTCGATGCGACCCCAACGTTCGACCGCGGTTTCCACGATGCGTCGGGGTGCTTCGTCTTCGGTCAGGTCGACCGCAACGGTTGCGATGCGGTCGTCGGCGCCGATGGCTGCGGCCAACTCGGCCAGCCGCTGTTCATTGCGGCCGGTGGCCAGCACGGCCATACCCATCTCGGCGAGCTTGATCGCGCATCCGGAACCGATACCGCCCGTTGCGCCGGTTACGATCGCTACCTGCATATCATCCATCCGTTTTGGTCAGTGCCGCTTGGATCTGGTGTTTGAGTACCTTGCCGGCGTCGTTTCTCGGGAGTTGCTCCCAGATAACCACTTGCTCAGGCGCTTTGAATGTGGCGATTCCTTGAGCCTGCAGGAAACTGCGCAGGCTCACAATGTCGGGCCCCGGCTGTTCGGTCGGCACGATGACGGCGCACGCTCGTTCCCCGGTGCGGATATCCGGCAGACCGACAACGGCGATCTCCGCGATGCCGGGATGTTCGATGAGGATATCCTCGATTTCTTTGGGCGCGATGTTCTCGCCGTTGCGGATGATGACGTCCTTGGACCGCCCGGTGACGACGAGGTAGTCATCATCGACCCAGCTGGCGAGATCGCCGGTGCGGAAATACCCTGCGGCGTCGAATGATCCGGTCTCATCCTCGGGATGCAGATAACCGACCAGCATCTGCGGGCCGCGGGCATGAATTTCGCCACCGCCGATGGCAGCACCGGACAGCTTGATCTGCGCGAATCCGGCGCGTCCGTCCGTCTCCGCGGCATGGTCGGGGTCGAGCGGGGCCCCGACGGTCGTGACCGGGACTTCGGTCGAGCCGTACACGCGTGTTACTACGGCCCGCTCGAAATACTGAGTGGCTCTGCGAATCAACGACGGTGACACCGACGCGCCCCCACAGACGAACAGCTTCAGTTCCGGCAATCGGGTGCCGGCGCGTTCGGCGGCAGCGAGGATCTGCTCCAGAAACGGCGTCGCTCCGGCGATGTGAGTACACCGTTTTTCTTCGATGATCTCGACCGCTTCATCTGCGTTCCAGCGTTCCATCAGGACGGTGGACGTGCCCAGCAGCAGCGGACATTCGAAAGCGTAGATCGAGCCGCCGATGTGCGCGATCGGCGACGGCACCAGAAACCTGTCGCCAGGTTGCACCTGCCAGTAGTCGCGCAGCTGGCAGATCAGCGCGTGCATCGAGTTATGACTGTGTAGAACACCTTTCGGCTGGCCAGTGGTTCCTGACGTGTAGAGGATCATCCGCACCGCATCCGGGTTCAGCGTCGGTAGCACGAACGTCGGCGAGTTGGCCGCCGGGAACGGTGCGCCGCCACGGACCGTGACAACCTCGGGTGGCGAGTCCATCTGGCTGACTACCCGATCCAACATCGCCGTATAGTCGTGGTGTCCGAAAACCGATGGCACGAAGATCATCCGAGTGTTCGCATCGTTGAGGATGAAGAGCAGCTCGCGATCCCGCAGCGAGGGCAGGATGGGGTTCACCACCATTCCGGCCATCGTCGCCGCCAAATAAATGATCGTGGCCTCATGCCAATTGGGCAGCATCAACGACACGACGCTACCGGTCGGCATGTGGGCCAGCAGCGCCTGCGCCAGCCTGGAAGCTTGTTCGTAGAGGCTTCGGCAGTCCATTTGGCAATCACCGTCGATCAGCACAACGCGCTCCGGCGTGTGCTGCGCGGCCTCGACCAACGAGTCAGCCAGCGTGCTAGAAACCCACCATCCGCGTGCATAGGCGTCCGCGGCCCGCTCGTCGTCCCAGCGGACCCGTCGTCCACCGATCAGTTTGTCGGTCATGTTGCTTGACATCGCGGATCTAAGCGTGAGATTAGCCGCGGACGCGTCGCATGGTCATCGAGTGACGAAAACGCACGGCAGGATGGGTATTGATGGTCACCTGGGCGACCTCGCGGTCGGACGTGGTGTAGGTGCGGTGCACCTCGAGCGCCGGGCTGCCGACCTCGACGCTGAGCTCCCCGGCGAGCACCGGCGAGATCAGCACCGCCGCGATCTCCTGACGAACCTCGATGATGCTCAACCCGAAGAGGTCTTCGATCAGCGGGAAGATCGGACCGGTATGCCTTTGCAGCAGTCTGCCCACAGCCGCGAATGCCCGATTGATGTAGTACTCGGTACGGCACACCGGAAATTTCGCGCCCTCGATCTGCCGGAAACCGCGAACGGCCAACCATTCTTGGCCGCTGGGGAGCCCGGTTCGAGCGGCCAGCTCGTCGTCGATCAGGATCATCCCGGTGGATTCGATCGCGAATTGTGCGCCGGTAGCGAAGGCCAGCAGGTCGTTGATCGACACGACATCCTGGACATAGGAGTCCGAGGAGGGCCGCGGAACGACGAGCGTGCCGGCCCGCGGCCGTGACGCGACCAGGTTGTCATCACGCAGCCGCCGCAACGCTTCGCGGACGGTATAGCGACTGACCGAAAAGCGTTCGCACAGTTGATGTTCAGTGGGAAGCTGCGATCCCACCGGGTACACTCCGTCGACGATTTCCTTGCGGAGCGTTCGCGCGACCTGCAGGTAGCGGTGGTCGATTGGTCGGTCGTCAGCCACGCGCACCGTCCTGCACGAGGGCCAGCACGCTGCCGTCCGCGTCGGCCGAAACGTAAAGGGTGCCGTCTGGTCCGGCGGCGATGCCGGCGAACGGTCCCTGCGGCCCGGAGAACGGCGGCATGCCCTTCAGCGGCTTGGGAACCACGCCGGGCGCAGCACCCAGCGGCAAGCCGGTGGCGATGGTGTGCCGGGTTGCGTCCTCCAGGCCGACGGCGAGCAAGGCCCTGGCGCCGGCGTCGACGACATACAACTGGCGCCCGCGCACCAGAATGCCTTGCGGCCGCTGCAAGTCGTCGACCACGGTGTGGACACCGGATCCGGCGAGTTTGACTACTCGACCCGCGCCCGCTTCGGAGACCAGGCAGGTGCCGTCGGGCGTAATCGCCACCCCAATCGGATCATGCAAGCCCGACGCGATGATCTCCGTCCGTCCGCCGCGGATCGACAAAACGCGTCCGGTCCCGAGTTCGGCGGTCACTACGGCACCGTCGGCGGTAATCGCCACTCCGTAGAGCTGATCGAATCCCTGGGCCAGCACGTCGCTTTCGCAGTCGGCGGGCCGGTAGCGCGACACCTGGCCGCCCGAGGTGGTGACGACGAACTCGCCGGGTCCGGCCGAAGCAAGGCCGCGCAGGAAACCCGGGTAGCCGGGGGAGAAGAGCATGCCCACGGTCCGCAACGTGCGATCGGGCAGCAGAACGTAGAAATAGGTGCCGTCGGCGATGTAGAGGCTGCCGTCGGCGCCGACGGCCAGATCCAGCGGCCAGTTCAGCCCGCCCGGCAACACGGTCTGTGTCGTGCCGTCGGCCATGACTTCGGTGATCTCGCCGGTGAAATTCGAGACGAACAGCCGATCCCCCACGAAGGTCGAGTTGTCCAGGCCGGGGTTGAGATCGGCCAGCACCGTCTGCTCGCCGGTGCGCGGATCGATGCGCAGCACCTGGCCGCTGTGCACCTGGGTCGACACAATGCGGCCCGCCGAATCGAACTTCACCGAGTCGGGCACGCCGAGGCCGGTGGCGACGCACTCGGAGGTACCGCCGTCCAGGTCGATCCGCCAGATTTCGTTGGCGCCCATCACCGGGAAGTACAACAGCCCGTCCGGGCCGACCTCCATTGCGTTGGGCGACGGGACATTTTCCAGCAGCACCCGCGGCTCGCCACCATTCAGGTCGAGCTCGAGAAGGCGTCCGCCTTCGCGGCATTCGCCGATGAACAACCGGCCCCGGTGCAGCGTTATCCCGTTGGCCGATGGGACATCGTCGCGCAGCACCCGAGTGTGGCCGGCCGTGTCGCGTGCACTGACCCGACCGTCCATGACCTCGGTGGCGTAGAGGTTGCCGCGCGGGTCGAAGGCCACGTCGTCCGGCGCGATGATGGCGCCGCCCTTGCGGCTGATGGTTTCCAGCCGTCCCGTCGCGATGTCGAGGGCGCTGATCTGGCTGCCGGTCACCTGGGCGATGTAGATCCGGCCGTCGGGGCCGGTCCGCAGGCCGTTGGCGCCGAACAGCCGGCTGGGCGGGGTGAGCCGCTCCAGCCGCCAGCCCTCGGCGAGGCTCGGTGACATCCCGGCACCCGAGCGCCCTTCTTGCAGCAACATCGGTGGTGACCTCCAGACCCCGTGTTGTCAGGGCGTTTCAGCCGGTGACGTTAGCAAGCAAGACTGGTCCAGACAATAGTTCGGAACAGCTCAGATGGCCGCTCTTGACGCTCGGC
>Ga0335075_10003056_pt1 | contig 26786 bp, 23 predicted proteins | sample Lox_Sample_24_FD_206723 | JGI IMG/M metagenome (GOLD analysis project Ga0335075, IMG submission 206723) | Soil microbial communities from Loxahatchee National Wildlife Refuge, Florida, United States - Lox_Sample_2.4 | ecosystem: Environmental > Terrestrial > Soil > Wetlands | place: USA...
GACCGCGCGCGCGATTGCGGCGCAGGCCGGCATCGAGCACGAAGAAGTCATGACCGGCCCGGAGCTGGCGCGGCTCGAGGAGAGCTCGCTCCTCGAGCAGGCGCCGCGGGTATCGGTCTACGCGCGCATCACGCCGCAGCAGAAGCTGCGCATCGTCAACGCCCTCAAGGCGCGCGGCGAGGTGGTCGCCATGACGGGCGACGGGGTGAATGATGCTCCGGCGCTGCGCTCGGCGCATATCGGCATCGCCATGGGCCAGCGCGGCACCGACGTTGCGCGCGAAGCGTCCTCGCTCGTCCTGCTGGACGACGATTTCAACTCCATCGTGCGCGCGGTGCGGCTCGGGCGGCGCATCTATGACAACCTGGTGAAGGCGGTGAGCTACATCATCGCGATTCACCTGCCGATCGCGGGTCTGGCGCTGGTGCCGATCGCCCTGGGGCGGCCGCTGGTGCTGACTCCGATGCTGATCGCGATCCTCGAGCTCATCATCGATCCGCTGTGCTCGGTCGTGCTCGAGGCGGAGCGCGACGAGCGCGATGTCATGATCCGGCCGCCGCGCGATCCGGAGGGCGAGCTGCTGTCGCGTCCGCTGCTGGTGACGGGCTTCACGCAGGGAGCGCTCGCCATCCTCGCGGTATGCGGCGTCTTCCTCGAGGCGACGCTCCAGGGGCTGGCGGCCGAGACCGTGCGCTCGATGGGCTTCCTCACCCTGGTGTGCGCCAACTACGCCCTGATCTTCGCCAACCGCAGCTTCAGCGCCTCGCCGCTCGCGGGCTTCGCCCGCCCGAATCCCGCTCTCTGGGTCAGCGTGGCGTCGGCGGCCGGCGCGCTGGCCGCGGTCTTCCTGATCCCCCCCGTCCGCGGATTCCTGCACCTGGGCCCGCTCCAGGCCCAGCAGGTGCTGCTCTGCCTGGCTGCCGCGGTGGCGCTCCTCGGCAGTCTCGAGGTCGTGAAGCTCCTGGTGGGCCGCGCCTGGGGTTCCGCGCCCGCTCCCCCGTGACGGGGTTCTCAAAAGCTCACCGGAGCCTGGGACGGGGCCGGCGGGCCGCCGGTCAGCGCGCCTTCAGGTAGTGCGTTGTAGGGTAGGGTAAGCGGTGGAACTGGTTCCACCGGAAAACAGCAGGCATGAAATCCATGGCACGAATCAGGAATGGCTTCAGCGGTGCGCTAGCGCTTGCGGCTGCGCTTCTTTTGGCGGCCGGCCCGGCGCTGGCGCAGGATCACGGTTTTCACGGCGGCGGCGGTCATTTCGCCGGCGGCCATTTCGGCGGCGCGCCTCATGCCCATTACGCGGTCCCGCAGCACTGGGCGGGGATGCATCCCCGCTGGGGGGGCGGACCTCGTGTAGGCGGCGCCTGGGTACGCCCGTGGGGCCCGCACTGGGTGCCGCACTACTGGGGCGGCGGTTACTGGCACGGCGGCTTCTGGCCGCACGTTTATCTGGGCTGGGATTTCCCCTGGTTCCTGGCCGCTCTGCCCATAGGCTATTCGACCTATTACTGGGGCGGCGTGCCGTACTACTATTATCAGGGCGTGTACTACGCGTGGAATCCTGACTACGATTCGTACGTCGTGACCGATCCTCCGCCCGTCACCGGCGGCGTGGAGGAAGGCGCCGCGCCTCCGCCGGCGGCCGGGCAGCCGGGCGCGGCTCCGGCGCAGGGCGACATGAGCTTCTTCGTTTATCCGAAGAACGGCCAGAGCGAGCAGCAGACGGCGAATGACCGCTACCAGTGTCACCAGTGGGCCGTCGGCCAGACCGGGTACGACCCGACCAACTCGGCCAACAGCTCGCAGTCGGCCACGGCAACGCCCGGGAACTACAGGCGCGCCATCACGGCCTGCCTCGATGCGCGCGGCTACAGCGTGAAATGACCGTCGTCTTCCTGTTCGACGTCGACAACACTCTCCTCGACAACGACGCCGTACAGGAAGACCTCAGCGCGCACCTCGAGAAGGAGTTCGGCCGCGCGCAGCGGGACCGGTACTGGTCCATCTTCGAAACGCTGCGCGCGGAGCTGGGATACGCGGATTACCTCGGCGCGCTGCAGCGCTACCGCCTGGAGAATCTGGACGAGCCGCAGCTGCTGCTGATGTCGTCCTTTCTGATCGACTACCCGTTCGCGAATCGGTTGTACCCCGACGCGTTGGAGGTATTGGCGCACTGCCGCCGGTTCGGCCAGACCGTCATCCTGTCCGATGGAGACGTGGTCTTTCAGCCGCGCAAGGTCCGCCGCTCCGGGTTGTGGGATGCCGTCGAGGGCCGGGTGCTCATCTATCTGCACAAGGAGCGGATGCTCGAGTCCGTGAAGCGGCGCCATCCGGCATCCCGCTACGTGATGGTCGACGACAAGCTGCGCATCCTGACGGCGCTGAAGGGCGTCTGGGGCTCCTCCGTCACCACGATCTTCCCGCGGCAGGGTCACTATGCCCGCGACCCGAAGGAGCTTGCCGCCTATCCGGCTGCGGATGTGACGGTGGAGCGGATCGGCGAGCTGCTCGACTGGCAGCCGTGACCGGGGTCATCTTCCGCCCGCGGCATTGTCGGGTTTGACTGACGGCTCCGCCGCGAGGAAGACGAGCGAGCACTCCGCGCGCTCGAGCAGCACGGAGGCGACATCACCGAAGTTGAGCGGATCGCCGGGCCGTGGGCTGACACCCATGACCAGCACGTCGTGCCGTCCTGCGCTGATCTCTCGCAGTATCGCGGTGTCCGGATCACGGTGGCTGCGCACGGTGGACCGCACGTTGACCGAGTAAGCGCGGGCGAGCTGCACGATCTCGTTGGTGATGGGGTTGTTGGTCGGCTCGTCCTCGACCTCGTCCTGTCGGCCGAAGAGCGCGCCGAAGCGCCGGTGCAGCGGCCGCCGCGCGGCGGCGCGCCCCTCGATGTGCAGGGCGGTGACGGAGCCGCGCGAGCCCTGCGCCAGCGCCACGGCGAGCTCCGCCCCGCGACGCGAGATGCTCGTGCCCGACACCGGCACCAGGATGTTGAGCGGCGCCCGCAGCCGCCCGGAACGGTGCAGGCCACGGGCGAGCACGAACGCAAACGGCCCTGAGAAGCCCTCCGCGGTCTGCGCGACCGTGCGATGGAACGTGGCGCCGCGGGCAGGGGACTCGCGCCCGATCAGCAGCAGGCCGTATCCCTTGCGGTTCTCGGCGCGCACCGCTTCGTCGCCGGGCTGCGGGTCCTCGACCTTCAGTGTCAGATCGAGCGGCTCCGAGCCGCCGTTTTCGGCGCCCCCCGACTCGGCCGCTTCGCGGATGACGGCCGTCGTATGCTCGGCCGCGGCACTGTCGGCGGCCGCGCGCTCGAAATGCAGCGCGGTGGCCGGGATCTGGCGCACGCCCGCGATCAGGCCCGCGAGCCGCGAGGCCAGCTGGCCGCTCGGACTCGCGTCCGCCGCGAGCAGCAGCCGCTCGACGGTCGAGAGGAAGCCACGCGCCTCGAGCGCCTCGCGCTCCAGGCGCGCGGCCTCCTCGGGCCGCGTCGGTAGACGCTTCAACGCCCAGCGCAGCATCGGCGGCATGGCGAGCGTCGTCACGATGGCCATGACCACGATGGCGGTGAAGAAGCTTTCCTCGATGAGGCCCATGGAGAGTCCGATGGAAGCGATGATCACCTCCGTCGAGCCGCGGGCATTCATGCCGCACCCCACCGCCAGCGATTCCGCGCCCGTGAGCCCTGCAAGACGGCCGCCGAGGAATGCCCCGGAAAACTTGCCCACGCTCGCCACCACGATCAGGCCCGCCGTGAGCAGCAGCATGTTGGAATGGCCGAGGGCGGCGGCGTTGGTGGCGAGGCCCGCCAGCCCGAAGAACACCGGCATGAAGAGCGCCACGATGAGGCCGCGAAGCTGCTCCTCGATGTGGCGTGTCAGGATGGGCGACTCCCCGATCAGGACGCCGGCGACGAAGGCGCCGAGCACGGCCTGCACCCCGATCGCGTCCGTCAGCAGCGCCATCGCGCCCATGATGACCAGGATGACGGTGATCACGGGCAGCTCGCTCACGAAGTGATCATTGGTCCAGCGGATCACCTGAAAGACGAGCCGCCGACCCACGGTCATGCTGACGGCCAGAAATGCGAGGGTCCCGAGTACGCTGCGCGCGACTGCGCCGATATCGATGCTGCCGTGTTCGGCCAGGCCGAGGAGCACCGACACGAATATCCACCCGATCGCATCGTCCATGATGGCCGCGGCCAGGATGATCTGGCCGACCGTGCGGCGGATGAAACCGAGCTCGCGCACGAGCGCGGCGACGATCTTGACCGACGACACCGCGAGCGCCGTACCGATGAAGAGCGCCAGCAGCAGGCGCTGGTCCGGCTTCACCAGCATCGAGGCCGGCAGCAGCTCGATCGCCAGCACGCCGAAGAGAAAGGGCAGGGCGATGCCGGCCAGCGATACGTTGAGGGCCGCGCGTCCGCAGTTGCGCATGACCGAAAGGTCCGTCTCCATGCCGGTGAGCAGCAGGAGCAGCAGGACCCCGAGCTGCGCCACCGCTTCCAGCATGGCCCGCTGTGCCGGCGCATGGGGAAAGAGCGCGAGCTCGGCCGCGGGCGAGAAGTGGCCGAGGACCGAGGGGCCGAGCAGGACGCCGGACAGGAGCTGCCCCATGACCGGCGGCTGGCCCCAGCGCGAGAGCAGCTCTCCCAGCAGCCGTCCGGCGAGCAGGAGCACCATGATCTGCGACAGGAAGACGGCGGCCGATGCGCCCATTTCCGAAGGATGCAAGCCGGTCACCCAGGTAAGCGTTCCCGGCGACAGTCTAGCGGGCTCCGCGGGCCATGCCATAATTCATCCATGCTGCCGGCCGAGCTCCTATCCGCGCCCGCGAGCGCCGCGGGCTCCCCGGCGCAGCGCTATGCCGGCGCCACCATTCTCATCTGTCGCCCGAATACCCGTCTCGGTAACACGCTGCTGATGACGCCGCTCGTCGAGGAGATCGAGGCCACGCTGCCGTCGGCGCGGGTGGAGATCCTGACGGCGTGCCCGGTTGCCCATGAAGTGTTCCGCGAATTCCCCTCGGTCAGGCGCGTGCACCAGCTGCCTTTTCGCGGCGTTCGCCATCCGCTGCGGCATTTCCTGACACTGCTGCGGGTGCGGCGCGTACGTTACGACATCCTGATCGACCCCTGTCCCAGGTCCTGGACCGGGCGCTTCCTCACGCGGCATCTGCCGGCACGCCTCAAGATCGGGTTCTCCGGCGCCGGGCAGCCCGATGGCGTCGATGTCGGCGTTCCGTTCGCGGGCGCGCCGGTGCACATGGGCGACTATCCCGTGTACCTGCTGCGCCGCGGCCTGCTCGGGCTCGATGAGGATGCCGCCCGCGCTGAAGCTCCCAGGCTCAGCATCCGCCTCACGGACGCGGAGCGTCTTGCCGGCAGGGAGGAGATCGAACGCCTCCTCGGTGGCCGGGGCTCACGTCCAGTGGTGGCCGTTGCGGCACACGCGACGGGCGCGAAGCGGTTCGACGTCGACTGGTGGCGCCGCATGATCGCGACCCTCCAGACTCGTCTGCCCGCCGCACGGGTGATCGAGATCCGGCCTCCGAGCGGTGTCGCGGCGCTGCCGGAGCTGCCGGCGTACTGTTCGCGCCGGGTGCGTCAGGTGGCCGCGGTGCTGGAGGCAGCCGATTGTTTCGTCTGTGCCGACTCCGGTCTGATGCATCTCGGTGCGGCGACCGATGCCAACACCGTGGGACTCTTCAAGGTGACGGAGCCGCGGCTCTACGTGCCGCGCCGCGGCGCCAGCTGCGCGCTGACGGCGAGCGACGGCGCGCCGGAGCTGGTCGCGGAGAAGGCCGTGCAGCTGCTTTGAAGCGCATCCTTGTGCCTAGGCTTCGGGATTTGCGAGGATTTCCAGGCGGGCGGTGAGGAGTGAGGCGCGATCCGCGCTCGGCCCCACGAGGATCTCGATCGCGCCCGGCTCGAGCACCGGCTCCAGGTCAGGGCCGAGAGCGCACAGCTCGGTGACTGGAAAATGCAGTTGGAGTGTGCCGCGCGCGCCCGCCTCCAGGGTGATCTTGCCGACACCCCGCAGCTCGAGGAGAGGGGGCGCGACGCTCGCTTTCAGGCGCCGGCTGAAGAGGAACACGGTCTCCTCCGCCTGGCGGAGGCCTCGATTCTCGACGTCGACGTGGACTTCCACCGTGTCCGAGGCGTTGGCGGCTCGAGGTGTCACCCGCAGGTTACTGAGGCCGAAGCGGCCGTAGGTCAGGCCGTGTCCGAAAGGGAAGAGCGGCGTGTGCAACTCATCGATGTACCTGCTCGAGAACGGGCCCACGGGCTCCGTGGGCCGACCGCCGTTGCGCTGGCCGAAGTAAAGCGGGATCTGTCCCACCGCGCGCGGCCAGGTGATGGGAGTGCGTCCACTGGGTGAGGTGCGGCCTGTCAGGACGTCCGCGATCGCATGGCCGGCCTCACGGCCGGGGAACCAGGCGGCGAGCATCGCACTTGCCTTCTCCGCGAGCCATGGGACGATGAGCGGCCGTCCGCAGAAGAGGACGGCAATGACGGGGGTGCTGCCGTTTGTGGCGGCTCTCTGCATGACTGCTTCCGCCAGCTGACGCTGGCGGCCGGGCAGCCCGGGATGCGCGCGTGAGGCTGCCTCCCCGGCCATCGCGGCCGCTTCGCCCAAACAAAGGACCACGGCGTCGGCGCCGTCGCAGAGCGCCAGCGCGGCCGCGATGCCGCGCTCGTCATCGCCCGCAATGTCGACACCGTTCGCGTGGAGGATCTGAGTGTGTGGCAGCGCCGCGCGCAGACCGGCGAGCACGCCGACCTGTTCTGCGGCAGGCCCGGCGGAACACCAGGGGCCGCCCATTTCGGCGGGCGCATCGGCCAGGGGTCCGACGAGGGCCAGGCGCCGCAGCCCGCCGGCGAGCGGCAGCGCCTGGTCCCGATTGCTCAGCAACACCAGGGAGCGGGCGCCGATCTCGCGGGCGAGCCGCCGCCGCCCGGCCAGGGCGGCGGCGCTTTCGGCCGCCGCGCCGCGCCGATAGGGATCCGCGAACAGGCCGAGCCGGAGCTTGAGCGCCAACACCCGGCGCACCGACTCATCGATCTGCGCCTCGCTCACGAGGCCGCGCTCGAGCGCCACCGGCAGGCCCTGGAGGTAAGCCCCGGAAACCATGTCGATGTCGACTCCCGCCCGCAGCGCCAGGACTGCCGCCTCGACGAGGTCGGCGGCGACGCCGTGTTGGATCAGCTCGGCGATCGCGTTGTAGTCGCTGACCAGGACCCCGTCGAAGCCGAGCTCCTCACGCAGCCGGGCGCGCAGCATGCCGGCGTGGGCGGTCATGGGGATACCGGCCAGGTCGGTGAAGGCGGGCATGACGGCCGCGACGCCGCAACGGACGGCGGCGGCGAATGGCGGCTCGTGAACTTCGCGGACCGTCCGGTCGGAAACATCCACGGAGGCGTATTCGCGGCCGGCCATTACCGCGCCATAGGCGCAGTAATGCTTGGCCACGGCCGCGATCGAGTCGGCCGACTCGAGGTCCGTCCCCTGGAAGCCGCGGACCTTGGCCTCGGCCAGCCGCCGCCCGACCCACGGCGACTCGCCCGGACCCTCGACGGTGCGCCCCCAGCGCGGCTCGCGGGACACATCGAGCATGGGGGCGAAGGTCATGTTGATGCCGTCCGCGGCCGCCTCCCGGGCCGCTTCCCGCGCCGTCAGCGTCCAGGCTTCGGGATCGAACAGCGCGACCTCGGCCAGGGGCGCCGGGAAGATCGTGCGGTGGCCGTGGATGACGTCGAGGCCGATGAGCAGTGGAACACCCAGGCGGGATTCCTCGAATGCGATGCGCTGCATTTCGCGGGCGGCCGCCGCCCCGATAAGATTGAGGAGGTTGCCGATCCTGCCGGAGCGGATATCGTCCGTGGAGTGGCCGGTGATCACAGGTCCGGTCACGGTATGGCTGGCGGCCATCATGGTGAGCTGGCCGAGCTTCTCGGTCAGGGTCATCCGGCCGATGAGCGTCTCGATGTGTGCGTCTTGCGGTTTCATGACCAACGATGATAGATCGCCCCGACGACAGCAGCGATAGCCACCCGCCGGAGACCGAGGCCGAGCACTCGGGGCTCGTGGCGCAGGTCGGCATGATCGCGGGGGCGATGCTCGCCTCACCGGCCGCCAGGTCTCTCATCGCCCTCACGGCCGGCGTTTTCGCGGTGATCGTGGCCACCGCCTATGGCCAGGTATGGCTCAACCGCTGGAACCAGCCCTTCTACGATGCGCTGACACGGCGCGATTTCAGGGACTTCCTCTATCAGCTCGGGATGTTCTTCATCATCGTGGGCTTCCTCCTCGTCCTCAACGTGGCGCAGCGCTGGCTGGTCGAGACCCTGAAGGTGAAGATGCGCGAGGGTCTGGTGGGGGATCTGATCCGCGACTGGATGAGCCCGCGGCGCGCCTTCTGGCTCGCCAACGCCGGCCCGATGGGGGTCAACCCCGACCAGCGCATGCATGATGACGCGCGCCATCTCTGCGAGCTCTCCGGCGATCTCGGCAGCGGGCTCATCCAGGCCTCGGTCACGCTCGTGGCCTTCATCGGCGTCCTGTGGGTGCTCTCCCGGGGCTTCGTGCTGCCCTTCGCGGGACACGACGTCCCGATACCCGGTTACATGGTATGGGCCGCGATCATCTATGCCGCGCTCGGGTCCCTCCTCTCCTACTGGGTGGGCGCCAGCCTCATCGGGCGCAACGCCGAGCGCTACGCCCGCGAGGGCGATCTGCGCTTCGCGCTGGTGCGCGTCAACGAGCACCTGGACGGCATCACCCTCGCCGCGGGGGAGGAGGGTGAGCGCCGGCGGCTCGAGAGCAGCCTCGATTCGGTGCTGCGCGCCACCCAGCGCCTGGTCACCGGGCTCACCAACCTGACCTGGATCACGGCGGGCTTCGGCTGGGTGCTGATCGTGGCGCCGCTGCTGGTGGCGGCACCGCTCTACTTCAACGGCAGGCTCTCCTTCGGCGGCCTGATGCAAGCGGCGGCCGCCTTCACCACGGCACAGGCCTCGCTGCGCTGGTTCGTCGACAACTTTCCCAACATCGCCGACTGGCGGGCCACTCTCCTCAGGGTTGCCAACTTCCGCCGCGCCGTCGTGACCACCGATGTGCAGCACGCTGTCGAGAGCCACATCTCCTATGCGGAGGGCATCGCCGGGCGCATCGTGATCGAAGGCCTCGAGGTATCGTCCCCCGCCGGACACGACATGCTGCGCGAGCGGCTGGTGGAGGTGCGGACCGGGGAGCGCCTGCTCATCGTCGGCGAGCCCGGAACCAACAAGACGCTGTTGTTCCGCGCCCTCGCGGGCCTCTGGCCGCTGGGTACCGGGCGGGTGGTGATTCCCGCCGGGGAGCAGGTTCTCTATTTCCCGCGCGGCACGCCCTACCTGCCGCAGGGGTCGCTGCGCGATGCGCTGGCGTATCCCATGAAGCCCGAGAGCTTCGACGCCGACGCCTGCTTGCAGGCGCTGCGCCGGCTGGGGCTCGAGCGCCTGGTACCGCTGCTCGATGTCTCGCGGCGCTGGGATCGCGAGCTGAGCGAGGACGAGCAGCTCGCGCTCGCCTTCGCGCGGGTGCTGCTGCAGGCGCCGGCGTGGGTCCTCATCGATGACGTCTTCGGCTCGCTCGACGGCGACACCCTCGAGCGGGTCATCGAAGTCTTCGGCGACGAGCTCGCGCGCACCGGCGTCATTCACATCGGCGGCGCACAGGCACGCGATCCGCTTTTTGCCCGCGTCGTCCATCTGGTCAAGTTCCCGGCGGCACGCGCCGCCGACCCCTCGGGGGCGCGCGGCCAGGCCTCCCACCTGCGTGAAGGAAGGAGTTGAGTCCCGTGTCCGACAGCCGATTCGAGGAAATGAGCCCCGCGCGCCTCGCCACGTTGGGCGATGACGAGTTGCTCGAGCGCGTGCAGCGGCAGACCTTCCGGTTCTTCTGGGAGGCGGGGCACCCCGTGAGCGGGCTCGTGCCCGACCGCCGCCCGCCGGGCAAAGGCCAGAGCAGCGACCTCGTCACCACGGGCGGCTCGGGCTTCGCAATCATGGCGCTGGTGGTTGCCGTGGAGCGCGGCTGGATCAGACGCGAGGAGGGCGTCGAGCGGCTGGGGGCCATGCTGGACGTTCTCGTGCGTGCGACCTGCTACCACGGCGCCCTGCCGCACTTTCTCGATGGACGCACGGGAGTCACGATTCCATTCTCGCGCAAGGACGATGGCGGCGATCTCGTGGAGACATCCTTCCTCTGCATGGGGCTGCTCACCGCCCGGCAGTATTTCGAGCGCGACACTCCCGCCGAAGCCCGGGTACGGAACCTGATGATGTGGTTATGGGAGGATGTCGAGTGGGACTGGTACGCGCGCGGCGCGCGCGGCGTGCTCTACTGGCATTGGAGTCCCAACAACGGCTGGGCCCTCGAGCACGAGATCCGCGGCTGGAACGAATGTCTCATCACCTACGCGCTCGCTGCCGGCGCGCCCCGTTATCCCATAGACGGCCACATCTATCACCGCGGCTTCGCCACCGGGCGCGATTTCATCAACGGCAGGGAGTGGGCCGGCATCGAGCTGCCGCTCGGGCCGGCGTTCGGCGGCCCGCTCTTCTTCGCGCACTACTCGTTCTGCGGCCTCGATCCGCGCGGCCTCGAAGACCGCTACGCGAGCTACTGGGAGCAGAACCTGCGGCACGTGCGCATCAATCGCGCGCACTGCGTGGCCAATCCCAATCATCATCGTGCGTACGGCGAGCACTGTTGGGGGTTGACGGCAAGCGATGATCCTGACGGCTACGCCGTGCACGCACCCGACAGCGACAACGGCACGATCGCGCCGACGGCGGCCCTGGCCAGCTTTCCCTACGCGCCGGCCGAGGCCATGAAGGCGCTGCGCCACTTTCTTGGTACGTTCGGGGAGAAGGTCTGGCGGCGTCACGGGTTCGTCGACGCATTCTGTCCGCAGCGCGACTGGTATGCGGACACCCACCTGGCCATCGATCAGGGTCCGATCATTCTCATGATCGAGAACTTCCGCACGGGGCTTCTGTGGAAGCTCTTCATGAGCGCGCCGGAGGTTCGGACGGGGCTGCGCCGGCTGGGCTTCTCGAGCCCGCATCTCGCGGACTGAGGCGGCGGATGGAGACGCTCCCGGCCTGGATCGATCGGCAGTGCGCCCACGCGGCGGCCCAGATGCTGCGCAGCATCTCGCCGCTCGGCATCGTCAAGACACGCCCCGGATTCGATCAGACCATCCGTCCGTTGCCGGGCGCGGTGGTCGCCTCGCCGATTCCGGCCTCCTACGATCCCGATCCGGATTATTTCTTTCATTGGTACCGCGATTCGGCGATCGTGATCGACGCCCTGCGCCTGCTGCATGCCCGCGGGCAGGCGGGCGCCGAAGCGCCGCGGCTCTTCGGCGAGTTCGTGCGTTTCAGCGCCGGCCTCGCGCGGCTCGATGGGCGCGCGGTGGCTTCCGCCTCGGGCCAATGGCGCAGCCGGGTCGCGGCGGATTTCGTGCCGTTTCTGCGCCCCGACGCCGAGCTGCGGCGTGTTCATGGTGATGCGATCGCCGGCGAGACCCGGGTCAACCCGGACGGCACGCTCGATATCACCCACTGGGGACGGCCGCAGAACGACGGCCCGGCGCTACGCGCCCTTGCGGTTCTGCGCTGGATGCGCGACGTATCGCTCGATGATGGATTACTGACGGCCTGCGAGGGGTTGCTGCGGGACGACCTGCGCTTCACGCGAGCCCACTGTCGGGAGCCGTGCTTCGACATCTGGGAGGAAGAACGCGGGCTGCACTACTTCACCCTGCTCGTCAGCGCGCAGGCGCTGGCCGACGGCGCCGACTGGCTCGACGCGCGGGGGGAGAGCGCGCAGGCCACGAACCTGCGGACGGAAGGCCAGACGATCCGCGGTACGCTGGATGGCTATTGGCTGGCGGACCGCGGCTACTACCGCTCGCGGACGCTCGAATCGGGCGAGCCGTCCGCCAAGGAGCTCGACATCGCCGTCATCCTCGCGGCGCTGCAGGCCGCGGACGACAGCGCTGCCCATTCCGTGCGCGATCCGCGGATTCACGCGACGCTCGGCGTGCTCGACAGCGTGTTCGAAGCGGACTACCCCATCAATCACGGGCGGCCGGCGGTGCGCGGTCCGGCGCTTGGGCGCTACCGCGCCGACCGCTATTATTCCGGCGGCGCCTACTATTTCTCGACTCTGGCGGCCGCGGAGCTCTGTTTTCGTGCCGCCCGAACCAACGGCGGACGCGAGGCCCTGCTCGCGCGGGGTGACCGGTACCTCGAGACGGTCCGCGCCTTCACCCCCGAAAGCGGCGACATGTCAGAGCAGTTCGATCAGCGGACCGGCGAGCAGACTTCGGCCAAGCACCTCGCGTGGAGCTACGCCGCCTTCATTTCATGCGCGGCGGCGCGGCGCGCGGCCGCCCCTTGAGGCCCCGGATGCGAAGAACGCTGGGCATCGTCCTGACGCTCGCGCTGCTGCCGCGGCTGGCGGCGGCGCAGAGCCTGCCGTTTCGCGCGCCAGCCTCCGTGGACGATCCCACGACGCCGGCGGTGATGCGTGACCTGGCGTCGCGCATCATTCCCGGGTATCGCAGTGACAGCCGCGCGCAGTATCTGGCCAACATGTCGGCCCTGCAGCTCGTGGCCGGCAGCTTCGACGAGGCCTATTCGGCGCGGCTCGACCTGCAGACGCTGCGCGGCGGCACTGCGCGGCGGCCGCCGGCGGATCCGGCGCTGGTTTACGATCTCTACGCGCACGCCAAGTCCCTGCAGGCGCAGTACCGGCTCCCGTTCTCGCAGGCGTTCAGCCTCGCCTTCTGGGAAACCATTCCGATCTTCGACAACCTCGACGGCTACCGGGTGGAGTCGTGGCTCGAGGCGCCGCCTTCCGCCTACGCCGCGGCTCTGCAGGCGAGCTTCGACAGCCTGCGCGGACACACCCGCGTCGGCCAACGCGAGGCGCTCGGCCTCATCTGGCAGTACGTCGCCTTCGATGCCTACCGCAGCTTCGGCCCGATCGTTCCCGGGCTCATCTCTCTCGATGAGGACCGGCGCTACAACCAGGAGGACGTCGAGATCGACACGCCGGGCCATGGCAAGGTGATCGCGCTCCTCGTGCGGCCCCGCAGCGCGACCGGACTGCTGACGACGCTGCTGCAATATCGCATCGCCCCTGGCGGCCAGGATGATGCGATCCAGGCGGCCGCGCATGGCTTCGCGAGCGTGGTGGCATTCACGCCTCGGGTGCGCGCGGGACGCCACGCCTGGCAGGTGGTTCCGTTCGAGGGCGAGGGGGACCGCGCCCGCGCGGTGATCGGCTGGATCGCCAGACAGTCCTGGAGCGACTCCCAGGTGGGCATGTATGGAGACGGCTACGCCGGCTTCGTCGCCTGGGCGGTGGCGAAGCATCTGCCGCCGCAACTCAAGGCGATTGCAACCTCCGATGCGTTGGCGCCGGGAGTCAACTTTCCGATGGACGGCGGCATCGGGCTGAACTCGGCGTACTGTTGGTTGCGGCGCATCGAGACGGAGCGTGCCGAGAGCGATACCGTGCCCGACCCGGGCCCGGCGAACGGCACGAGCCCGGCGGCCGCGGGTGCGGCAGGCACCGCGGGGGCCGCGGGAGCATCGACGGCCGCTCCCGGCAGCCCGGGCTGGTGCGCCGCGCTCGATGCGAAGTGGTATGCGAGCGGCAAGCCGTTCCGCGACCTGCCGCGGCTCGCCGGCAGCCCGAGCCCGATCTTCCGGGGCTGGCTGCAGCATCCCGCCTATGATGATTACTGGCGGCGCCTCGTGCCGTCGCCGCAGGAGCTCGCCCGCGTCGACATTCCCATCCTGTCGCTGACCGGGTACTACTCGCCCGGCGAGGCGGGAACGCTCTTCTACTTCCTGCAACACTACGCGCACGACAGCCATGCGGACCAGACGCTGCTCGCGGGCCCCTACGACGAGGAGGAGATGCGGGACGGCAGAGCGGAGCAGGCCGTGCGCGACTACACGACCGATCCCACGGCGGTGCTGGATCTGCGGAGCATCGAGCTGCAGTGGTTCGCCTGGCACTTCTTCAACGACCCGAAGCCGGCGATGCTGTCGGACCGCGTCAACGTCGAAGTCATGGGGGCGAATGCCTGGGAGCACGCCGGCGCGCTGGAGGATCTGGCGAAGGATCGGGTGCGCCTCTACCTCGCCGCCGAGCCGCACGCCGGCTCGGGGAGCCTGACTCCGCGCGAGCCGGCGAGCCGGGCCGCCGTCCACCTGATGGCCAACCTGGCGCGGCGCAAGGACGACAACGTGCCCGTGCCGGCGAGCCTCATGACGGCCAGCGTGCCGGTGGACAACGGCTTCGCCTTCGTCAGCGGTCCGCTGCCCGGGGGGCTCGACATCGCCGGCCGCTTCGCCGGCCGGCTGCTGCTGCGCACCAACAAGCGGGACCTGGATCTCACCGTCGCGTTGTACGAGCTGTTGCCGGACGGCAATTACTTTCATCTCTTCGCGCCCGCGGAGGAATTCCGCGCCAGCTACCTGCGCGATCCGGGCCGCCGGCGGTTGCTCGCGCCCGGCGCCGCCGCATGGCTGGCCTTCACCAGCCGGCGGATCACCGCGGTGCGCGTCGAATCGGGCGCGCGCCTGGTGATGGTGTTACGAGTCAGCAAGCGCCCCGACCATGAAATCAACTTCGGAACGGGCCGTGCCGTCAGCGACGAGTCGGTCGCGGCGGGCCGCGTACCCGTGAAGCTGAGTCTGCTGCGCGGCAGCTATCTCGAGCTGCCGATCACCGAGGAGGCGGAACCGCAGGGCCCGGCCCGCTGACAGGGAACTCCGCGGCCCGGCGGAGCGTTGGCCTCGACAGGTGTCGTTGTGGCCTCAAGGGCCGAGGAGAAGCTTATGATGACCGTCGGCAGGGCGGGATGGTTCACGGCCTCGCTCATGGCGGTGGCGCTCACCGGTTGCGCCACCACGCCGCATGGCGGCCTCGATCATTCCGCCGACAGGCTGGATCGCAACGCGCAGGCGTTTGCGCAGGACGCCGCCGAAGCGCCGCGCGGCTATTCCGGGAACAGCGACTATACCGAGGACGCACGCGACTTCGCCGATCGGGCGCACGAGTTTCGCCGTACGGTCGAAGACCCGGGCGCCGACCACCGTGATGTCAAGGCATCCTTCGATGAGCTGTCGCGCAGCTATCACGCGCTGCGGGACGATGTGCAGCGCTCCGATAGCGATGAAGCGCGGCACGATCTGGCGCCGGTGACGCAAGCCTATCTCGACGTCGAGGATGATATGGGCGGCGCGGGGCCCAGCCGGTACTCGGATGCGGATGACGATCGCTGAGCGGGCCGCACGGGACTGACCGCCCGGCGGCGGGTGCGATAGCATAGGGGCATGCCCGCCGCACGCCCCGACGTCATTCGAGTCATCGATTCCCACACCGCGGGGGAGCCGACACGGCTCGTCGTCGAGGGGGGGCCGGAGCTCGGCGACGGGCCGCTCGAGGAGCGGCTGCGCCGCTTCCGCGAGCAGTACGATCATTACCGCCGCGCCATCGTCAACGAGCCGCGCGGCTGCGATACGGTGGTCGGCGCGTTGCTCTGCCGGCCGCACCGGCCGGACTGTCAGGCCGGCGTGATCTTCTTCAACAACGTCGGTTATCTCGGGATGTGCGGCCACGGCACGATCGGCCTGGTCGCCTCGCTGGCCGCCGCCGGCCGCTGCCGGCCGGGGCCGATCCGCATCGACACGCCGGTGGGGCCGGTCGACGCGCATCTTTACGAGGATGGCGGCGTCGACGTGATCAACGTCAGAAGCTTTCGCAAGGCGCGCCAGGCCGCTGTCGCGGTCCCGGGCGTCGGCGAGATCCGCGGCGATGTCGCCTGGGGCGGCAACTGGTTTTTTCTCGCGGACGTACCGGCGGTCCCGATCGCGCTCGGCAATCTCGAGAGACTCACCCACCTTGCCGCGCGCCTGCGGCGCGCCGTCAACGAGCAGGGCTTTCCCGAGGTCGACCACGTGGAGATCTTCGGGCCGCCGTCGCGTACGCAGGCGAGCAGCCGCAACTTCGTGCTCTGCCCCGGCGGCGCGTACGACCGCTCGCCCTGCGGCACCGGCACCAGCGCCAAGCTCGCGTGCCTGGCGGCCGACGGCAAGCTCGAGGAGGGCGTGCCCTGGGTGCAGGAGAGCCTGATCGGCAGCACCTTCACCGGCCGCTATCGCTGGCACGACCGCGCAAAGGGGGAGATCGTGCCCACCATCACGGGGACCGCTCACGTCACGGCGGAGTCGGTCCTGCGCCTGGACCCGGAGGATCCCTTCTGCTGGGGGATCGTGCCGGGCTGATGCGCGCACTCATCATTCCGGTCACGCCGTTCCAACAGAACTGCTCGCTCATCTGGGACGAGGAAAGCCGGCGGGGCGCGGTGGTCGACCCTGGCGGCGAGATCGGGCGGGTGCTCGCCGAGGCCGACCGGCACGAGGTGACGCTCGAGAAGATCCTCCTGACCCACGCGCATCTCGATCATTGCGCGGCCACCGCGGAGCTGGCGCGCGCCCGGGAGTTGCCGGTCGAAGGTCCGCAGCGCGAGGACCGGTTCTGGATCGAGGCCCTGCCGCAAGCCGCGGCGCAGTTCGGATTCCCGCCGGCACGCTCCTTCGAGCCCGACCGCTGGCTGGAGCAGGGTGACCGGGTCACGGTGGGCGGCCAAACGCTCGAGGTGCTGCACTGCCCGGGGCATACACCCGGGCACGTCGTCTTCTTTCATCCGCGGGAGCGCTGCGCCTGGGTGGGCGATGTGCTCTTCGCCGGCTCGATCGGCCGCACGGATTTTCCGCGCGGCAACCATGAGGCGCTGATCAGATCGATCCGCGAGCGGCTCTTTCCGCTGGGCGATGACGTGCGGTTCGTGCCGGGGCACGGACCGATGTCGACGTTCGGGGCGGAGCGCAAAACCAACCCCTTCGTCGCGGACCGGCTGTTCGCAAAAGAGGTGACAGGCTCATGAACGGTGCGCAGCTGCTGGTGGCGGCCCTCGAGCGCGAGGGCGTGAAGCGGATCTTCGGCGTCCCCGGGGAGGAAAACCTCGATGTGGTCGAGGCGCTGCGCCGCTCGAGCATCGAGTTGGTGCTGACGCGTCACGAACAGGCGGCGGCGTTCATGGCGGCGACGCACGGCCGTCTGACCGGGGAGGCAGGCGTGTGCATCTCGACGCTGGGTCCGGGGGCGTTGAACCTAACGACGGGCGCGGCATATGCGCAGCTCGGCGCCATGCCGATGGTCATGATCACGGGGCAGAAGGGTGTCCTCAGCCGCAAGCAGGCGCGATTCCAGATCGTCGACATCGTCTCGACGATGACGCCCCTGACCAAGATGGCGCACCGCATCATCGGCACGGCGACCATCCCCTCGATGGTGCGGGAGGCATTCCGGGTTGCGCAGCAGGAGCGTCCCGGACCCGTGCACCTCGAGCTGCCGGAGGACGTTGCCGCCGAAGGGGCGCCCGAGGTCGCGCTCGTCCCGCCGCATCCGACGATCCTGCCGGTCGCTCATCCGGGATCGCTCGACCGGGCGGCGGAGATGATTCGCGGCGCGCAGTACCCCCTGGTGATGCTCGGCGCTGCCGCGAGCCGCCCGCGCCTTGCCGACGCGCTGTCGGCTTTCGTCAGGCGCGCGCAGATCCCGTTCTTCAACACGCAGATGGGCAAGGGCTCGGTCTCGGGCGGCTCCGGACTCTATATGGGCACCGCGGCGCTTTCCGCCCGGGACTACATCCATCAGGCCATCGATCGCGCCGACCTCATCATTTCCATCGGTCACGACACGGTGGAGAAGCCTCCTTTCCTCATGGGACCCGGGGGACCGGCCGTACTGCACGTGGGCTATCTGCCGGCGACGGTCGAGGAGGTGTATTTCCCGCATGCGGAGCTCATCGGCGATATCGGGCCCAGCCTCGCGCTGCTCGCGGACCGGTTGGAGGGGAGGCTGCCGCGGGCCGGCGCGCTGCTGCCGCTGCGTGAGCGCATCCTCGCACGCGTCGGGGAGCGAGCTACGGAAGCGCGTTATCCGCTGACGCCGCAGCGCATCGTGCACGATGTGCGTCAAGTGATGCCGGAAGACGGCATCGTCTGCCTCGACAATGGCATGTACAAGATCTGGTTCGCACGCAACTACCGCACGCGCGTTGCCAACACGCTGCTCCTCGACAACGCGCTCGCCACGATGGGGGCGGGGTTGCCGTCAGCAATGATGGCGTCGCTGCTTCACCCGGACCGGCGGGTGCTGGCGGTGTGCGGTGACGGCGGGTTCATGATGAGCTCGCAGGAGCTCGAGACGGCGGTGCGTCTCCGGTTGAATCTCGTCGTGCTCATCCTGCAGGACAACGCCTACGGCATGATCCGCTGGAAGCAGGCGGCGGACGGTTTCGCCGATTTCGGCATGACGTTCGGCAACCCCGATTTCGTCACCTATGCCAGGGCCTACGGCATGAAGGGGGCCTGGGTGGAGAGCGCGGATGGCCTCGCGCCGGCGCTCGAGTCCGCCTTCGCGGCGGGCGGCATGCACCTGGTGGCCGTGCCGGTGGACTACGCTGAGAACATGCGCGTGCTGGTGAAGGAGCTGGCGAGCGTGCGAGACTGATTGCTCAAATATTCTGAATAGAATATTCTGTGTGGGATCCCTGAAATGGAGGCCTCCCATGCAGAGCCGTGAAGTCCCCGTTCTCATCGTCGGCAGCGGCCTTTCGGGCCTGACGGCGGCCGTCATGCTGGCCTGGCGGGGCGTCCCGGCTCTTCTCGTGGAGCGCCACGCCGGGACGCTTCAGAACCCCCGTGCCCGGGGAGTGAACCTGCGCAGCATGGAGCTGCTGCGGGTGGCGGGTCTGGAGCCCGACCTGGTCGCCGCCAGCGGCCACTCCTTCGAAGACTTCACCATCCACATCGCGGAAACGGTGACGGGGCGGGAGTTGCAGACGCTGGTACCCCGCGGTGCGGCGCGGGCGGGTCAGCAGTTCGACTTCAGCGGTCTGAGTCCCGCGCGCCCCAGCATGGCCGGACAGGACCGTGTCGAGCCCATCCTCCGCCGCCACGCGGAGACCCTGGGCGCGGAGCTGCACTATTCGACGGAGCTCCTTTCGATGGAGACGGACACGCACGGCGTCACCGCGCATGTACGGGATCTGAAAAGCGGCGAGGAGCAGGTGGTGCGGGCGCAGTACCTCATCGCCGCCGACGGACATCGCAGCCGGATTCGGGAATGCCTCGGGATCGGCGCGCACGGCTACGGCACTCTCTCGCACAACGTCGCGGTCGTGTTCCGGGGCAACATCGAGGCTCTCATCGGCGAGGATCGCTTTGCGCTCTACTATCTGCAGAACGCGCGGTTCACCGGAGTATTCGTCAACGGGGACGATCCGCACATCGCGGTCGCGGCGCTGGAGTACGACCCGGCGCGCGAGCAGCCGCGCGATTTCGATCACGCCCGGGCGCTGGGCATCGTGCGCGATGTGCTCGGCGTGCCGGATTTCGCGGCCGAGGTGCTCGAGGTGCAGACCTTCGAGCTCGCCTCGCAGGTTGCGGACGAGATCGCCCGCGGGCGCGTGTTCCTGATCGGCGATGCGGCCCATACGATGCCGCCGACCGGCGGCCTCGGCGGCCAGACGGCGATGCAGGACGGCTACGACATCGCCTGGAAGCTCGCAATGGTGTTGCAGGGTGATGCCGGGCCCGGGCTGCTCGACACCTATGCGGCCGAGCGCCAGCCCGTCGCGGAAATGACCGTCGCCCGCCAGCTCGCCAACTACGTCGAGCGCTTGCGTCCGGACCGCGCGGAAGTGGCGCGTCACGTGTTGGAATCCTCGGGGCCGGTACCGGACTACCTGAGTGTCGCGTTCGGCTATCGCTACCGCTCCGCCGCCGTTCTCACGGAGGCGCCCGACGATGGCGCCCCTGCCGAGAGCCCGCTTGCGCCGAGCGGCAGGCCCGGCACCCGCGCACCGCACATCGCCTTCGTGCATCGCGGCGCGCGGCTGGCCACTCTCGATCTGATGGGACGGGATTTCGTGCTGCTCTGCGGCCCGGCCGCGAGCGGCTGGGCGCGGGCCGGCATGGCCGCCGCCTGGGTCTCGGGGGCGCCGCTCACCATGTATCGCGTGGGCGCTGATCTGATCGACGTGGAGAAGCGCTGGCAGGCCGGCTTCGGAGTCGGCGACTCCGGCGCGGTGCTGCTGCGTCCCGACGGCTTCATCGCGTGGCGCGCGCCGGGGGCGGTGAGCTCACCCGTCGACGCTCTGGCCGCAGTGCTGGGGCGCGTGTTGTGCAGGACGCCGGAGAGCATGAGGCGCAATGCCGCCGGGCGAGGTGCCGCGGGAGCCGCCGCGTGAGCAAGCGGAAGGTCTCCAACCCTCTGGCGCTCGCGGTCCTCGCCTGTCTCTACGAGCGCCCGATGCACCCGTACGAGATGGCGAGCACTCTGCGCGAGCGGCACAAGGACGAGAGCATCAAGCTCAATTACGGCTCACTGTATGCGGTCGTGGAGTCGCTGAAGAAGCACGAGCTGATCGCCGAGCAGGAGACCGCACGCGAAGGCAACCGGCCGGAACGCACCGTTTATCGGATCACCGACCCCGGACGGCTGGAGCTCATCGATTGGCTGAGTGAGCTCCTCAGCCGCCCCGCCAAGGAGTACACCCACTTCGAGGCGGGCCTCTCGCTGCTGCCGGTGTTGCCGCCGGAGGACGCCGTGGCGCTGCTCGAGCAGCGCTGTCAGGCGCTCGAAGTGCGCGTGGCGCAGTCGCAGTCGTTGCGCGAGCTCTTCGCCAGGAGAAGCTTTCCGCGCCTCTTCACCATCGAGGCCGAGTACCGCTGGGCGCTCGACGCCGCGGAGCTCGAGTGGACGCGGCGGCTCATCGCCGACATCGGGTCAGGATCGCTCGATGGCCTCACGCTGTGGCGGGATTTCCACCGGGCCGCGCGCTGACGGCTACTCCTTGGATTTGAGGCTGGCGTCGTTGGCCTCGATGAAGGCCTTGATCTCATCGGCCATGGCGATGAGGCGCAGCCACTGCTCCTTGTAGAGCGTTACCGGGAAGCGGCCCATGCCGTAGACCGACAGGGCGCCTTTCTCGCTCACTTTCATCGCCAGCTTGCCGCGGCCGGCTTTCTTCAGGCGCTCATTCTCGGCGCGCAGCCGCTCGAGCTCGGATTGCAGATCTTCAGTCACGGTGGCTCCTGAGCAGCGCATAAGGGGAGAACTGCGGGTAGCTGAGCGCCGCCCGGGGCACGATGATCGTGGTCACCAGCGCAAACTGGCCGGAGAGGCTCGCATGGCTGACACCGTCGGTGAACACCATCCAGGCGGAGAAGGGCGGGAAGCGGATCTCCTCGTAGCCCCGTGTGTCCTGTTTGAAGTCGTCGCTGTCCTTCATGTAGTTGTGGAGCCGGCGCATGGTGCGGTCATACGGGCTCGAGTCGAGGGTGTGAGCCAGCGGGTTGAGGTGTGCGAGGCCGCTGATCGCCGCGCTGAAGGCGTGATCGGCCAGGCCTTTGTCGATCCGCTGCCTGAGACTGCCCGAGGCATCGAGCAGCCCCGCGGCGGTGCCGTGCCGCTCGAGCACGTCCTGCAGGCTTCCCTTGCTCGCCCAGAGGCGGTCCTCGCGATCGCTCACATTCACGAAGAACCGGAAGATGCGATCACCGTTCGTAGCGCCGTAGGCGCCGGCGTCGACGTGCACCAATTCGTTGCTCGCATGCGGCTTGAGGTTGCGGCCCCGCTCCTGGATCGGACGAAAGCTGCACGTTCCAACCCGGCAGACACCGCGCCACTGGGGCATGATCCCGTACAGAAATCCGGCGACGTCCTCGAGGTGGCGCTTCAGCACGCCGCAAGTGCGCTCGCGCAGGGCATCCTCGCCGTCCAGCCCCGTGACGCGCGCCCCTTCCGGGTGGTAGCTGATGTTCTTCAGCTTGAGGCGCGAGGGCAGCTCGGTGCGCAGGTACTCGAGCGTCCCCGCGTCCGGCAGGGGAATCGGACTCTCGGGGAAGTAGACGATGTGGTTCGATTCGAGCTCGCGGGCGATCCGTTCGGAGGCATCGGCCGCGGCCGGATCGATCTGCGACAGCACGCTCATGGAGCCGCTACTATAGCTCGGGCGAGCCCGAAACGCCTGCAGCCGATAGACTATGTGCATGGGGCAGACTCGCAGCGGGCTTTCGGCCTGCATCATCACCTACAACGAGGCCGATCGCATCGAGGCCTGCGTGCGCTCGGTCGGCTTCTGCGATGAGGTGATCGTCGTGGATTCCCACTCCACGGATGCGACGCGGGAGCGGGCTGCCGCGCTCGGGGCGCGCGTCATCGAGCGTGACTGGCCGGGGTACCGCTCGCAGAAGGAGTTTGCGGTGGAATCGGCCCGCAACGACTGGGTCCTCTGCCTCGACGCGGATGAGCGGGTGACCGATGCGCTGCGCCAGGAGATAGAGCGTCTGCGCGCGGTTGGCTTCGAGGGGTATGCCGGTTGGTCAGTGCCGCGGATCACCGAATACTTCGGCCGCTTCCTGCGGCACGGGAACGCCTATCCGGACCGGCTGATTCGCCTCTTCGACCGGCGCCGCGGCGGCTGGATCGGCCGCGAGATTCACGAGAACACCCGGGTCGACGGCCGCGTGGGGCGGCTCAAGGGCCATCTCGAGCACTACTCCTACCGCAGCCTCGCGGATCATCACAACAAGATGCAGCGCTACGCGGAGCTCATGGGCCGGGCGCTGTACGCCGGCGGCAAGCGCTGCGGGTTCGGCAAGGTGCTGTTCAACCCGCAGTGGCGCTTCTTCCGCGGCTATGTGCTCAGGCTGGGCTTCCTCGATGGCTGGCGGGGACTGGTGTTCGCACTGGTGGAATCGAACTACGTGCGCCGCAAGTACCTGCATCTCTACATCCTCAGCCGCGGTTTGCAGTAGAGGCGTTCGTGAGCGGCGGCCGTGGCAGGCCAGCCCCGCGGCTCGATCACCGAGCGGCGGCGGCGGCTCCGGGTGAGCCGGCCGCGCCGCTATCGGCTCAACGCTGCGGGGGTGTCGTGTTGGCGGGAGTCGTCTTTCGCGTATGCACGTGGCTGCGTTGGCTGTGCTCGGTCTTTCTCACCCCGTGCTCGGCCTTCGCGACCCGCATCTCCTTCGCTCTCGCCTGATTCATCTCATGCGTCGTGCGTTTGAGCTGGGCCGTGGCCCGGTTCAGCTTGGCGGTCGTCGCCCGCATCTCCTGGTTTTCCCGCTTCACCTGGGAGGTAACCTGCCTCACGCTGCGCTTGCTCGCGGGCCGGTGACTCGCCGCGGTACTGCTCTGGTCGCTTTGGGACGTCGTCTGGGCCAGGGCCGTGCCGGCCGTCAGGCCGAAGGCCGCTGCCACGAGCGCGGCGATCACGTTTTTCGAAGATGAGCTGGGTTTGCGCATGAGTGCCCTCCTGTAGGTTCTGCGTCGGTGCCTGACCGGGGCTCAAGCAAAGGGCGTTCCATGGCGCTGCGATAGGAGTCCGCCACCACCCAGGCGGCTGCGGTCAGGGCCCAGGAGTAGACGAACTCCTCGCGCTGTCCGGAGGTGATCACTCCCGCCGCCATGAGGGGTGTCCACACCAGTACCGTAAAGAGACCCATCTGCAGCACGGAAAGCACGGCCGCCACCCGCGCGTGCACGCCGATGAGGATGGCGAGGCCGGCCGCAATGTAGGCTGCGCCGGTGAAGTATGCCCAACCGACATGCCACGGCAGCCACGCGGGCACGAGCGGTGCAGTCAGCTCGAGGTAGACGAAATGCGAGAAACCGAAGGCGATCAACGCCAGGCCGTACACCGCTCTTGCGATGCGCACGCCCCTTTCGCCCGTGGCGAAGCCGAGTTGCCGCCGGTCCCAGGCGCCTGCGAACCAGGCATATAGCACCCAGGCCGCGGCGAGCAACACCGCGATCTCCCCCCAGTTCTGATACGTGCCCTCCACCAGGGGCGCCCGCACGATCTGGGGTCCCTTGAAGAGCAGCATCCACAGCAGGAAATATGCGAACAGCACCCGGCTGGCGGTGCCAGCGGTGCGCCGAAAAAGGAGGCCAGACCCACATATGAGGGTGACCGCCGCGCACACGTAGACCAACGCCTCGCGCGTCGGGAATGCCTTCGGCACCTCGTCGAATATCGGGGCGAAGTGGCCTGAAATCAGGCCGTAAATGCCTAGGGCGATCAGTGTCGCCGCGAAGAGTGCATGACCGGCGCTCGCGATGCGCATCGCTCGTCCCCCCGGTTGGTTTTCAGGGCCGCTGACGCATTCTAGGCGGCCCGCGCGCCATTTCCACCCGGGCTCCATCGGATGTGATCGTGAGGACGGCGCTGTAGCCGGTTCCTCCCAGGCAAAACCGCAGGCGGCGCTTGGGCGGATAGCTGGTCAGCCAAATGGGCTCATAGCTCACGTTGCCGGCGTGGAAAGTCGCGCCGATCCAACGCGCCACATCCTCATCCGGACGGCGGGTCACGCCCGCGATGATGCGCCTGATCCTGACGTAGTCGCCGGGTTTGGTGACCATGAGATCATCGAGCGCGCCGGGCGCGTTCAGGTCGACCTCGGGGGCCGTTCCGCAAGCCGGATCGGGCTGCAGGGATGAAAGCGCGGAAGTCTCCTGCAGAAAGCCCGTGTCGCTCTGGCGGAGCAACGCAGGCTGCGACATTCGCGCGATCTGCGCCCTGAACCGGTCTTGGGCGGGTGCCTGTCGCGTCATTGCCGTACGTGACTCGATGTTTGCCGGTCCACGTGCAACGATCAATGATCGCACCGCGGCAGACAGCCCGACTGCGGCGAGCAACGCGGCCGCGGTGGCGTAGTAAGCCAGACGTCGCTTGGCAAGGCGGCGTGTCTGCCGTGCCGCGACGCCCAGGAGTGCCGCATCGGCCGCGTCGTACGGCGGATCCTGCACGGTCTCCCGATATCCGGCACAAAGCCGCTCCAAGTCAGGGTCTCGATCAGGGTCGCTCATGTCGACCTCGTTTCGTGGCGTCCCCATGTCGCGAGCTGCGTTCGCAGGCGCGCCACGGCGTAACGCATCCGGCTCCTGGTGGTCTCGAGACCGGCGCCCGTCGCGGCGGCGATCTCCCCGAGGCTCATATCGGCTTCCGCCCTCAATAGAAAAACGGCTCGCTGCGGCGGCGGCAGCCGCTCGATTGCGGTCACCAGAGCGCTTCGCAGCTCCGCGCTCGCGGCCCAATCTTCAGGCACCGTTGCCCCGTCGTCGGCAATCTCGTCCGGATCCGGCGCCGACTCCGGCGTGGCAAACGCGTGGCTACGGCGTTCCCGTGACCGCCAGCGATCCTGAAGCCGCCGGTGCGCAATGGAAAAAAGATAGGTCGTGAACTTGGCGGCGGGCCGATAGGACCGCGCGCCGCGGATCACCGCGAGCCACACCTCCTGGGCGATCTCATCCGCCTCTTCCTGTCCCTGGGAGAGTTTCGCCACGAAGCGGCGCAGCGGTGCGCGGAAGCGGCGATACAGCTCGTTGAAAGCCGTCGCATCGCCGGCCCGGTACCGTTCCATGAGCTTCTGATCCGATTCCGGCGTTCCGGGGCTTCCCATATCCTCCATCTGCGCCGGCCGTGACGGGTGCAGCGGGACTGGACTCAGCTCAGGCAGAATGCAAGATGCCGTGGCATCCATCTGGTCATCCGTTCAATGGCTACCTGCATTAATCGCCACGGCTCGGCAAATGGGGTTGAGCGCTCAGCTTACGCGCTGCGCCGGGAGGGGGGGCCTTCATCCCGATGTCGAATCCATGACCCAGGGTTCGTCTAGAGGCTAGATGCAACGCCGGCCGGGGCGCGGCCTATCGGCCCCTTAGTGATGGAGGATGCCAATGATCACGATTTCGGCCTTCGGGTGGGTTCCGGATTCTGCGAAGGGACAGGTGCGCGACCTGCGCGCGCGCTGGGCGCTCGAGGAGGCCGGGCTGCCCTACCAGACGCGGTTGCTCCGGCAGGGCGATCAGGACAAGCCGGAATACCGGGCCCTGCAGCCGTTCGGCCAGGTGCCGATCCTGATGGAAGATGACCTCGTGCTGTTCGAGTCAGGCGCCATCGTGCTCCACATCGGCGAGCGTAGCGAGACATTACTGCCCAAGGAGCCCGGTGCGCGCGCACGCGCGATGCAATGGGTCATCGCGGCGCTCAACTCGATCGAGCCCTTCGTGATGAATGTGGCGCTGATAGACCTCTTCTACGCGAACGAGGAGTGGGCGAAGCTGCGCCGCCCCGGCGCCGTGGAGTTTCTGCAGCGGCGCCTCGCGTCGCTCTCCAAGTCCCTCGGAGACAAGCCGTTTCTCGACGGGGAACGCTTCACCGCCGGCGATCTCGTAATGTCGACGGTGCTCCGGATCCTCAAGAGCACGGACATCGTTTCCCGTGATGCGCGCCTCGCGGCCTACGTGGAGCGGTGCACGGCCCGACCCGCCTTCAGGCGCGCACTCGATGCGCAGCTCGGCGACTTCGAGAGGGCCGCCTGATTGGCGCACGCCAGCTCTGGAGCACCACGAGACTTCTCTCGGCGGCGCCGCGGACAGCCTGCATGATGCGGTACGTGCTTGACTATCTGTGAATATATCGTAAGATATATCTGTCAATAAACAACGGAGTGCATTCAATGCATCGACACTTACACCACCCCGGGTGGCACGGACACTTTCACGACCACGGGGAGGCTCACCTCATGGGCCGCCGCCATGGGCGCGGCTTCGGACACTTCTCGGGCG
>Ga0335075_10003057_pt1 | contig 26786 bp, 27 predicted proteins | sample Lox_Sample_24_FD_206723 | JGI IMG/M metagenome (GOLD analysis project Ga0335075, IMG submission 206723) | Soil microbial communities from Loxahatchee National Wildlife Refuge, Florida, United States - Lox_Sample_2.4 | ecosystem: Environmental > Terrestrial > Soil > Wetlands | place: USA...
TGAGGAGCGTTGTCGGGGAAGGGCATGACGCCCCCACCCCACTACCAGCGGTAGTGCGCGAAGGCTTTATTTGCCTGCGCCATGCGGTAGATGTCGTCCTTGCGCTTGTAGGCGTTGCCCTGCTGCTGGATCGCATCGCTCAGCTCGTTCGCGAGCTTCTGCGCCATCGTGCGCTCGCGACGACCGCGAGCAAACTGGACAAGCCACCGCACCGCCAGTGTGCGGGCCCGGCGCGCGGGTACCTCGACCGGCACCTGATACGTCGCGCCGCCGACACGGCGGGAGCGGACCTCGAGCACCGGGGTCAGGGCCTTGATGCCGGCCTCGAGCTGCTCGACGGAGTTCTTGCCCGAGCGCTCTCCGAGGATCGCGAGCGCGTCATAGACGATCTTCTCGGCGGTCGACTTCTTCCCGTCCTCCATCACCTTGTTGATGACCTGCTGGACGAGACGGTTGCGGTGAACGGGGTCCGGCTCGATCGGCCGGACCTGGGCAGCAGCGCGACGAGGCATTACTTGGCCTTCACGCCGTACTGCGAGCGTGCCTTCTTGCGGTCACCGACGCCGGCGGCGTCGAGCGTCCCGCGGATCACCTTGTAGCGGAACCCCGGAAGGTCCTTGACGCGGCCACCGCGGACGAGCACGACCGAGTGCTCCTGCAGGTTGTGACCCTCACCGGGAATGTAGGCGCCGACCTCCATGCCGTTAGTCAGACGGACACGGGCCACCTTGCGCAGCGCCGAGTTCGGCTTCTTCGGCGTCACCGTGTACACGCGGGTGCACACGCCGCGGCGCTGAGGCGCAGCAATCTTCTTCTTGCGGCCCTTGCCGGACTTCAGGCCCGGGGTGGCCAGCTTCTTCTTGGGCGCCGTGCGGCCCTTGCGGATCAGCTGTGAGGTGGTCGGCATACGCGGTCGCAATGTAGCAGGCCAGTTGGGGGGGCAAGCCCCCCAACGACCCCCCCATTTTGTTCAGGCGGGGACCGCGGAGAGGGCCTTGTCGACGTCGACGCTCTCCATGCCCACGGCCTCGGCGACCGGCGCGTAGGTCACCTCGCCCGCGGCGACGTTGACGCCCAGCTTCAGACCCGGGTTCTGCTCCACCGCCTTGTGGACGCCCGCGGTCGCCAGATGCACGATGTAGGGCATGGTGGCGTTGGTGAGCGCGTAGGTCGAGGTGATCGGCACCGCGCCGGGCATGTTCGCCACGCAGTAGTGAGTGATCCCGTCGACCTCGTAGGTCGGGTCGGTGTGCGTGGTCGGACGGCTGGTCTCAAAACACCCGCCCTGGTCGATCGAGACGTCGACCAGCACCGCCTGGCGCTTCATCAGCGACAGCTGATCACGCGTGATCACGTGCGGCGCCTTGGCGCCATGCACCAGCACCGCCCCGATCACCAGGTCGACCTCAGGCAACTGCTCCTCGATCGTCAACGTCGACGCGAACAGCGTGTCCGCGCGTCCGCCGAAGGCGATGTCGAGCTCACGCAGGCGGTCGATGTTGCGGTCATACACCGACACGCTCGCCTCCATGCCCAGGGCGATGAACGCGGCGTTCATCCCGACCACGCCGCCGCCGATGACCATCACGTTGGCCGCGGCCACCCCCGGCACCCCGCCGAGCAGGATGCCGCGGCCGCCGAGCGGTTTCTCGAGCATGAACGCGCCCGCCTGGGTCGCGATCTTGCCCGCCACCTCCGACATCGGCGCCAGCAGCGGCAGCCGTCCCTTGGTGTCCTCGACCGTCTCATACGCGATGCAGGTCGCACCGGACTTGGCCAGGCCACGGGTGAGCTCGGCATCGGCGGCGAGATGCAGGTAGGTGAAGAGCGTGTGACGGGGCTCCAGGCGCGCGACCTCGGCCGGCTGCGGCTCCTTGACCTTGACGATCATCTGCGTCTCGGCGAACACCGCGTCCGCGTCGGGCAGGATCGTCGCGCCCTGGGCGACGTAGGCGTCGTCGATGATCGCCGACCCTTCGCCGGCGCCCTTCTGCACGAACACCTCATGGCCTGCGTCGACGAGCTCGCGTGTGCCCGCGGGGGTCAGTGCGACGCGGTACTCGTCCTTCTTGATCTCGGTCGGTACGCCGATCTTCATGTCGTGATCTCCCGGCCGCGCAGGGCCAGCCAGAATTCGATCCGGTCACGCGCACTGGACAGGCTGCGCCCTGTCAGCTCCTCCACGCGCCGGATCCGGTAACGCAACGTGTGCCGGTGGCAGTAGAGCCGCCGCGCGGCTCGCTCCCACTGGCCGTTCTCTTCGATGAACGCCTCCAGCGACCGCATCAGCTCGCCCCCGTAGTGGCCGTCGCCGGCCTCGATGGGGCCGAGGATCGAGTCGCAGAAGAGCTTCAGAGCTTCCTCGTCCTGCAGCGAGAGCAGCAACTGGAACGAGCCCAGATCCTGATAGGTGGCCACACGAGTCGTCGCCGTGCGGGGTCCATCTTTCCCGTTGTGCTGAGCCGCGCCGTTGCCGTTCACCTGGGCGGTGTCGACCGGATCGGCCATCCACACCGCGTCGACCGCACACCGTGCTTCGTGGAAGCTGCGCCGAGCTCGCTCGGCGTTCACGGCGCGCCCGAGCCCGACCCGCGGCTGCGACGATGCGGGAAGCCGCCCAGCGATCGACTGCGCCAGCGCGAGGAGCTCGCGCTCGTCGGCGCCGGGGACGAGCGCGCAGCTGAACGCCGGGCCGTCTGGGGCAAGCGACACCGTCGCCACCAGTCCCACGCTTGCGTCCTCGCGCAGCGCCTGGCTGACGGCCGCCTCCGCCTCGTGGGGCGCCTGGCGAGAGAGCCGCCGCTCGTCGTGACGGACCACGATCGCCGCCAGCGTGTCCCCCAGCCCGAACGGCGTCAGCCGTCGCGTGAGCTCCGGCCCCGACAACTCGCCGCTCACGATCGCCGACAGCAGGTCGCCGGCGAGCCGGCGTTCGGTGTCGCCGGCGACTCGCTCCTGAAGCAGTTCGAGCGCGACGATCGTGACCGCCTGATGCAGGGTGAGCCGATCGAAATCCGACAGCGGCCCCGAGTCCTTGACCGCGACCAGCCAGGCTTGAGCCGTCGGCTCACTCGACGCGACGCCGTTCGCCGACAGCGTGCCGCTGGACAGAGTCGCGGTCTCGGCCGCGACCGGCAGCGCCAGCGCGCGGTCGGCGAGCTCGGCGTGGGCGGGCAGGAACGCCCGGGCACGGCGAGGCGGGCGGGAGTCATTGGGTGTGTGTCCACCTCTTCTCTGGGCGAGCTCATCGCTCAGCGCCTGCACCGTCTCGGGGTCGAGCGTCCGCCGGAAGGCGTGGGAGGCGAGCACGCGACCGCGGGCGTCGCAGATGAGCACCGCCGCCCCGAGCAACGTCGCCAGCGTGCCGGCGAGCGCCTCGAGCCCCTGCTCGGAGAGCACGACGCGCTCAAGCCGCTCGTGCGCGGCGAGCGCCCGGCGCAGCACCGCGTACTGCTCATTGACCAACCGCGTGAACGCCGCCTCGGTGACCGCGATGAACGGGGTCTCATAGGGCACCTCGAAGACCGGGAACTCGCACTCGCGCGCCGCCTCCAATAGCGCGGGTGGAACTTCGCTGTGGCCAAAGCCGGTGCCGAAGCCCAGGCCCGCGAGCCGATGGGAGGCAAGGCGCTCAACGAACTCCCGCTGGCGATGTGGTGTGTCGAGCTGCATGCCCGTGGTGAGCAGCAGCTCGCCTCCCGACAGCCACGGCGTCGGATCCCTCAGCTCGGTGATGTGCACCCAGCGCACGGGGACGTCGACCGCGTCCTGCCCGGCGAGCAGACGAAGACCGTCGAGCTCACCGAGCAGGTCGCGCACGGTGACCATCGCACCGGATGCTGTGACCTGGTTGTTCAGGGCCGTGGAGGGTGGCTGCGTCTCACGCGTGCATGCGCGCGTGAGCCTCGGTCAGCACCGGCCGCAGGATCGACTCGATCTCGGCGAACTGCTCGGGACCGGCGATCAGCGGCGGCGAGAGCTGGATGACCGGATCGCCGCGGTCGTCCGCGCGGCAGATCAGGCCGCGCTCGAACAGCTCGCCGGAAAGGAAGCCGCGCAGCAGCGTCTCGGACTCCTCGTCACTCCACTGCTCGTCGGAATCCTGATCCTTGACGAGCTCGATCGCGTGGAAGTAGCCCGCGCCGCGGACGTCGCCGACGATCGGGATGTCGCGCAGCGACTCGAGCATCTCGCGGAACGCACCCTCGTTGGCGCGCACGTTGTCGATGATCCCCTCGTTCTCAAACGCCTCGATGTTCGCCAGCGCGATCGCGCTCGACACCGGGTGGCCGGCGAAGGTGAGGCCGTGGAGGAAGCTGTTCGTCCCCTCCATGAACGGCTCCGCGAGACGATCGGAGGCGATCACCGCTCCCATCGGCGCGTAGCTGGAGGTGATGCCCTTCGCCGTGGTGATGATGTCGGGCTGGTAGTCGTAGCGCTGGGCGCCGAACCACTCACCGAGCCGTCCCCACGCGCAGATCACCTCGTCGGAGATCAGGATGACGTTGTACTCGTCGCAGATCTCGCGGACGCGCTGCCAATAGCCCTCCGGCGGGGTGAAGCATCCGCCGGCGTTCTGGACGGGCTCCATGATGACCGCGGCGACGGTGTCCGGGCCCTCGAACTCGATCCGGTGCGCGATCGCCTCGGCGAAGTCGTGCGCGGTCAGCTGGGGCTGACGGAAGGTGTTCGTGTTCGGCACATGGCAGCCGCCCGGAGTGAGCGGCTCGAACGGCTCACGCAGGCCGGTGATGCCGGTCGCGCTGAGCGCGCCCAGCGTCGTGCCGTGATAGGCGATCTCACGGGCGATGACCTTCGTCTTGAGCGGGTTGCCGGTGAGCTTGTGGTACTGCCGGCTGAGCTTGATCGCCGACTCCACCGCCTCCGAGCCGCTGTTGGTGAAGAACACGCGGTTGAGGTCACCGGGGGCGAGCTCGGCGATCTTCGCGGCGAGCTCGATCGACCGCGGGTGGGCATAGGACCAGTTCGTGTAGAAGCCGAGCTCCTTGGCCTGGTCGGCGCCCGCCTGGACGATGTCGCCGCGCCCGTGGCCGATGTTGACGCAGAACAGCGCCGACAGGCCGTCGAGGTAGCGCTTGCCCTTCTCGTCGTAGACGTAGCAACCCTCGCCGCGCACGATGATCGGGATGTCGGCGTCCTTGTAGGCCGACATCCGGGTGAAATGCATCCACAGGTGGCGCTTGCCGAGCTCCTGAAGCGTGCTCGACTGGGTTGCTTCCTGGGTGCTTGCCATTGCTCTTCCCTCGCTTTTGCGGTGCGGTCTGCCGTTCTGTACAACGCTAACCGCGAGCAGAAGAGTTCTCAACCGGACGTTCTGGCGAACAGCGGCGGCACCGTTGTACGGACCGTCCAGTGCCGCCGCCCCGCGTCCGCCGGAGGCTCAGTACTTAAGCGCCCGCTCCTCGAAGTAGTGGCCCGCCGCGATGTCCTGCACCAGGCCGGGGCCGGTCGGCGTCCAGTCGAGCAGCTCACGCGTGATCGCACTGGACACCGGCATGTCCATGGCGACGAACCGGCCGAGGAAGCCGAAATGCGCCTCGGCCTCGTCGGCGCTCACCGAGCCCACGGGTATCGAGAGGCCCTGACCGATCGCCTCGGCGATCTCGCGCATCGGAACCCCCTCCTCGGCGACGGCGTGCAGCACCGAGCCGGCCGGCGCGTGCTCGATCCCGAGCCGGACGAGCCGGGCCGCGTCGCTGATGTGGACCGCGGGCCACCGCGCCGCGCCGTCGTCGATGTAGGCCGCCAGCCCGTGGCCGCGATCGGCCTCGGTGATGATCTTGATGAATCCCCCGTCGCCATCGCCGTGGACCGTCGGGGAGAAGCGGACGCTCATCGAGCGCACCCCGCGGTCGGCGAGCGCGAGCGCGGTGCGCTCGTTCTGGATCCGGCCGCCCGGGCCGGGGAACGGCTCGGGGCGCTCCTCCTCGGTGGCCAGCGTTCCCGGCTTCAGACCGGCGACACCTGAGGCGATCGCCAGCGGCCGGTCGCTGCCGGCCAGCTCGTCGCCGATCGTCTCGATCGCGGCCTGGTTGGAGTCGACCGCCGCCTCGAAGTCCCCGTCACGGAACGCGACGTCGTGGCGGAACGCCATGTGGACGACCCCATCGCAGTCGCGAGCCCCGGCGCGGAGCACATCGAGATCCTGGATATCTCCCCGGAGCACCTCGGCCCCGAGCGCCTGTACGGCAGCCGCGGAGCTGTCGGAGCGGGCGAGCCCGACCACCTGGTGGCCGGTGTTGATCAGTTCGGTGGTGACTGCGGAGCCGATCCAACCTGAGGCTCCGGTGACGAATACACGCATTGCAACTCTCCCGTGGTCAGTGATGTCAGTTGCTGACATCGACCATAGCACCACCCATGTCAGTAGCTGACATCAGCAACGGTATCCTTCCTCGCATGTCCCGTTGGGAACCCGATGCGCTCGGACGCCTCCAGGCGGCAGCGATCGAGCTCTACGCCGAGCACGGTTATGAGCAGACGACCGTCGCCGAGATCGCCGCGCGCGCGGGGCTGACCGAGCGCACCTACTTCCGCCACTTCGCCGACAAGCGCGAGGTGCTCTTCCACGGCAGCGAGATGCTCCAGGAGGCTCTCGTGACGGCCCTCGAGGAGGCACCTGCCGGCGAGTCGCCGCTCGACGCGATCGGCTACGGACTGCGTCGGCTCGGCCCGTTCTTCGACGAGCGCCGCCCCCAGTCGCTCCGGCGCCACGCGATCATCCGCTCCAGCCACGAGCTTCAGGAGCGCGAGATGCTGAAGCGCAGCTCGCTGGTGGCCGCGCTCACCCCCGTGCTCGAGCGCCGGGGGGTTGAGCCCGACGTGGCGCGGCTCGCGGCCGAGTCCGGGATCTCGGTCTTCCATCTGGCCTACGAGAGCTGGGTGGCCGACCAGCGAGGGCGCGGTTACGCCGAGCACGTCGACGAGACGCTCGCGTCACTGCGGGCGCTCGCGGCGGCGCCGGCTGCGGCTTCGCTGCGTTGATGGTTGTGCGTGGCGTTCGCGATGTGGCATGCCGAGACGCCGGCCGTCAAGCAGCGCCCGCAGTTCCGGGGCGTCCGTGTGGCGTTCGTGGCGCTGCTTGACAGCCGTCGCCCCGCCATGCCACGGGCACCGATCTCGGGCCCACTCCGCGTGCCCGAGCACGGGCCAACCAGGACTCTTGACGGCCCCGGGGGCGCGGATGCGACCTTTTCGTCCTCGTGGTGCACTTATCTCGCACGCCCGTCCCGGGGCTGCTCACTTCGAGCGCCTCAAGGGCCGCCACGCCCCCTGACGCGCTCACAGTCCCCAAATCGCCGCTCGGACGACCCACCACCGGCCCAAGTGCGGGGCGCACCCCCGTGCGCCCCGATCAATGCCGATAGCACGGCGGGGCGGCGGCGCTCAAGCAGCGCCACCTACGCACGCGGCAGCCACGGGCGCACACGACGCTGCTTGAGTGACGACGAACCGACGTGCCAGCTGCCGACGTCCAGGGATCAGATCGTCAACTGCCCGTCCGCCCGGGCCGCGTGAACCTTGATCACGCGACTGCCGCCCGCGATCGCCAGGCGCCACGGCCCGTCCGAGAGCTCGATCTCGCAGGCTGCGCGCCGGCCGAGCAGGATGCGGACGAGCGCGAGCGCCTGATCAGGGGGCTGGGCGGGCGAGACGTAGGCGGCGCCGCCATGGCCGGCGAGCCCCTCGTCTCGGTGGTCCTCGACCTCGACCACGTAGAACCGGTCGGCCATGAGATCACCGGGTGACCGGGCCGGTGTGGTCCCCGGTCTGGATCGGGCGCTCCGGGTCGCTGCACCACTCGCTCCACGAGCCCGGGTACAGCTCGGCGGCGACCCCGGCGAGCTCGAGCGCGAGGATCTCGTGCGCGGCGGTGACGCCCGAGCCGCAATAGACACCGACGCGCGCCTGCGGGGTGGCGCCGAGCGACGCGAACGTCTGGGCGAGGGTCGCAGGGTCAAGGAACGCACCGCCGGCGTCGACGTTGTCGCGGGTCGAGCGGTGGCGCGCGCCGGGGATGTGGCCCGCGCGCGGATCGACGGGTTCGCTGTCGCCGCGGTAGCGCTCGGACTGGCGGGCGTCCAAAAGCACGGCGCCCGGGTCGCCGGCGAGCGCGGCGGCCTGGTCGGCATCGAGCGTCGCCATGCTCCCCGGCGTTCCGCTGAAGTCGCCCGCCGCGGGGGCGACCCGCGGCCCGGTCTCGGTCGCCAGCCCCGCGCCCACCCATGCCGGCATGCCGCCGTCGAGCACCGCGACGTCGTCGTGGCCGTGGTCGCGCAGCAGCCACCAGGCGCGCGCCGCGACCGTGCCCCCGGCGTCGTCGTAGAGCACGACCGCGCGGCCCGAGTCGACGCCGGCCTCCCGCATCGCTCCAACGAATGTGTCCGAGTCGGGCAGCGGGTGGCGGCCGCGCCGTCCGTCGCCGGCGGGGGCGGCGAGCGCGGTGTCGAGGTCGACGAACACCGCTCCCGGGATGTGGGCCGCCTCGTACAGATCCGGTCGTGGTCCTCGCGCGAGGTCCCAGCGCACGTCAAGCACGGCGGGTCGGTGGGCGGGGTCCGCGCCGGAGAGCGCCGTATCGAGCTCGGCGACGCCGATCAGCGGTGAGGCACGCATGCGCGCAGTCTGACAGGAGGGCGCCGGCGCGAGCGCGGCCCGGAACGCGGCGGGCGAGCTGATCTTTCGCCGCGGGCGCGGCTCAGAACGCGACGGCCGGCTGACCGACGACGACCGTGGGCTCGATCGAGGCGGCCCGCATCGGGGCGGGCGTCAGCCAGGCGGCCACGAGCACGAGCGTGAAGGCGAGCAGCTCGGCGGCGAGCATCAGCGGATGCCCGGAGAGGGGGTCGCCGAAGACAACGATGCCGCCGATGATCCCGCCCACGTTGGCGCCGGTGCCGGTGACCGCGATCACCGGGACGGCGTCGCCGTCCTGCAGGCCCTTGGCGGAGGCGTAGAACGCGGCGACCGAGCAGAACACGGCGATCGCAAGCGGCGGCGAGAAGAGGCCGAGCGGTCCGTGGGCGCCGATCTCGCCCGACACCGCCTTGATCGCGACGTCGGAGGCGGCGAACATCAGACCCGCCGAGGCGCCGAGCATGAAGCCGTGGTGGCGGCCGCCGAAGCCGAGCTGCTTGCTCCACATCAGGACGAGCGCGGCGAGGATGAACGTTCCCTCGAACACACCGAGGCCGAGCGCAGAGAACCGCGAGTGGGCGCCGTGGATCGTCGGCAGGCTGAAGCCGAGCATCAGCAGCCCGACCGCGGTGAGCAGGATCCCCGCCCACTGCCGGCGCGACATGTCCAGACCGAACGTGCGCTCGGCCATGATGGCGAGGAGCACGACGCCGCCCGCGAGCACCGACTGCACGATGGTCAGCGGGGCCATCGACATGGCCGCGACATGAAATCCCCAGGCACCGGTGGCGATCGCGAAGCCGAACGCGAACGTCTTGCACGAGAACAGCGCCCTGGCCGAGCGCAGCGGGTGCAGGTAGTCGACCGCGGGCGCCTGGCAGGCGCCACGATGCTTGAAGAGGAAGCCGACGTTCGTGGCAAGAGCGCACGCGAGAGCCAGCAGAATGCCGAGGAGGATGTTCATGTGGGAGAGGGTCCTGGGTGGAAGCGGGAAGCTGGCCGATCTTTGGCCTTACTCACCTGTCGGCACCCATGTCAGGCGCCTTGAGGAGGTGATGGCTGCGTCCGCTTCGCTCTGGACACATCGGGGGCTGACGGGGGAAATCCGCACCGTGGCCAACTTGGCGAAGCCACCTAAAGAGACCTTATGTCGGAGCGCCATCTTCTGTTAGGTGTCCACACTCTGACCGTCCGAAACCCCCTGAACGGCGGATCCATGGCGACCGAGGCCGCGACGGAACCGCTCCACCCCACCCGGCGCGTGGGCGAGGGAGCGCAGACCGTGCACGAGTTCGCCGGTGAGCGCCTCGGTCTCGGGCAGCCCCTCCTGCTCCAGCGCCGACAGCCGATCCTCACGCAGGCATTCCTGCGGGAGGGCGGCGAGCTCGTGGGCGAGCGCGCGGGCCGCGTCCAGCGCCTGCCCGGACGGAACGACCCGTTCGACCAGCCCGATGCGCTCCGCCTCCTCGGCGGCGACCGCCCGGCCGGTGAGGATCAGATCGAGCGCGCGGCCGCGGCCGATCAGCCGTGGCAGCCTCACCGTCCCACCGTCGATCAGAGGCACGCCGAAGCGTCGGCAGAACACCCCGAGCACCGCGTCGCGCTCGGCGACACGCAGGTCGCACCACAGCGCGAGCTCGAGCCCGCCGGCAACCGCGTGGCCGCTGATCGCCGCGATCACCGGCTTGGAGAGCCGCATCCGGGTCGGTCCCATCGGACCGTCGCCGTCGGCCTCGACGCGGTTGCCCTCCGCCCCGCCGACCGCGTGCAGATCCGCGCCCGCGCAGAATGTCCCACCCGCTCCCCACAGCACGGCGACGGACGCTCCCGGGTCGGTGTCGAACGCGCGGAACGCATCCGCGAGCGCCGCTGCGGTCGGACCGTCGACGGCGTTGCTCCGGTGGGGCCGATCGAGGATCACGGTCGTCACCGGCCCGTCGTGCTCGACCCGCACCGGGTCAGCGGGCATCGGTCAGCCCGCCGAGACCGGCGCCCACGGCCCGGCGCACGAACGCCCGGAGCGAGGCGACGACCGCATCGGGCGCCGGCGTCCCGCTCGAGGGGGCGAGCGGGCCGACGAGCGCGGCGCCACAGCCGCCCACCACTGCCGCGGCGGTGAACTCGACGTCCAACCCGGGGATCTCCCGGTCGGCGATCGCGCGGCGCAGCGACTGGGCGACATAGGCGGTGTAACGCATCCGGTAGGCGAGCCGCTCGGCGTCGACGAGCGGGTCGACCGGTTCGGCGAGCAGCGCCCAGGCGAGGCGCGGATTGCGCAGCGCCCGGCGGGCAAACGTCGCGAGCACCTCCTCCAGGCACGCGATCGCCGAGCGCGAGCCCGCTGCCTGCAACGCATCGCCGGCGGCGAGCATGGCCCGCTCCTCGCCGGTGCAGACGTCGCGGAAGACCTCGACGAACAGCTCTTCCTTGGACTCGAAGTGCCGATACAGCGTGCCCGCAGCCACCCCTGCGCGTTCGGCAACCTGGAGCACCGAAGCGGCGGAGTAGCCGTCCTGCTCGATCAGCTCGCGTGCCGCGTCGAGCAGTCGCGCACGGGTCCCGCCGGCCGCCGCTGTGCTCATGCCGGGTAGGCGCGGGCGACGATCTCCCGGGCATCGACGCCCGCCGGCAGCGTGCCGTAGACACGACCGCCTTCGCCCTGGAGCCGGGCCGCGCAGAATGCGTCGGCGACCGCCGCGGGCGCGTAACGGATCAGCAGCGAGCCCTGGAGCGCGACCGCGAGATCCTCGACCAGGCCTCGCACCGCGAACTGCGCGTCCGCCTCGCCGGCCGATCGCAGCCCGTCGAGGCGCCGGCGCAGCACCTCCAGGTGCGCGTCGAACCGCCGATCGGCACCCGCTGAGCGCGCGCACTCGGCCAGGAACGCCGCGATCCCTTCAGGCTCGCGGGCACTCGCCCGCAACACGTCGAGCGCGGCGACGTTGCCGGATCCCTCCCAGATCGAATTGAGCGGCGAGTCGCGCAGCAGCAGCGGCATCCCCGACTCCTCGACGTAGCCGTTGCCACCGAGGCACTCCAGCGCCTCCGCCGCGTGCGCGGGGGCGCGCTTGGTCACCCAGTACTTCATCACCGCGGTCGCCATCCGCCGGAACGGCTCCTCGCCCGGGTCGTCGTAGCTGCGGGCGACCCGCAGCGCGGCGACCGTCGCCGCCTCGGACTCCAGCGCGAGGTCGGCGAGCACGTTGATCATCGCGGGCTGATCGACGAGCGCCGCGCCGAACGCGCGACGGTGGACGGCGTGGTGGATCGCCTCCACCGTGCCGCGGCGCAGGCTCTGCGTCGAGCCGAGCAGACAATCCAACCGGGTGTGGTTCACCATGCGGATGATCGCCGACACGCCGCGACCGGCCTCGCCGACGAGCGACGCCCGCGCGCCGCGGAACTCGACCTCCGAGGAGGGCAGCGAGCGGGTGCCGAGCTTGTCCTTCAGTCGCTGGAACTCCATGCCCGGCCCTCGCTCGACCAGGAAGCAGGAGAGGCCCTCCTCGGTCTGTGCGAGCACGAGGAACACCCGGCACGGCGGATAGGAGCAGAACCACTTGTGGCCGTGAATCGACCAGTCGTCCCCGTCGGCTCGGGCCTGCGTGATGTTGGCGCGCACGTCAGAGCCGCCCTGACGCTCGGTCATCGCCATGCCGGCGAGGCCGACCGTCGCATAGTCCGTGTCGCACAGCACGGGCTCCCACTGGGCGGCCAGTTCCGGGGCGCCGTCGCGAAGCGCCGGTACGGCGGCGTAGGTCATCGAGACCGGGCACATCACGCCGGCGTCGATGCCCGACCAGAGCATGAACAACGCCGCACGGACCACGTGGGACCCGGGGACGGCCCCGGGTCGCCACGGCAGCGAATGGATTCCACGCTCGATCGCGCCCCCGAGCAGCCAGTGCCAGGACGGGTCGAGCTCCACCTCGTCGATCCGATTGCCGTAGCGATCGTGGATCAGCAGACGAGGCTCGTTGCGCTCGGCCCGCCGTGCATGCGCGCGAGCCGCGGCGCTCCCCGCGATTGCGCCCGCCTCGTGCGCGCTCTGCAGCCCCCAGGCGCCGCCCTCGCGCTCGAGCCCCTCGCAGAGCGCGAGGTCGAGCGCGAACACGTTGACGTCCTCGAGCGGGGGCGGCTGGTTGAGCACCGCCCGGGCCGGATCGACGACCCGCTCACCGATGATCGCCATCCTCAGACCTCCTCTCAGGCCGCCTCGGCGAGCGTGCGCTCGGCCACGCGATCGGTCGCGTCACGCGTGCCGCCGAGCAGCCGCCGGGAGAGCTCGGCCCGACGGAAGAACAGCGGCGCGTCGTGCTCCCAGGTGGCGCCGATACCGCCGTGGACATTGATCATCGCGCGAGCTGCGAAGTCGAGGGCCTCGCCGGCCGCCGAGCGAAACGCCGAGGCGGCGAGCGGGAACTCGTCCGGACCGCTCTCCCTTGCCCAGCCCGCGTAGTACTCAAGCCCGCGGGCGTTCTCCATCCGGCGCAGCATCTCGACCAGCTCGTGCTTGACCGACTGATAGGACCCGATCGCCCGCCCGAACGTGAACCGCTCCTTCGCGTACTCCACGCTGCGCTCCAGACATGTCTGGACCGCTCCCAGCGACTCGGCGCCGATCAGCGCGTGCGCCAGATACCACGCGTCCGCCAACACGTCCTCGTCCGCGTCGAGCCGCTCGCCGCGCGCGCCGTTCAGGCGCAGGTTGCCCAGCGGACGGGTCGCGTCGTAGCGCGTCACCGCCTCGATCGCGACACCGTCGGCGCCCGTGTCGAGCAGGACGGCCACCGGCGCGCCGTCCTCCCCGGCAGCCGCCAGCACCAGCAGATCGGCGCCCGGCAGGTCAGGGACGAACGCCACCGCCCCGTTCAATGTCACCTCCTGGCCGGAGACGCTCGCGGTGGGCAGCGCCGCCCGGGTCATGCCGCGATCCGGCTCGACGGTCCAGCGTGGCTCCAGCGAGCAGGGCGGGCGGGCGGGAACGTACACGGCGCGGACATCGCCGGCGGCGACGCGCTCGGCACCGGCGTGACCGCCGCGGTCGAGAACCGCGGTTGCGGGGAGAACGCCGAGCAGCGGAACCGGCGCGAGCACCCGGCCGCACTCCTCGGCCACCAGCATCGCATCGAAGGCGTCCAGCTCCGCGCCGCCACGGTCCTCGGACACGAGCAACCCGGTCCAGCCGGCCTCCACCGCCGTCGGCCACAGGTCGGGGAGCGCCGCCGGATCCTCCAGCGCCGCCCGCGCGGCCTCGATCGTGCGATGTCGCGAGAGCGCGGTCTGCGCCGCCTCGCGCAACAGGATCTGCTCATCGGAGAGCGCAAGGTTCATCAGGCGACCTCCTCCTTCTCGCGCGAGCGCAGCTCGCTGAACGGCACGCCCTTGTCCAGACGCGGCTCGGCGGGCAGCCCGAGCACGCGCTCGCCGATCGTGTTGCGCAGGATCGCCTCGGTGCCGCCGGCTGACTTCAGGCCGGGCAGGAAGGAGATCAGGTAAGCCCACTCGCTGTCCTCGGCGAGCCCCTCGGGACCGACGACGTCGGCACCGAGGTCGGTCGCGGTGATCGCCGCGTTGACCATCGTCACCTTCGCCAGGCCTGCCTCCGGCCCGGGGATCTGACCCCGCGCCAGCAGCGTGAGGGCGCGGTAGCCGTTGAAGCGCACGGCGGTGAAATCGGTGATCACCTGGCCGAGGCGATGCCGCACCTCCGGATCGGCGCAGGCGGCGGCGTCGGCGGCGATCTGAGCGGCCAGCGACGCCGGCGACCCGAACGACTCAGAGCCGAAGCCGATCGTCAACCGCTCGAACATGAGCACGGTGAGCGCGGTCCCCCAGCCGTTGCCGACGCCGCCGACGACCGCGTCGGGCTCGAGCATCACCTCATCAAGGAACACCTCGTTGAACTCCGCCTCGCCGGAGATCTGGCGCAGCGGCCGCACGCTCACCCCGGGCGCGTCCATCGGCACGATGAACATCGTGAGGCCTTTGTGCTTCGGCACGTCGGGATCGGTGCGGGCCAGCAGCAGCCCGTAGGCGGCGAACTGGGCGTTCGTCGTCCAGACCTTCTGGCCGGTGAGTGACCAGCGGCCGTCGTCGCCCTGGCGAGCGCGGGTGTGGATGCCCGCGAGGTCCGAGCCGGCGGCCGGCTCGGAGAACAACTGGCACCAGACCTCGTCGGCATGCAGCAGCGGCCCCAGATGGCGCGCCTTCTGCTCGTCGGAGCCGTGCGCGATCAGGCACGGCCCGAGCATGCCGACGCCGATCACGTCCAGGATCCCGGGCACCCGCGCGCGGGAGATCTCCTGGTTGGCCGTCACCTGCTCGATCGGCCCGAGGCCCTGCCCACCGAATTCGGCCGGCCAGGTGACCCCGGCGAGGCCGGCTTCGGCGAGCCGGCGCTGCCAGGCGCGGCGCGCGTCGATGTAGGCGGTGTCCTCGTGGGAGCCGTGGCGCGGTGGCGCCTCATCGCGGTGCGCCTCGACCCACGCGCGCGCACGCGCGCGGAACTCGGCCTGCTCCGGGGTGTCGTTGAGATCCAAAAGACGCCTCTCCCTCGGGTGTGTGAATCGTGATTCACAGCGTACCCGGTCCGTCCGGATCGCGCGCGACACTCATGGCATGACAGCGCGCCCCGACGTCCTCGGCGATGGCGAGTTCGACGAGGAGGATCCGTCCGGCTACCGCGCCGCCGAGGTCATGCATGACGGCGAGAACGTGGGGCGGTCCGCGGGCGGGCGTGAGCTGAACGTGCGGGCGTTCGTGCTGCCGCCCGGCGAGTCGCTGTGCCCCTATCACTACGAGTACGTCGAGGAGTGGCTGCTGCTGCTCGACGGCGAGCTCGACCTGCGCACCCCGGGCGGCGAGGAGCGGCTCGCCAGCGGCGCTCTGGCCTGTTTCCCGAACGGCCCGGGGGGCGCCCACAAGGTGACGACACCCCACCGCGCCGATCGACCGGCACGGTTCGTCATGTTCTCCGACGCCCGAGAGCCCGCGGTCGCCGTGTACCCCGACAGCGACAAGATCGGGCTGTTCGTCCCCGGCCGGGCCGACAACATCCTCGTCAAGCGACCGGTTGAGAATGCCGGCTACTACGACGGCGAACTCGGCGGATAGCCGGAAGAGGCGTCAGCGCTCGCGGTCGTCGCCGTGCTGCTCCCCATCGGGAGGCAGCTCGGGCACGCGGGGCGCGCGCCCGGTGTCGGCCGTCATTCCCATCTCGCGTCCGAGCGCCGTGATGAACCAGATCAGGCCCCCCGCGATCAGGACCAGCGACACCGTATTCCCGACGCTGTTGGTTTCAAACGCCGCGAACAGGACGCCGACGATCACCGTCGAGATCGGAAGCCCATATCGGAGCAGGCGATTCGAGAAGAACACCCACCCATCCTGACAGGCTCGAGTCGGGAAAAAAGACAGCGGCCGCGCGAACTTGGCGTCGCCACGGACGTTGTTTCTCGAATGGCGATCAAAGGACTCGTCTACGTACCCGGCTCAGACACGGATGACTGGTGGGGTGAGCGTTCAGGCCTCCACCAGGTCGCCAACCGTCCGCTTGCGGGCCTCATCCTCGAGGAGCTGGCCGCGGGTGGGGTCGACTCCCTCGCCGTCGTGGCCACAGCCGGCCAGCTCGAGACGCTGCGCGCGGGCATCGCCTCGGACCCTTCGAGCGAGCTCGACGTCGACTTTCTCGAACTCGCGGCTCCGCGGCGCCGGCTGGCCGGAGCGGTCGACGCGGCCAGCGGGTTCGTCGGCGACGACGCGGTCGTCCTTCACCTGGCGACCGGCATGCTCGGCCAGTCGTGCGAGCCGCTGGTCGTCCACGCCGGCGAGCAGAACGAGCACCTGCGCCTGCTTCTGCACCACGGGCATGAGGGATCCGGTCCGTTGTCGGCACGGACCGAGCGGCTGCTCGGCGTCACCGCGCTCGGGAGCCCGGGCGGCCGCCTGTCGCTGGCCGGCGTTGCGGTGTTCGGACCGGGCGGCTTCGCGCATGCGTCTCGTACCTTCACCTGCCGCCGGGAGGTCGGACCGGTCGGCAGCGACCCCGAGCACGAGCTCATCGCGATCGCCGACGATCTTGTGGGCGAGGGTCTCACCGTGGCGGCGGGACTCGTCACCGGCTGGCATGAGTTCTCCGCCGATCCGTCGGCTCTGCTCGAGCTCAACCGCAGCGTCCTGGACCGGCAACCCCGCAGCGTGCATCACCATGCCTCGTCCGGCGGCAACCGGATCGACGGCCGGGTGGTGATCCACCCCACCGCGGAGGTCAGCGCCAGCGTCATCCTCGGCCCCTCGCTGATCGGTCCGGATGTGCGAATCGCCGACGCCTACATCGGGCCCTACACCACCGTCGGCGCCGGTGCCGTGATTGAGAACTGCGAGGTCCTCGGCTCGATCATCGGTCCCGGGGCTCGGCTCTCCCATATCGGTGGTCGCATCGAAGGGAGCACGATCGGCTGCGACGCGAACATCTTCCGTGATTTCCGGCTACCGCGGGCGATGCGGCTGCACGTCGGAGAGGGAGTCGAGATCTCCCTCTCCTAATCCCTGGTCGTGCATGCCCCTTGCTGGGGACGTCGGCGGGGGTCAGGTCAGCGCGGCGCTGCTGCGTGACCGCTCCGGCCTGCGGGACCGGACGGTGGGGGCGCAGTCGGCCTCGATGAGCTCACGCCGGATGGCGCGACGTGCGCGGTGGTGCAGGCCATGCACGGCGGCCTCGCTGCGGCCCATCCGCTCGGCGATCTCCCCAGGGCTGAGCCCCACGAGATGACGGAGCACCACGACGCTGCGCTGCTCCTCGGGAAGCTCCGCCAGAGCCTGCTCGAGCCCCCAGCGTCGCTCCCGGCCCGAGTCATCGCCGGCGTCGCCGGGCGCGAAGACCTCCTCGCAGGGCACCAGGCGGCGCTGGCGCAGATGATCCAGCGCCGCATTGCGAGCGACCCGCATCAGCCACGAGGCAAACGGCACCTCGCGCGGCTCGTATTTGTGGATCACTCCGATCAGCTTCAGGAAGACGTGCTGAGTGACGTCCTCGGCGTCATCCGCGTTACGGAGCACGCTGAGCACGTAGCCGTAGACGTTGTCCTTGAAGCGCAGGTAGATGTAGCGGATCGCCGCATAGTCCCCCTCCTGCGCGCGACGAACTGCGCCGAGCAACTCGGGATCGTGATCATCGAGCCTTGCGGCCGATCCTGCCCTGAACCCAGCGACTGTCGTGTCCTTCGGAGAGACGAATTCATTCCGTTGCACTCGTTCTGAAGACATGACGGGGCACACGTCGGAGCGCCGGCCGCGCAAGAACGACGGTGCCACACCCCCTTTTTTTTCGTCGAGGCTTCGTGCCTGCGTTCGGACACCGTGTCATCGAACGCTCCAAAAAGTTACACAACTTTTAGCAATCCTGATACTGGGGGTCCCCCTAGACCACGAATAAATTGTTTACGAAGTCAGAAAACCTCCGGTAGCCGGAAAATTGACGCATTGTGCGGGAATAGCTTCGATGGACCGGCTGCGGATGCGTCGAACCCCCCCTGGTACGCTTTTTCCCAGGGTGCCCGAGGACTCCGACCTCGCGATCGAACAGGCGCTGGCGTCATGCAGCGCGGGCGCGGGCCAGACGGTGCTGTTTTCGGGGCCCTCGGGACGGGGGATCTCACGGCGGCTGACGCTCGCGGCGGACCTCGCCCGCGACCGCGGCCTGCACGTCGCCACCGCGCGCGGGCGACCGGCGGAGCGCTCGCTCGCCTTCTCCATCGCCGTCGAGTTGTTCGAGCCGCTCTGGCGGGCGTCCTCGTCGCCCGGCGAGGCGGCGGGGCTGGCGGACGGGCCGGCGGGCGCCGCGATCCGACTGCTCGACTCCCTCTCCCCGTCCGAGCGGTTCGACGACGGCGGCTACGCGGTCACCCGCGGAATGTGGACGCTGTGCCGGCACCTCGCCGAACAACCGTCGCCGGCCGGGAGCGGGCGGCGGACGCCGCGCGCGGCGCGAGTCCGAGGGCTCGCCATCGTCGTCGACGACCTGCACGATGTCGATGGCCCGACGCTCGGGCTGCTCGCCTATGCCGCGAACCGGCTCGAGGCATCGCCCGTGACGATCCTGGCGGGGCACCGGATCGACGTCGAGTCACGTGCGCCGGCGGCGGTCGACGCGATCGCCCGGGCGGCGCGGGTCGTCGTGCCCGAGCCGCTGAGTGGTCGGGCGGGCGCCGCACTGGTGGGCACGCTTCTGCCCCGGGCCTCGGCGCGGTTCGCCGGGGCGTGCGTCACCTCGTGCGGGGGCAACCCGGCGCTGCTCCAGGCGCTCGTCGTCGGGCTCGCCGGGTTCGGACTGTCAGGAGCCGACGCGGAGGCCGACCGCGTCGGCACGGTCGTGCCCGACGAGCTTGCGAGCCTGGTGACGCGGCGGCTGTCGCGGCTCCCTCGGCCGGCCCGCGCGCTCGCGGACGCGGTGGCGGCCTCGGACCGGCCCGTCACCCTGGAGGAGGTGGCGACAAGCGCCGGCCTCTCGGCGGACGCGGCGCTCGAGGCGTTCGATGCGCTCATCACCGCGGACGTGCTGCTCGCCGACCCACAACCGGCGTTCGCCCAGCCGATCGTCCGGCTGGCGGTGCGCGCGGCGCTGACGCCGGCACAGCGGGCCCGGCTCGCGTCACTTGCCGACGGCCCGCCCGGAGCGGGGAGTTCGCGCCTGAATGCGCTCACTCCGAGCGAGGGCAGGGTCGCCGATCTCGCCGCTCACGGGATGACGACGAGACAGGTCGCCGAGACGTTGTTCGTGACGCCGAAGACGGTCGAGTTCCACCTGCGCAACGTGTATGCGAAACTGGAGATTCCCTCGACGCGAGCTGCGCTCGCTCGGGCGCTGAGCGTGCCCGATCGGTAGCCTTCGAGGAGTGAGCCGATGAGCCTCGCCATCGTCGACGCGACCTACCGCAACAGCGATGACGTCGCCGACGGGATCAGCCCGTCGCGATACACCCTGCCGATTGGGAACGTTCCGCTCATCTCACACGTCATCGATGACCTGGCCACGGGCGGCGTCAGCCGTGCCCGAGTCATCGCCGCTCCGGATGAGTGCGCCGCGCTCGAGCAGGCGCTGGCCGGCGGCGAGTCGAGCAGCCTCGCGGTCGAGCTCGTCGAGGCTCCGGAGACCGCCCCTCAGCGCAAGGTGTTGTCGGAGGTCGAGGCGGCCCTCGAGGGCGAACCGGTCGTGCTGCAGCCGGGCGACGGCCTCTGCCCCGGCCTGCTGGGCACCATGTACGAGCGCTACCGCACCGGCGACGTGGACCTCGTGCTGAGCGCGACCGACCCGGTCGACTCCCGGCCCGACCCCGATCACTCCCGCCTCAGTGAATCGGCGCTCGTACTCGGCCCGCGCACGCGCGCCGTGATCGCCCGGCTGCTCGAGCCCGACGGCGACGAGGTGGATCTCACCGAGATGCTCCTGCACGGCGACCTGCGACTCGCGGTCTGCGAGGGCAGCGGCGGCTGGTCCTATGAGAACTCAACCGCCGCGCTGCTCGCCGGCAACCGCCGCGTGCTCGACCGGCTGCCCGATCACCCGGTCGCCGAGGACTTTGCGGCCGGCAACGAGCTGCGCGGGCGGATCACCGTTGGCACTGACGCGCGCGCCTCGGGCTGCGTGATCCACGGCCCGGTCGCGATCGCCGAAGGTGCGGCGCTCGAGGACTGCTACGTCGGCCCGTTCACGGCCATCGGCCCACACGCCGTTCTCACCGGCGCCGAGCTCGACGACACGATCGTCCTGGCCGGCGCCGAGATCCGTCACCCGGGTCACCGGATCACGGCCAGCATCATCGGGCAGGACGCCCGCGTGGAGCGCACGTTCCAACTTCCGCGGGGCGTTCAGCTGAGGCTCGGGCCGCATTCTCGGCTGACCTTCAGCTGATGATCGACGAGCCGCGGCCCTCAGGGAACATCCGCGTGCTCGTCGTTGACGACCACGACCTGTTCCGCGCCGGTCTGGCCTCATTGCTGGGCGCACGGCCGGACATCGAGGTCGTCGCCCAGGCCTCGGGAGGGCGGATGGGGGTCCGGCTCGCCACGGAGCTGCGCCCGGACGTGATCCTGATGGACGTCCAGATGCCTGACCTCGATGGTCCATCGGCGACGCGAATGATCCTCGGTCGCCAGCCGTCGGTGCGGATCGTCGCGCTGACCGTCGTCTCTGACGACGACGGGGTCGCCGCGGTGCTGGCGGCAGGCGCATGCGGCTTCCTCGCCAAGGACACGCCGATCGACGGGGTGGTCCTCGCCATCCGGGCCGCTGCTCAGGGCGCCGCGTGGCTCTCGCCGCGTGCCTCCGAAGTCGTCTTCGGCCAGGTCCGGCGCGATACGGTCGCGCACCAGCCCGAGCCCAGCCTGATCGATGATCTCTCCGCCCGCGAGCTCGATGTGCTGCGGCTGATCGCCCGAGGACTGGAGAACGCCGAGATCGCGGAGGAGCTCGGAATCAGCCCTCGCACCGCCAAGAACCATGTCTCGCGGGTCCTGGCGAAGCTCGGCCAGCCGGGCCGGGTCCAGGCCGCGGTCTACGCTGTCCGGCGGGGCCTGAGCTGAGGCACGGACTGGGCCGCCGCGCCGACCAGCTCGGAGCGGTCGGCGACACCGAGCTTGTGGACCAACTCGGAGATGTGACGGCGGACCGTCACCGGGGCGATCTCGATCCGCTCGGCGATCTCGGCCGTGGAGTGCCCCCGGCGAAGCATGCCGAGCACCTGTGACTCACGGCTGGACAGGCCGCCGGCAGAGCCGACGTTGCGCATCTCCATCAGCAGCTCGAGCACCATCGAGCGCGGGACGACGGCCTCGTTGGCGGCGACGGCACGGACGATGCGCTGCAGCCGGTCGGCCACACTCGTCCCCGGGACGTAGCCGACGGCTCCCGCCCTGACCACGTCGATCAGCTCGTCGACATCGTGATGAGGCGCGAGCACAACGGCCGCGCAGCGCGGCGCGGCCCGGCAGATGCCCCGCACGGCGGCGACCCCGCCGCCGGGGATCTGCGAGCCGACCAGGCAGAGATCCGGCTGGGTGCGCATGGCGGCGCGGATCGCCGTCTCGGCGTCCCAGGCCTCTGCGCACACGATCGCCTCGTCGGCGAGCGCCAACCGGATTCCGGCGCGGATCGCCTCGTTCTCGACGATCATCAGCGTCGGCCGCCCACTCACCGGAACACGACCTCCAGCTCCATTCCGCCGTGGCGCGGTTGGTGCAGGCTCAGATATCCGCCCAGCGCGGCGGCACGCTCGCGCATGCTGCCCAGCCCGAAGCCCTCGGACGTCGCGTTGCCGCTCGGGCCGCCGTCCATACCACAGCCGTCGTCGACCACTCGAAGCACGGTCGCCCGCTCCAGCGTGGTCAGGGAGACCGACACGTTGCGGGCACCGCCATGGCGGACGGCGTTGGCGATCGCCTCGCGACTGATGCGCGCGAGATGCTCCCGGGCGCGGGGCTCCACATCGACGTCACCGGCAACGTTGACCGCGATCGCGACATCGAACTGCTCACGGAGCTCCTGGGCGACCGCCTCGAGCGCCTGTACCGCGGTGGCCTCGGCGGGATCGCACAGCTCGCTGATGGTGGAGCGGGAGACGGCGAGCGCCCTGCGCGCGGCGATCACCAGCGGGTGGTCGTCGCCCAACTCGTCCGACAGCGCCGGGCCGTGAGCGGCGATGAACGCCAGATCCTGCGCCAGGCCGTCATGCAGATCACGTGCCACCCGCCGCCGCTCCGCCAGTGCCGCCGCCTCGGCCACCCGGGCGCGGGCCTGCGGCTCGTGCCGCGTCGCCGCCACGAGGACGAGTGCGGCTGCGCAGATGCCCGGAAGTTGCGTCGGATCGAGGGTGCCGACCGCCGTCAGGCCGTCGACGAGTTCGTACAGGCCGGCGGCCGCCAGCAGCACAGCCGCGGTCGCCAGCACTCCCGCCGGCGTATCCGGAGCTCCCTGGTTCTCGCCGGAGGCCAGACGGAGAGCGGCGGAGCCGAGCAGCGCGATCGCCACCACACACGGCGCCGAGGCAGCCAGGTGGCCACGGAAGCTCGCCATCACATCGCCGCCGTGGCCAAGCAGGACCGGGCCGAGCAGCAGCCCGGCCAGGCTGGTGAGAACGGCAGCGGCAAGCGATGCCGCGATCGTCAGCGCGGCCAGCCGGCGCGGTCGCGCGACCACCCGGTGACCTGGCGTGAACGCGGCGGCGGCGAACAGCCCGGCCACGATCAGCTGACCCCAGAGCTGAGCGGCGACCGGCGCGGCTCCGTGGTGAACGGTCACCCCGGCAGGCAGGACCCGAGCACACAGGGTCATCAGACCGAGCGTTCCGACGGCCGCCATCGCCAGCAGGTCACGAAGCCGCTGCGAGTCGGCGAAGCGCGAGCGCATCAGCCAGGCCGCAGCGAGCGCACCGCACGTGATCGCGGTCCCGAGCGTTGCCGCAAGCGTCGGAGCGTGGAGCGACGGCGCCCTGGCGAGCACCGGGAGGAGCACCAGCGCCGCACCTCCGGCGACCAGGACCGACCTGGTCGCGCTACCCCATCTCTCCTCATTAGCGAGCCGTCTGGTCTGAAGCTCTGCCCGTGCGCCCATCGTCGATCTCACGTTCGCTCCCGGTGGCAACCTCGCCAATCAACGATCCACCGCGCGCGTTTCTTACGCACGCGGGAAACGATGCGGGCGGGCGTTCAATCCTTGAACGCCGGAATGGGTCGAAGCGGTCATTGACCCGCGAACGGACCGAGCACACACTGCCGCTCAAGAAACGCAAGCAGCACCGAAGCTCTTGCGTGTGGGCCAGCGGCCCATCAGACATTGCGAGGCTGCAGTGCCTGGGGTGACTGGCCACACGACGGGCGGGGCATCAGTACTCGAAGAAGGGGCAGAAGTGATAATCGAAGCTTTGACCGCTGGCACCGAGACGATCGGGTTTCGGGGCCGGACGTCGATTGACGACTCGCCGGAAACCCAACGCCTCACGCGGCTGGCCGTCGCCAGGGCCAAGGAGGGGGACCGGGAGGCAGTGCGCTTTCTGTACGTGACCTACGCGCACAACGTGTACGGGTTCGTCCGCTCCATCGTGGGCGACGACCACGAGGCCGAGGACGTCACCCAGCACGTCTTCGCCAAGCTGATGACCGCGATCGGCAAGTACGACGAGCGCGGTGTGCCGTTCATGGCGTGGCTGCTGCGGCTCTCCCGCAACCTGGCGATCGACCATCTCCGCGCCAATCGTCTGACGCCGGTGGAGACGGTCCTCGATCCGGACACGAGCTCGATCCCGGATCTCGATCAGCGTGGCGCCGTCCGCGCCGCGCTGGCCAGCCTTCCCCACGACCAGCGCGAGGTCGTGGTCATGCGCCACGTCATGGGGTACAAGCCCGGCGAGATCGCCAGGCGCACGGGGCGGACCGAGAGCTCGGTGCACGGCCTGCACCATCGCGGTCGCCGCACGCTGCAGCGCGAGCTGCGCAAGCTCGACGCGGCGCCCCTCACCAAGCAACGCGCTCTCTCGGCGTAGCCGGGCCGGCGCGTCCCTACCGGGACTCGCCGGCGCGGCATCAGCCGCCTCCGATGGGGACGCGGCGGAAGAAATCGCGCAGCCAACTCGTTGGAGTCATAGATGGCACTCATAGATGACGCACCGTGCAGTGACGACCGGCCGGTCACCGTCGCACTCGTCAACAACATGCCTGACTCGGCGTTCGTCGACACCGAGGATCAATTCCGTCGCGCGACGACGACACCGGAGGGCGGCGGGGTCACGCTTGAGCTGTACACGATCACTGACATCCCCCGGTCACATGACATCGCCTCCGTGATCGACGCGCGCTACCGCGGTCTGGACGACCTGTGGGCAAATCCGCCCGACGCGCTGATCGTCACCGGGACCGAGCCGACACAGGTCGAGATGGTCTACGAGCCGTACTGGCCCTACCTGGCCCACCTGCTGGAGTGGGCCGCCGCGGTCGTGCCCACGGTGCTGCTCTCGTGTCTCGCCTCCCACGCCAGCATCCTCCTGTTCGACGGGATCGAGCGGGTGAAGCGACCGCGCAAGTGCAGCGGTGTGTTCCGCGGCGCGGTCACCGATCCGGACGACCCGCTCGCGGTCGGCCTCCCGCACCAGGTGGCGATGCCCCACTCCCGCGTCAACGAGGTCCCGGAGGAAGCTCTGCTCGACGCCGGCTACCGCATCGTCGTCGGGGGCGCCGACTCGCCCGCCGGCTGGGCCGTGGCGGCGCGTGAATGCGGAGACGCGCTCTTCGTCCTGTGTCAGGGTCACCCGGAATACAGCACGCTCAGCCTCTTGCGGGAGTACCGACGCGACGTCCGCCGGTTCCTGTTCGGCCGCGGCACCCTTCCCTACCCGTGCCTGCCCGAGGGCTACCTGTCCCCGCTGGCCGTGCACCGGCTGGACCGCTTCGCCGCGCGGGCGTCACGCACCGGGGGGGACCCACGGGATCTCTGGGCGGAGTTCCCGTATCACGAGGTGGCCACCGGGGTGCAGAACACCTGGGCCGCGTCATCCACCGCCCTGTACACGAACTGGATCCGATACGCGCGGGCCGGTTCGCACGCTGTAGTCTGAGCGCGGCGTGCGCGACGAGACGCTGGTCATCCACGGAGCCTACGAGCCGGACTCCACCCGCGCGGTGGCCGTTCCGATCTACCAGACCGTCGCGCACGAGTTCGAGGACGCCGCCCAGGCCGGCGCGATCATGGACCTGGAGACGCCCGGGTTCCACTACAACCGCATCAACAACCCGACGGTCGACGTCCTCGAGAAGCGGTTGGGAGCACTCGAGGGTGGCGCCGGATCACTGGCGGTCAGCTCGGGCTCCGCCGCGGTCAGCATGTCGGTCCTCAACCTGGTCGGCGCCGGGGACAACTTCGTCTCGGTGCCCCAGCTCTACGGTGCCACCTACACGTATTTCGCCCACGTGCTGCCGCGGCTCGGCGTCGAAGTGCGCTTCGCCCCGGACGAGCGGCCCGAGTCGATCGCGGCGTTGATCGATGACCGGACCAAGGCGGTGTTCTGTGAGACGGTCGGCAACCCGGCCGGGAACGTGATCGACCTCACCGCTGTCGCCGAGGTGGCCCATGAGCGGGGCGTGCCGGTGATCGCCGACAACACGGTCGCGACACCGCTGCTGCTCAAGCCGCTCCAGCACGGCGCGGACGTCGTCATTCACTCATTGACGAAGTTCATCGGCGGACACGGCACGACGCTCGGCGGAATCATCATCGACGGCGGCTCGTTCCCGTGGTCGCAGTGGCCGGAGCGGTTCGCGTGCCTCACCGAGCCCGAGCCCTCCTTTCACGGCGTGCGCTACGCCACTGACTTCCCGGACGCTGCCTACATCACCCGTTGCCGGACCGTCGGATTGCGGAACACCGGCTCGTCGCTTTCACCGTTCAACGCGTTTCTGCACCTGCAGGGACTGGAGACCCTGCCGGTCCGCCTGCCGCGCCACGAGGCGAACGCCCGGGCGGTGGCCGACTTCCTCACCGGGGATCCGCGGGTGCAATCGGTGAGCTTCCTCGGTCTACCCGACAATCCGTACTACGAGCTCGCCCAGCGCTACCTGGGTGACCGTGTCCCCTCGATCATGACCTTCACCGTCAAGGGCGGCTACGACGCCGGCATCGCCGTCTTCAACAACGTCAAGCTGTTCAAGCGTCTGCTCAATATGGGCGACGCAAAGTCGCTCATCACGCACCCCGCGTCGACGACGCACCGCCAGCTGCGGCCCGAGGAGCTCAGCCAGGCCGGCATCACCCCCGACATGGTGCGCCTGTCGGTCGGGCTCGAGCACCCCGACGACCTGATCGAGGACCTCGATCAGGCGCTGGCGGTCGCTGCGGGCGCTCGCTGAGTCTTCCGCGCGCGGTGGTGGCTGTGCGTGGGGTTCGCGATGTGGCATGCCGTTCGCAATGGTCTCGGGCCCACTCCGTGTGCCCGAGACCGGGCCAAACAGGGACTCTTGACGGCCCGGTCGCGCGTGGGCGCGGGGTTCGCTATGTCGTGGTCCTCGTGGTGCACATTTCTCGCACGACCACCCCGGGCCCGTCGACTCTGGGCGCCTCAACCCGCGCTACGCGTCTCGAAGTT
>Ga0335075_10003058_pt1 | contig 26785 bp, 26 predicted proteins | sample Lox_Sample_24_FD_206723 | JGI IMG/M metagenome (GOLD analysis project Ga0335075, IMG submission 206723) | Soil microbial communities from Loxahatchee National Wildlife Refuge, Florida, United States - Lox_Sample_2.4 | ecosystem: Environmental > Terrestrial > Soil > Wetlands | place: USA...
GGATCGTCACACACCGGTTCTGGACGTTTTCTTCTTCGACGCGGATGGGCAACCGTTTCCGAAAAGTCGCTGGCGTCGGAGAGCAGACGGCAGCTGGCTGGAGTGCGTCGATTCCCCTCCTGAGCGTCCTCGCGACCAGCTACGTTCCCTAGGAGCTGACAATGAAGCTTGCGTCTCGCATCTCGGTTTAACGAAACGGGCTTGCGACTAATACGACTGGGAATGCGCGACCACGATGCTAAGGTCTGCCGGCAAAGGGCACTGGACATTTCGTCGTGACGCTATTCCAATCATTCACTACGCCTCGTTCCCCCTTTCAGCGCGAGTGGCTGCTACCTGTCGGCGAGACGCCACCCTTGGCGGCTCATCTTGTTACGGTGCGGTGCGGCTACACACACCATGGGATTTATACGGGAGACGACAAAGTGGTGCACTACGCGGGATTGTCCCGTAGCTACGCATCAGGGCCCGTGGAAGAAACCACAATCGGCTCATTTGCGGGCAATCGGCGCGTATGGGTTCGACCGCATGCCAATCCCAGATTTGATCCCCATGAGATAATCGAACGCGCTCGCTCCCGGCTGGGAGAGTCCTGTTATCGCATGCTGTCAAACAATTGCGAGCATCTCTGTGAGTGGTGCGTTCAAGGTGTGAGCCGCAGTTGGCAAATTGAAGCATTGCAACGGGTGCCTCGGCGCCTGTTCCGGGCCTTTCTGCGTGCCGTAGTGGCTTGGCGCAGCGCTTGGCAGGCGGGCCCCGACAACTGGGCTGTGTGAGACGTCATGTCGTCGGAAGGCTGTGCCCCTTCAACCGTCGCGACAAGTTCCGTCCTAGTCGGCGATATCGGTGGCACGCACGCGCGCTTCGCCATCGCCGAGGGTGGCGGCTCGGCGCCCCGACTGCGAGACTGGCTGGACGTGCCAGATGACTTTGGAAGCTTTGCGCAAGTATTGAGGCACTACCTCGATGCCTTCGATCGGCATCGGGTTCCCGAGGTCATCGTGCTCGCAGTTGCCGGCCCAGTCGCTGACGGCAAAGTGAGCCTCACAAACCGCAACTGGCAGCTCAGCGAAGGCGAGCTGCGATCGTTCGGGTTTCGAGCGGCGCACCTCGTCAACGACTTTGCCGCCCTCGCCTACGCTGCAGATCTTCTCGGACCTGGCGATCTGCGCTGCATCGGCCCGGATATCCCCGCTATCCCGGGCGGGCCCATTACGATTCTCGGTGCCGGGACGGGGCTTGGAGTTTCCTGTGTGGTGCATTTCCGAGGCCATGCGGTGCCCTTGGCAACCGAGGGAGGTCATATTGGATTCGCGCCGCAGGGTGCGGAGGAAATCGCGATCCTGGAGGCACTTGCGCGGCGCTTCGGCCGCGTGTCGGTGGAACGAATTCTGTCCGGTCCAGGCCTGGAAAGCCTCTCGCTGGCCCAGGATGAGATCGCAGGTCGAGCCGCGCGCCCCCTACCGGCAGCGGCGATCGTTGAGCACGCCTCACAGGGAGACGTGTATTGTCGTGCCACCTTGTCGAGGTTTTGCTCAATCTTTGGGGCGGTCGCCGGTGACGTTGCGCTCGCGCAGGGAGCGCGAGGCGGGGTCCTTATCGCCGGCGGGATCGCGGGAAAGATCGAGGCCGATCTCATGCAAGGCTCGTTCCGCGAGAGATTCGAGGCGAAAGGCAGACTCTCGTCATTCGTGAAATCGATCCCAACCAGGCTCATCGTCAATTCAAACGCCGCGTTGCTCGGTGCAGCCCGTGCGGCAGAGGAAATCGACCTCGACCGAGCCATGTAAGGGGCGGCTGGTCTCGCCATCTGGGCTGTGCCAACCTGGACCGAGAAACTCTTTTACCATCGTAAGCAACTGCGCGCGGCTCAACCGCCACGTTCCCCGGGCGGGCGCCGTCTCTCGCGAAGACGGAGAGAGTCGTAAAGAGAGCGGAGATACCCGACCGACCGGCATCGAGACCATCATGCCGGCGTCGACGGCCTCGCGGCGTCGATACAGCTGCCTTCGAGCCGTCAGCTCAATGGATGCGTTTGCTCGCAGCCCGGATTGCGGCCGCCCCCTACAGGTCGATGCCACCGTTTGCCAATGCTAATGCCAGGGGGTTCGTCCGAACAAGCCTCGACTGAGTCGAAACGATCTCCAGTTCAAGGGTCCCCTGCGAGGTGGCTCCGTTGTGGGAATTGCGTATTGATTCCTGGGCCGCGTTGGGGCGATCCTCCCTGTTACACCTTGTCAGAGGCAATATGAGAGAGGTGGGCCGTCATGGAGCATCGTTGGGGCCGACGTCTTATCGTCAAGGTTCCTGTTAGGCTCATTGTGGAGTCAGGTGATCCTGTACTTGCGGAAACGCTGAACATCAGCGTCAGCGGTGCCTTCGTGCTGACCGCTCGGCCGATAGCGCTTTGGGCACGTCTCGAGGTCGAGGTAATCCTGGCAGGTCGGCGCGAGCAAAGGTCCGAGCGCGTTGCGGCACATGTTACACGCAGGACGAGAGATGGCGCGGCGATCGAGTGGTGTGACCTAGCCCCACGGGCAGTGCGCGCGCTGCTTCTCGCCAACGACCCTGGGTCCCGCACTCGGGACGACACGATCAGGAGTCCAAATTAAAAAGCCTACCGCGAAATATCCCGCAGCGCATCCGTATTGATACGCATGGCGCGTGAAGGCTGGCCGCTGATAGGTACAAACCTCAGCTTACCCCTTCAGCAAGCCCTGGAGCTACGGTTATGCCTGTGCTAGCGGAGCGCGACTGCGCCTGAGGTTCATATGAAACATCTGATTGTCGTCGCTCACCCCTCCGCAAACAGTCTCACGATGGCGCTGACCCGGCTCTACGCAACCGAGCTAGAGCGGCTCGGTCACACGCAATGCACTAGCGATCTATATCGCATGCGTTTCAACCCGATTCTGGATGCAGAGGAGCTTGCTGCGACAGACTTGCATCCTGTCTCAGGTTCCTCCGCTTGCGCTCCAGCCGACGTCGCGCAGGCCCAGCGACACGTCCGGGAAGCCGACGTGCTCACAGCGATCTACCCGCTCTGGTGGCTATCGATGCCTGCCATCATGAAGGGGTACATCGATCGTGTATTCGCCCGCGGCTTCGCTTACGAGTCGGCCGAGGGAATCGTGCACGGGCTGTTGACCGGGAAGCAGTGCGTGCTGATCACCCTCTCGGGTGCACCGCTCACAGTCTTGGCCCAAAACGGTAGGTGGAGCGCGGTGCAGGCGCTACAGGATACTCACATCTTCCGCTCAGCGGGTTTCGAAGTGCTCGAGCACTTGCATCTCGATCAGGTGCAGCCGAATCTGCCTGTCGCGGTCGCCGAGCGGCATTTCGCGCGCATTCTGGACTGCGCGCGCCGGCATTTCTCCAGCGCGACGGTCCCGGCGCCTGCGCAAGCGATCGGATGACGAGGCCACCCTCGCATCAGGCGGTGAACGAATTGATCGACGGAATCCTCGACATGAGACAAAACACGTCCAATTCATCGCCCGACAAAGATGATCCCCCCGTTTGGTTCATCACCGGCTGCTCCACCGGTTTCGGCCGGGAGTTCGCACGCGCCGCACTCGCGCACGGCTTTCGCGTCGTGGCGACCGCGCGCGATCCAAGTAAGCTCGATTCGCTGATCGCCGGCCATGCAGCGCGCTCACGCGCCCTCGGGCTCGATGTGACGAGCGAGGAGCAGATCCAGCACGCAGTCGCGGAGGCCGAAGGCGCCTTCGGAGGCATCGATGTGCTAATCAATAACGCGGGCTACGGTTACCTGGCCGCGGTCGAGGAAGGAGAAGAGCGCGAGATCCGGGCGATGTTCGAGACCAACTTCTTCGGTCTGGCGGCGATGATTCGTGCAGTACTGCCCGGGATGCGCCAACGGCGCCGCGGCAGCATCGTTAACATCGCGTCGGTCGGTGGAATCGTCGGCTTCCCGGGCTCGGGCTATTACGCCGCCACCAAGTTCGCGGTCGAAGGACTGTCCGAATCGCTGGCACGGGAAGTCGAACCGCTCGGAATCCATGTCCTGCTCGTCGAGCCAGGTCCGTTCCGCACCGATTGGGCCGGCCGCTCGCTCAGGCAGTCACCGCACTACATTGCCGACTATGAGCAAACAGCCGACAGCCGTCGCCGAGAGATCTCCGGCTACAGCGGTAAGCAGCTGGGCGACCCGATGCGAGCCGCGGAGGCCGTCATCAAGGCCGTGGAGTCTGCGAATCCGCCGCACCATCTGGTACTCGGCCGCGAAGGCTACGACAACGTCGGCCAGCAGCTGAGATCAATCCTGAAGGAGATAAAGGTCTGGCGAGCGCTCGGTCTGAGCACGGACTTCCCCGCCGCGCCTTAGTACATTCACGGATTGAACATAAACACATTTTTTCACATTCTCCCACACGACTAAACCTAATCACATGAGGAAGCGACTATGAACGACACTAGCTTGCAGAACGCCGTAATTGAGGAGCTTCAATGGGAGCCGAGCGTCAATGCGGCGCATATTGGTGTCACGGCAAAAGGAGGCATCGTGACGCTTTCGGGGGACGTCAGCAGCTACGCGGAGAAGTCGGCCGCAGAAGAAGCAGCCGGCCGCGTGTATGGCGTCAAGGGCCTCGCGAACGAAATCAAGGTTCACTACGGCTTCGAAATTGACGATACGGACATCGCGCAAAAAGCGGTCCAGGCTCTTGCTCTGGACATCGAAGTTCCGGCGAACAAAGTGATGGTCAAAGTTCAGAATGGGTGGGTGACCCTCACGGGCACTGTGGATTGGTATTTCCAACGTAACGCTGCCGAGAGCGACGTCCGCAAGCTCAAGGGTGTGCTGGGCGTCATCAACAGTATCGCGCTCAGACAGCCGAGCGTCCAGGCTTCGGATGTGCGTGCCAAACTCAAGGCGGCGTTCGAACGCCGAGCCGACATCGATGAAAGCAATATCACCGTTGCGGTGGATGGCAGCAAGGTCACGCTCAGTGGCCACGTCGATACATGGGGCCAGGATAATCTCGCGGTCGACACCGCTTGGTCAGCTCCAGGAGTGACTCAGGTCGAGGATCGCCTGACCGTTGGCTGAGGTCTAGGAAGGCGAGCTCGCTGCCATCGAGCAGCGAGCTCGCCAAGTTCGACGCCCGGATCAGCCCCGCCGACCGGTGTCGAGGTTGGGCCGGCGCTCGCCGTGCGGGCGCCGACGTATTTCGCCAACACAGGAGACGCACACATGACTAATCTCGTTCGCTGGAATCCCTTCAGTGAGATCGATCGAATCGACCGCACCTTCGGCCGCATGATGAGAAGAGCCTTCTCGGGGTCGCCCCGGCTCACGGTCGGGAGCGAGGCATTTGAGTGGTCGCCCTCGGCCGACATCAGTGAGACCGACAAGGAATATCTGATTCGCGCCGAGTTGCCGGCTGTCAAGAAAGAGGACGTGAAGGTGACCGTAGACGGCGGCATGATCACGATTGAAGGTGAGCGCAAGCAGGAGAAGGAAGAGAAGAGCGTGAAGTACCATCAGGTGGAGAGCTTCTACGGCAGCTTCTCTCGTAGCTTTACGCTGCCTGACGACGTCAAAACCGAGGAGATCCGATGCGAAGACAGGGATGGCGTTCTCACCGTGCACCTGCCCAAAACGGAGGTTCACAAGGCCAACCCCAAGCAGATCAGCGTGCAGTAAGACAAGCCGACGATGGCAGTTTCCGTTGGCTCCCAGTCAGGCCCGCGGCGGCGCATTTATGCGCCGCGCGCGCGAGGGCGTTAGCGCAGCAAGAGCTTACTTCAATGGGTACCCACTGAAGCGCGCGAGATTGCGCACGCTCGGGATCGTCAGTATGCGATCGGTGAGGTCTGCAAGACCTCGAGAACGAAGGGCGCGCATAGCACGCAGAACGTGCACTCGGGAGAGACCCACGGCGTCCGCCAGTAGCGCGCGGTCCAAGGGAAGTGCGCCGGACTGTCCTCGAAAAAGTCCCCGCGCGCGCAGGCGATCACGCAGCTCGAGCAGTAGATATCCGATCCGCTCGCTGGCTCCTAGACGGCCGAGGAGCGCGAGCCGGGTATCGGCGCGCTCCTGCTCGGCGATACGTCCTTTGAGGAAGGCCCAGCTGAGGCCTGGCTGCTCGCGCAGGAGCGGACGCAACCGACTCGGGTCGAGCACCCAGAGCGTTACGGGGGTCAGCGTCCGGACTGAATAGCCGCTCGAGCCGAAAAACACCGACGGGAGTCCCACCCAATCCCCTGGCAGTACAAAATCCAGAATCTGTCGCGCACCGCTACGGAGCGTGCGGTACCGTAGTGCCCAGCCCTCGTAAACTACATAGAGCGCGCTGATGTGAGCGTTTGCCTCTATTACCGGCTCCCCAGCCCTCAGCGCGATGTGACTGCGCTTCATCGCGGCCACGAACTTCGACTCTTCCGCCGCAAGCGCCCGGAACGCGCGTTCACGTCGCGACGCAACATCACGATGGGGAGGTGAGTTCGATGGGTGGGCGTGCGGCATAAAAACAACAGGGAGATCGCCTAAAAGACTCGCTACGTGCGTAACCGGCCGGTCGCCAAGAAACCCTTTTTACCTGGCGAACCCTGAACGAAGGCGAAACGGCAAGCTGAGATCCAGGGCGCGCTTTTGGCACCCACGGCAACGCACCTCATCGCGCTCCCTGCCGACCCTTTTCCCCCTTCCGTCGCGCCATTTGTGAGCCTTTGTATATGCGCTCATCTTTATTCAGCATCACACAGCGGCAAGAACTCCACCTCGACGCCCGTCTCAAAGCGATGCAATCCCCGGCGCCGGTTGCAGCTGTTTCAGCGACTCCAATGCCCCTGCTCCGCTACGCCCGAGAGCCGGCGTTCGGCTCATATGTAACTGTGAATCCGTCGGTGATCATTTGATCTCCGCCGCCTCAAGGGCTATGATCTTTTACATAACGCCGTAGGCATGAGGCGGCGGTTCGGCCGGTACACCCAAGGGGCCCGCAATGCAATCTGCCTCTTCTGAGCTTGCGCGCAGCGCGCTCGATGCTGCCCCCGACGCGATGGTAATCGTTGATGCAATGGGTACCATCCGCTACGCCAATCGCCAACTCACAGCGCTTTTTGGCTGCCCACATGCGGAGGTGATTGGCCGTTACGTTGAGCACCTTCTGCCCGAGCGCTTCCGAGCGGCTCATCTCGGTCACCGCGAGCAGTACATGACTCACCAACGCATACGCCCGATGGGGCTCGGCTTGGAGCTGTACGGGCTGCGGAGCGATGGCACGGAATTTCCCATCGAGATCAGCTTGAGCCCCATCGCCGACGGCGATCAGGTTTTGGTCGCAGCAGCGATCCGCGACGCCACCGACCGCAAGCGCGTCGAGGGCGAGCTCGTGGCGGCGCGCGCGGCGGCCGAGCAGGCGCGGGAAGCGGCGGACCGCGCCAGCCAAGCCAAGAGCCGTTTTCTTGCGACAGCGAGTCATGACCTGCGCCAGCCGCTGCAAACGCTGGCCTTGCTCAACGGAACACTGCGTCGCACGGTGAGTGACGAGGATACCGCCGACGCGCTCGCACAGCAGGAGGAGGCAATCGGTGCAATGTCGCGGTTGGTCAACGCTCTTCTGGACATCAGCAAGCTCGAATCCGGAGCTGTGAGACCAGAGCCTTCGGACTTTGCGGTAGCGGGCGTATTCGAGGAGCTACAGCGCGAGTTCGCGAGGATCGCAGCGAACAAAGGGTTGCGGCTCGAAGTCGAGGCGGCTCCGGCCTTCGTGCACAGCGATCCATCTCTCATCGAGCAGGTGCTGCGAAACCTCCTCTCCAACGCCATCAAGTACACGAGGCGCGGACGCGTGGCGATGAGCTGTCTCACCTTGCCCGGCTCGCCGGTACGCATCGAAGTGCTCGATACTGGCATCGGCATCCCTGCTGATCAGCTCGCCTGCATCTACGACGAGTTCTATCAAGTCGGCGTCGAGCCCAACAGCTCACGCGCCGGCTACGGACTTGGACTCTCCATCGTGAAGCGGATCGTTGACCTATTGGGTGTGAAGCTCGAGGTACGCTCCGAGCTCGGGGAGGGCTCGTCGTTCTCGCTCTGGCTTCCCGCGGCCCGGGGTGAAGTCGCCGCCCCGCACCGGGCGAGGGGCAGACCCGAAACGCTCCGGGCATCGTCCGAGAGGCTGGAATCGCCGCGCGTGCTCCTGGTGGAGGATGACGAGGGCGTACGGCATGCAACCCGGATGCTGTTGAAAGTCGAAGGTTACCAGGTCGCAGCCGTCGCCTCCCTTGAAGAGGCGCTCGAAGCGGCACGTGCTGGCGTGGATATCCTGGTGACGGACTATCACCTGCGTGATGGACAGACCGGTAGCCGAGTGATTGCAGCGCTGCGCGAGGCGCTTGGGAGGCCGTTGAAGGCGGTGCTCGTCACTGGGGACACTTCTACCGCGGTTCGCGAGCTTCCCCGGGACCGCGACCTACGAATCGCGAGCAAGCCCTTGCAGGCTGAGGAAATGTTGATGTTGCTCCGGCAATTGCTGGCTGGGGAAGGAGGGGCTCGCTCCTAAAGCGCAGCCCACGCGCAATCGCTTGCCCGCACCGCGTGCGAGCGCTCGTGGTTTTCCCGTATCGACCACGCCGCCCGCCGCGGCTACTGTGCCCTAAGCTATTCGAGAACCGGCATGCTGGCATCGACCGGGAGAGGTCTTTGGTAGGGAAAATGCCCGAAATCACGGATCATTCAGTCGCCAGACTGACGCATCGACGACGGCCCCATGAGCGGACCCCCTTCTCGCTCCCGCGGCCCGAGCTCAGCGGTCACGTTGGGCTCGTCACCGCGCTCATTGGCCTGATCATTTCAGCATCCGATGTGATCCACTTTGGCCGCGAGGCGCACAGTCCCAATGACGACTGCACGGCGCGCAACCTTGAGGTTGGGTAGCTGACTCGCGTTCTACAACGGCGGGGAGACAGTCATGCACGAACACCCATCCATTCCTACGGACCCCACATCCGAAACGACGTCTTCCGATCCAGCACTAGAGAGAATGGAGGAAACGCAACCTGGGGGCGTACCCCCGGGACAAGAAATCGTGGCCATGATCGTGCATGAGTTACGCGGCCCTTTGGCAACGATGTCGAATACTCTCGAGGCTTGCCGCGCCGGCCCAAACCAGGCAACCCCTTTACCCGCCAAGGAGATTCTCGCCCGACAGGTGCGCAAGGCCCTGCGACTCGTAAACGATTTGATGGACCTTTCGCGCCCACCCCAGAGTGCGCCAAACATGCGCGCGGAGCGCGTGAATATATCGCAGGTCATCAGGAGCGCAGTCCAGGATCTCGATCATGAGATCCGCAAGCGCCAGCAGGTGCTGACCCTCAATCTGGCGTCCGACACGGTCTGGGTGCAAGGGGATGCGATGCGCCTGGGACAGGTCGTGGCGAACCTGCTCGAGAACAGCAGTAAATATTCCGCAACCGGAGGCAAGATTGCGCTGAGCTTGACTCATGAGGACAGTGAAGCGGTTCTGTGCGTGTGCGATGACGGCGCCGGTATCCCGCCCGAAGACTTGCCACACATTTTCGACCCTTACTACCGTGGAAAACCCTCCCCAGGGTACGCCGCGAGCGGTCTGGGTCTCGGGCTCACGCTGGTGCGGCGACTACTCGAGCTTCACGGCGGAAGCATAGAGGCGAGGAGCGCCGGGGCAGGCTGCGGTAGCGAATTTACCGTCAGGCTGCCAGCCCTCGATGACCTATGATCCAATCTTTGCGCTCGCGTCAGTCGATCCGGATGTGGCGGAATACGATGACCTTCACTTGATCCATCGCCAGCACAAATAGGGCTGTGGCACCGAGCAAGGTGAGGATCGTGGCTGGCGGCAGCGGCGGGGTGAGAAATCCGAAGATTGCAACGGCAGAGATGACGATGATGTCGGCGAGCGAAAACGACATCAGCAACAGGCTCGGACGGGAGTTCCACATGCGGCCGCGCTCGCGCAGCACGAACATCATGCCTTGTCCGGCGAACACCAGCATGGTGAAGGTCAATGTCTGAAGCTGCCCCGGACTCATACCCAAGCGGAAGGCCCCCGTCGCGACCACGCTGATTGCGAACAGCAGCTTGAAGGAGGCGAGCGGGATGCTGGCGAGAGCCATGTTTCGTACCCGCCAGACGTTGGGATGCGGGGAAGCTGTGGCGCGATCTGCGGCACGAGCCATGCTCACGAAGTCACCCGCGAACATGGACATCGCCTGCAGAACGGGCGTCAGCACGGCATGTCCGGTCAGAATCAAGCCCGCACCGAGCACGATCAGGGTCACGCACTTGTTCACGAGTATGGTCAGTGCGTAGGTGAGTACGCGTTGGAAAACCGTGCGGCCTTCCCGGATCGCCGTTACGATGCCGCCGAGACCGGGCGTCGTCAGGACGACGCCCGCCGCGGCCTTTGCCACGTCCGTAGCGCTCGACACGGCAATTCCCATCTGGGCCTGGCGGAGCGCCGGTGCGTCGTTGGCGCCATCTCCACACATGCCAACCGCGTGGCCGCCGTGCTGAAAGGCGCGCACCAGGCGGAACTTGTCCTCGGGAAAGACCCCTGCATAGATCGCGTAGTCCATGGAGCTCAGGCGATCAGGGATCCTGCCTGGGGGACAGACGCTGCCTTCCAGGCCGATCGCATGCGCGACCGTCGCAGCGGTCGCAGGCGCATCGCCGGTAACCATGACGGTGCGCACGCCGAGCGAGCGCAGTTGCACGAGCAGGCTCGCCGAGTCGGCGCGCGGCGGATCGCTCAGGGCGACGAAGCCCAGCAGCTGCATTCCCCCGCGGGGTCCGCCTGCCACAGCGAGCGTTCGATAGCCTGCCGCATCGAGGGCTTCGAGCGCGATTGGGGCGTTTCCCGTGAAGGGCACGGAGCCGAGTGCGCCCGAGGCCCCCTTGAGGACCGAGACGATATGGCCGTCCGCGTCCTGCGCCGTGGCTTCAGCGAATTTGCGCGCAGGATCGAAGGGCGTGAAGGCTGTGAGGCGGGGCAAAGTCCGTGCCGGTGGCATCGCCCTCGATGCCTTGCGGATGGCAGCATCGACAGGATCGCCCCCTTCCTCGGAGCTGGCGAGCGCCGCGAATGCGAGCACATCGCCTTCGGTCCATCCTCGGGCCAGGGGCACGACCTTCGTCACCGCGAGCTCATTGCTCGTGAGCGTGCCGGTCTTATCGGCGCAGAGCACATCGATAGTCGCCGCTTCATGAAGGGCCGAAAGCCTCGTGAGCAGCACGCCCTTCGAGGCGACGGCCTGCGCGCCCAAAGCGGCTGCGAGCGAGAAGGTCGCAGGGAGGGCGACCGGCACGGTAGCGAGCATCGCCGTGAGTACGAGGAGCATGATCTGCGACACTGGCAGGCCTCGGGCTTCGGCATAGGCGACCATTACCACTGTGATGGCGGCATTGACGATGGTGAGATTGCGCACGAGGCCCATCACCGCCTTGAGCTCCGCGCTCTCCACATGAGCCACGCGTACGAGCTCGGCTGCGCGGCCGAAATAGGTGCGTGCACCCGTGGCCATGACCACGCCTGTCGCCTCTCCGCGGCGCACGAGCGCCCCCGCATAGGCGAGTTGACTCGCCCCCGTTTCGCTGGGGATGGATTCCCCGGTCAGCATCGATTGGTCGAGCAGTACCGATCCATTGAGGATGCGGATGTCCGCCGGCACGACATGTCCGAGCGACAGTGCGACGACATCGCCTTGCACGAGCGCGGCAGCGGGAATCAGTGCCCAGCGGCCGTCGCGCCGCACGCGCGATCGGAGCGCAAGGTGTTGCCTCAGGAGCGCAAGCGCGGCATCGGCCCGGCTCTCCTGGAATACGCCGAGCGCTACGTTAAAGACCAAGATGCCGGCGATCAGCGCGCCCTCGAGATATCCCCCGATCGCGATCTGCAGAACCACAGTCGCTTCCAGCATCCAGGGGATGGGGGCCCAGAAATGCCGCAGGATGCGCCTTGCAGGAGACGTGTGTTCTTCCGGGATCTCATTGGGCCCGTCCGCCGCGAGGCGCTTTTCAGCTTCCGCGGAGCTTAGGCCAGGAGTATCTGCGACCGCGGACTGCAAGTCCGAGGTCATGCGCTGGCCGCCTCGGGCTCCTCTGCCGGAGGGGGCTTACGTACATCCACGAATAACGGCTCGCGCATGAATATGGTGTCCTTGCTCGCAATCGGTGCCCTACCGCATCGCGCTGGGCGCGCCCGAAGAGAGGCGCGAGCAGCGCAGGCCTCGGAGTTTATGCAGATCGGCACCTTCGCGGAGTCAGCATGGCAGTTCAGAAAATCCTCGATCGGATCTGTGCCCTCGAGAGCCGTACGCGCGATCTGGCTAGCGGTGCCGAGCTCTATCGACAAGGCGAGAAATGCGGCAGCTACTTTCTCATCACCAAGGGCTGGATCGCGCTGTCTGCGCTTCTCCACGACGGGCAATGCCAGATTCTGGATTTCGTGACTCCAGGGGCGCTGCTTGGCTTTCCGTTGCTGTCGAGCATGGTGAGATCTCATTCCGCGAGATGCATTACCCCGGCGCGAGTCGTCTGCTACTCCGAACCCCAATTGACCAGCGCGATTGTCCGTGACGCCGAGCTGGCTGTCCTCTTGTGCCGGCAAGCAGCCCTTGATGAGTGGCGCGCTCATGACCACCTCGTCAACGTCTGTCTGCGCAGCGCTCGCGAGAGAATAGCCCATCTGCTGCTCGAGCTCTGTACACGGATCCGCGGTCGCATACCGAGCGCAGGTGACACGATCCGCATTCCCTTGACCCAGGCCCATATCGGTCAGGCCCTCGGCCTCACGGGTGTGCACGTCAGTCGTACTTTGCGCGTTCTGCGGGAACAAGGCATCGTTCGCTTCATCAAGAGGGACTTGCAGATACTCGATTCATCCGCTCTTGCACGAGCTGCCGGCATGGTGGGCACGGCTTCTGGCCTCCCGCCCCTCTCACATCGCCTGCCTCCCTCAATCGGCGCGTGGCGGTTTCGGTGGGCCGAGGCGTTGCCTGCTGCATAGCCCGGCCACGGGCAATCGCTCGCGCAGCTCTTGCAGGACGCAGGGGAGCGCCGCCGGCATATCCTCGGCAATCAAGCCGAGGCCAATGCGTTGGGCAACCTCCCCGTGAAGCCAGACCGCCGCGGCTGCAGCGTCGAAGGTATCCATGCCCTGCGCCAACAGGCCGGCGACGAATCCCGTAAGGACATCACCCGTTCCACCGGTCGCAAGCTGCGGTGGCGCGTTCGCGTTGATGATGGCACGGCCATCCGCCGCTGCCACGACCGTATCGGGCCCCTTGAGCACGACGACGGCCTTGCTTTCGGCCGCCGCCCTGCGTGCGCGGTCGAGCTTGGTGCCGGTGAATTGGAAAAGACGGGCGAACTCGCCCTCGTGAGGTGTCAGGACGCACGGTCCGCTTATGGCCCTGAAGAGGGCATCCCGCGATTGAGCGAAGCAAGTCAAGGCATCCGCGTCGAGCACCGTCGGCCGTCCTGTCGCCAGTGCAGCCAAGACATGGTCGCGCGTAGCACTGCTGACGCCGGCGCCAGGCCCGATGGCCGTGCTGTTTCGGCGCGGATCGGCGAGCAGCTCTTTGAATCCGTCGACGCCCGCGAGCCTGCGCACGATCACGCTGACGAGCGCCGTGGCGTAGATCGGCCATGACTGCTCCGGCGCCGCGAGCGTCACCAAGCCTGCCCCGACGCGCAGGGCACCGAGCGCGGTCAGGCGTGCGGCGCCGGTGATGGCCTCGCCACCCAGAACGAGGGCATGGCCACGCTGATACTTGTGGTGCTCGGGCTGCGGCCAGGGGAAGTGCTCGAGCCAGAGTTCCGGGTCGTTCTCGAATGTCTTCGGGACGATCTCCTCCAACACGGCGGGCGGCGTACCGATATCAGCCAGCACAACCGTGCCGCATAGACGCCGCCCCGGAAACAGAAGGTGCCCGGGCTTCTTGCGAAAAAATGTGACCGTCACCTCTGCAGGCGCAGCGGTTCCACGAATCTCGCCCGTGGCGCCATCGAGCCCACTCGGCACGTCCACGGCACACGTCGGAATCGAGCGCAGCTTCAGCGCTTGGATCATCTCCGCCGCCGCGCCTTCGATCGGACGTGACAGTCCCGCCCCGAATAGCGCATCGACGACCACGGCTGCGCTGTCGAGAAAAGCCGGGCCGAAGGGCTCGATGCCGCCTCGCCAGAGTGCCGCATGATGAGCGGCGTCACCCGTGAGGCGGGCGCGCTCACCGAGGAGAGTCAGCCGGACGGGCCACCCCGCTTCCATCAGGTGTCGGGCGGCGGCGAAGCCGTCCCCACCATTGTTGCCGGGGCCACAGAGCACGGCCACTGGCCGCTGCAACCATCGTGCTTTGACGGCGTCCGCGACGGCATGACCGGCCGCCTCCATCAGGAGCGGCCCGCTGACGCCCTGCTCGACAGCCAGCCGATCGGCAACGGCCATTTCAGCGGGCGTCAGCAGGGCAACGGCGAAGCGCGAATGCTTTTGAAGGACGGCCATCCTCGACTCACTCATGGCGCATCCGGCTGCTGTCGGACGAAGGTCGGCGTGGGCGCCGACCGTCGCGAAATGGAGGTCGGCGCTTCGGCGCCTGCATTGGCAGCAACCGGCTGGATGCCCGCGGCGCTTCGCTCGATCCACTCATAGAATCCCTCCATTCCGGAGCCAGTGCGTGCAGAGACCGCAAGAATGTCGATGCGAGGGTTTACGCGCCGCGCGTAATCGAGGCAGGAAGAGAAATCGAAATCGACGTGCGGCAAAAGGTCGACCTTGTTGATCAGCATCAGGTGGGCTTCGGAGAAGATGTCGGGATATTTGAGCGGCTTGTCCTCGCCCTCCGTTACCGACAGGACCACGACTCTGCGCGCCTCGCCCAAATCGAACGCCGCCGGGCAAACGAGGTTGCCGACATTCTCGATGAGAAGCAGTCCGCCGGATGACAGCGGCAGGCGATCGAGCGCATGACCGACCATGTGGGCGTCGAGATGGCAGCCTTTACCGGTGTTGATTTGAACCGCCGGCGCGCCCGCTGCGCGAATCCGCTCAGCGTCGTTGGAAGTCTGCTGGTCACCTTCGACCACCCCCACTGCGAAGCGGAGGCGAAGATCGGTGACGGTGCGCACCAGGAGCGATGTCTTGCCCGAGCCGGGACTGGAGACGAGGTTGAGCGCGAACTGTCCGGCGGCGAGCAGCCGGGCCCTGTTGGCCTTTGCGAGCGCGTTGTTCTTGGACAGGATATCGCGTTCAGACCGTATGAGGCGCCTGGCGCTCATCCCGGGGACCGGTACAGCCCCAAAATTGAGTGCTCCATCATCGCCCTCCCAAAGATCGTGACGGGCGTGATCGCCGTGACCATCGTGATGGTCATGATGGGGAGGCCGTGCCGGGCTCCCTGTCATCGTGTCGCCGCAGCCGCAAATCGTGCACATCACTCTACCTCCAGCTCGGCGAGGCGCAGCTCGCCGCCCGCCGTCATTTGCACATGAGACCCGCATTCCGGGCAAAGATCGTAGCGTTGCGCGATCGCCGTCGAGCAGCCGCACCGCGGGCAGCACCCCATGCCGGCCACCGTCTCGATGTCCAGGCTCGCGCCCTCTGCCACGGTCCCGCGGGCGATCGCATCGAAGCAGAAGCGCAAAGCCGCCGGCTCGACGTGGCCGAGTGCGCCGAGCTTGACCTCAATCCTTCTGACCCGCGTGAAGCCCTCCTTGCGCGCCTCATCCTCGATGAGGTCCACCAGGCTTTCGGCGATCGACATCTCGTGCATGGGGACCTTCCCGTCAGCTCGCGGCGAGCCGGGTCTTCAGGGTCTGGATCACCACCGCCGGATCGGCGGGTTTGAGAAACACACCGGAGACACCGAGATCCTCGAGGCTGACCGATCCCACGAGCGCATCGGCGGCGGTACTGACGATGTAGATGGGAAGCTGGTGCCCGAGTTGTTTCAGCCGCTCGGCGATCGCGCTGCCGCTGTCCGCCGTCTCCAATATCAAATCTGCCAGCATCGCATCCGGCCGGATGCGAACGGCGGTGCGCTCTCCTTCCCGGGCATTCGCCGCCTCGCCGACGCTGAATCCGGCGGCCTCGAGCGCATTGCGCAACACCGCCCGCGCATGGGGATCGGAATCGACCAGAAGGATGGTCTTGCGCCGGCTCCCGAGACCGATATTCATCGCGATACTCGCAAGATGAGACCAATTCGCCGGCTCAGCAGCCCCACGGCGAGCGCCAGATTGGCGCGGGCCCGGTCCGACAGCCCCTCCAGGAAGTCGAATTCGTAGCCGCGAATGCTCACGAGGTGGGCTTGCGGGATCTTGCCGAAGTGCTCCCCGGCGATTGCGAGCAGCGCTTCGGGTCTGAGCAGATGGCTCGTAAAGGTGATCTCAAAGGCCGGCGACAGGCACTCAACGCTGCAGGGCGCATCGCCTTGGCGAGAGGCATCGACAAACCACACGACATCGTGAGCGGCGACTTGAACCGCATCTTCGATGACGAGCTGGTAGTCGTCCGATGTCGTCACATTGGGCCAACCGGCCTTGCCGATCTCGGCCGCCGCTGCCGGACCGAGCCCGTCGTCCTGGCGGCCAGGATTGCCATAGCCGATCACCAGGACGCGTGGCGCGCAGATCCCCGCAAGCGATTGCGCTGCGGCCGGAATGTCGTTGTGGGCAGGTCGGGTCACTCCTTGACCCTCGTTGCGATGGGGGTTCCGTCCGCGTCCTCGAGCGTAACGATGAGCGGCATCTGCCCCATCGCATGGGTGGCGCAGGATAGGCAGGGGTCGAAGGCGCGAATTGCGACCTCGATGTGGTTCAATAGCGCTTCGGTGATCTCGTGACCGGACAGATCACTCATCGCGACGGCCTTCACCGCGCGGTTCATGGCCTCGTTGTTATTGGTCGTGGAAACGATCAGATTGGCGCTGGTCACCTGATCGTTCTCATCGACCGCGTAGTGGTGAATCAGCGTCCCACGTGGCGCTTCGATGCAGGCGATACCCTCACCGCGGCGCTGGCCGGTCGCGAGCAGATCCCTGCCCTGCAATTCATCGTCGAACAAAAGCTCCTTGATCTTCTCTGCGCAGTGAATGAGGCAGATCAGACGGGCCCAATGATAGGCGAGCGTGGCTTGCACGAGCCCGCCGCCGTTCTCGGCGATGAATTCCCGCCGCGCGGCTTCGGCGAGCGGGGTATCGATCGACGTGCAGCAATTGAGCTGGGCGAGCGGACCGACCCGATACCAGCCCTGATCGCTTCCGAGCGAGCGGATGTGCGGGAACTTGAGATAGCTCCACGAGCGCACGCCCTCGATGAGGTAGTTGCGATATTCGCGCGGAGGAACCTGGTCGAAGATCGCTTTGCCGGTGGCGTCCAGGGCGCGGAGCTTGCCGTGGTAGAGGTCCATGCCCCCGCCCGGTCCGACGAGGCTCATGAAATTTGACGGGTAGCTCGCGAAACTTCGATGCAGCGCCTGGTTTGCCTCGACGAAGCGCTTGTGATGTTGCAAGGCCGCGCTGCACCACAGGATGATCTGGTCGACTTCCTGGCGCAACGCATCGCGGTCTGCGATCGAAAGGTTATGGTTGATCCCGCCGGGGATGGCGCTCGTCGGATGTATCTTGCGGCCGCCCGTTGCCTTGATGACCTCCTGCCCGAACTTGCGGATGAAGATCGCCCATTTGCCGATCTCCGGGAAACGGTTGAGCACCGCGATGATGTTGCGCTGCTCGGGTGGGGCATCGAAGCCGAACAGCAGGTCCGGGGAGGCCAGATGAAAAATGTGCAGCGCATTCGACTGCAGCACCTGGCCATAGTGCATCAGCCGGCGCATCTTCTCGGCCGTTGGCGGCACGCGATCCACGCCGACCACGCTATCCATGGCCTTGGCCGCGGCGAGGTGATGGCTCACCGGGCAGATGCCGCACAGCCGCTGAATGATGACCGGGACTTCCCAGTACATCCGGCCGCGGATGAAGCGCTCGAAGCCGCGAAACTCCACGATGTGGAACCGAGCCTCTTCGACTTCGCCCGCCTCGTTCAGCCGGATGGTGACCTTCCCGTGGCCTTCGACACGCGTCACCGGATCGATCACGATCTTGCGCGGCTGCGGGCTCGACTGGACGTTCATCTCGTGCCTCTGCGGATGAGCGGATTGGCCGCTCACTCGTATTTGAGCAACCGGTAGGGGAGCTTGGGCTCCCGGCCGGCGAGCAGCGCCTTGAGCCCTGCCCAGAGCGTGTCGGCCGAGGGCGGGCAGCCCGGCAGGAAGTAGTCGATCCTGACGATCTCGTGCGACGGATACACCCGGTCGAGCAGCAGAGGCAGGTCCTCGTCGTTCGGGATGAGGCCGCCGCCCTCGACGGTCGGGCCCTCGAGATAGGCTTCCTCCAGGCACTCTCTCAAGCCCACGAGGTTGCGCATGGCGGGGATGCCACCGGTGATGGCGCAAGCGCCCACAGAGACCAGGACGCGGCAATGCGCTCGGAAGTCCCTGAGTACGTGCACATTGTGCTCATTCGCGCACCCGCCTTCGACCAGCCCGACATCGACCATGCCATCGAACTGCTTCTTGTCATCGAGCGGCGACTTGTCCAGGTCGACGAGATCGATCAGCTCGATGAGACGCTCGTCGATGTCGAGGAGCGACATGTGGCATCCGAAGCAGCCGGCCAGCGAGCAAGTCGCTAGTTTTGGCTTGGCCATGGCGTCAGGTCTCCTTCGATGCGCTCAGCGTGATGTGCGCTTCCGGTCATCTCTTCATCTTCCTGCGCCTCGCCTCGATGTCGCTACCGATCGGCGCCTGATCGTACGTTCGATCTCCGTAAGGTATGCGGTAGCCGTTGCGCTTCACCACGATGCAGCCGACCGGGCAGACGTGGACTGCCTTGTCGATCGCGGCGAGGGTCGTCTCGTCGAGGTGTTTGCCATCGACGTTCAGACGAACATGAATCCCGCGTCCCTCGAAGCCGAAGACCGACTTTCCATCGGCCGTGCGCGAGGCGCGGATACAGCGCGAGCACAGAACGCAGCGATTGCGATCGATGAAAATGTCCGGGTGCGTGGCATCGAGCTCACGCTGCGGCCACTGATAGGGCAGCCTGGGTCCCATCATTCCGAGCCGATAGCCGAGAGCCTGCAGCTCGCAATCGCCGCTCTTCTCACAAGAGGGGCAGAAATGGTTGCCCTCGACGAAGAGCATTTCGATGAGGACCCGGCGGTCCTCGTTGAGCTGCGGCGTATTGCTCTCGACAACCATGCCGTGCGCGACCGGCATGGTGCAGCTACTGCCTGGGCGACCGTTGATCCTGCAGGTGCAGACCCGGCAGTGGCCAGCGGGCTCCAGATCAGGATGGTAGCAAAGCCGCGGAATGTAGACGCGCGCAGCGTCGCAGGCCTGGATGATGGTCTGACCGGGTGTGGCCTCGACCTCGACGCCGTCCACCGTGAAGGTGAGCATGCTATCACTCATCCCACTCCCTCTTGCACAACGGGTTCTCGCCCCTGCACCTCGACGGCCACTGCCAGCGCCTCGCGCAGCGTCACGGCTGGCAAGAAGGTCTCGGCTTGCAACCGCCTCTCGTAAGCCTCCGGGAAATTGCGCATGGTGGTCAGGATCGGATTGGGCGCCGTCTGCCCAAGGCCGCAGCGGCTCATCCGGGATACAGTGTTCGCCAGCGCCTCGAGCGCTGCGATATCCGCCGGCGTAGCGCGGTTGCGGAGAACCTTTTCCATGCCCTGTTTGAGTAGAGTGGTGCCCACCCGGCATGGAGTGCACCAGCCGCAGGACTCCTCCACGAAGAACTCGGCGAACTGCGTCGCGATCTCGAGAACATCGCGCCCGCTGTTGAAGACCATCACCGAGCCGCCGGTCGAAAGGTCCTCATACGCAATGCGCCGGCCGAAATCCTTGGGCGCCGTGCATTGGCCGGAGGGTCCCCCCATCTGGACGAAGGCCGCGTCGGGAGCCCCGATCAGATCTAGGAATTCGTTGACCGTGATCCCGAAGGGGACTTCATACACGCCCGCCCGTTGGCAGTCGCCCGACACGCTCAGAAGCTTCGTACCGGTCGAGTCCGGCGTACCGAAACCGGCGAACCATTCGGCTCCCTTCTCCATGATCCGGGCGACGCAGGCGAACGTCTCGACGTTGTCGACGGCCGTGGGCTGCTGCAGATAGCCGCGGTCCGTCGGGAAAGGCGGGCGATCGCGTGGCGCGCCGCGCTTGCCTTCGAGCGAGTCGATGAGGGCTGACTCCTCGCCGCAGATGTACGCGCCCGCGCCGAGCTGGATGCGGATATCGAAATCGAATCCTGCTTTCCCGCCGGCATCCTTCCCCAGTAACCCGACACGGCGGCGGTGCTCGAGCGCGCCCTGGAGGCGGTCCCATAGATAGGCATATTCACCCCGCAGATAGACCAATCCACGCCGCGCTCCGAGCGCATAGCCGGCAATCGTCATGCCGTCGAAAACGACGTCAGGAAGTTCCGTGAGGAGCACGCGGTCTTTGAACGTGCCGGGTTCCCCCTCATCGGCGTTACATACGACGTGATGTGCCTCGCTGACGGACTGTCTGCAGAGCTTCCATTTGAGGGCGGTCGGAAAACCCGCACCGCCACGGCCACGGAGCTTGGCCTTGGCCATCGTTTGAATGATCTCTTCGGGAGACTTCGCAAGCGCCGCCTCGAGACCGGCGCCGGCTGCCGTCCCCGTCTGAAAGACAACCGGTCCGGATTTCACCAGGCTTGCGCCGATCTTTGCTTTCAAGAGACCCGCACGTTGCGCATCCGAGCCGGGGAAGAGCGGGACTCCGTTCTCGGCGTGCTGTTGACGCAGCGCCGCGACGATTGGGAGGACGTCGCTCGGCGTCAGCGCGGTAAGCACGGTTCCATTGATCAGCGCCGCGGGCTCCTGGTCGCCCATCCCGATATCACTCGTCCATTCGAGCGTAAATTCACCGTCCGGCGACGTGCCACCGATCACGGCACCGGTGGCGCGCGAGAAAGCCCCGGCGACGGCGGCCGCGCCGCGCATCATTGAAATCGGTGTCTTCGACAGCCGGATATGAAACCGGCCTTTGGGCTCCCTGTTGAGGAAAGCGTAGAACGAGACCATGTCTTCGATTTCGACACCATGGATTCCAAGGCGCTCAGCGATTGCATGGACCGCCTCGTCGGACACATAGCCGAGCCGGTGCTGCACCGCCTGGACGATGTCCATCAACCGGGTGCGGTCGGCCTGGACGGCGTCGACGATCGTAGCCACGATCCGCGTTACGTCGGCAGCCGAAATTCCGCCATTCTGCGTTTCCGATATCGTCACTGCCTGCTCCTCGATCGCCGCCGTAGTCTCTATTCTTCTGCTATGGCACCAGTACGGCCGCTCCCGTGATCCGTCCCGCGCGTAATCGCGCCAGAGCTTCGTTCGCCTCAGCAAGTGGAAAGGTCGAGGTCGTGGTGCGCACCGGAATCTTGGCAGCGAGGGCCAGGAATTCGTCGCCGTCGCGCCGGGTGAGATTGGCGACGGACCGGACCACGCGCTCTTCCCACAGGATGCTGTACGGAAAGCTCGGAATGTCCGTCATGTGAATCCCTGCGCAGACAACAGTCCCGCCTCTAGTTGTGGCCCGGAGCGCCGCCGGCACGAGCTCGCCTACCGGAGCGAAGATGATGGCGGCGTCAAGCGGCTCAGGGGGTGCCGTGTCCGAGCCACCCGCCCAGGCGACACCGAGCCCGCGGGCAAACTTCTGGCCGGAAACATCGCCCGGCCTGGTGAACGCGTAGACCTGTTGGCCACGGTAACGTGCGACCTGGATTGCAATATGAGCAGCCGCGCCGAAGCCGTAGAGGCCCAGGCGGGGCGCATCGCCCGCCAGGCGCAGCGCGCGATAGCCGATCAATCCGGCGCAGAGGAGCGGTGCGGCCTCGACGTCGGTAAAGCCAGCGGGAAGGGGAAAGCAGAACCGCTGGTCGGCTACCGTATATTCCGCATAGCCGCCGTCGATCTGATAACCGGTGAAGCGAGCGTTCGGGCAGAGATTCTCGCGGCCGCTCCTGCAATAGGCGCACTCACCGCAGGTCCAACCGAGCCAAGGCACCCCGACGCGATCGCCGACAGTGATCCCCGTGACTGCCTCACCGAACGCCGTGACCCTACCGATGACCTCGTGTCCCGGCACGAGCGGCAGCTTCGGATGGGTGAGCTCGCCGTCCACGACGTGGAGGTCCGTGCGGCACACCCCGCACGCGCCGATGCGGATCTGTACCTCATGCGCACCTGGCTGCGGGATCGCCTTATGCGAGTCGAGCCTGAGCGGCTGACCTGCGCTGTCCAATATCATCGCGCGCATGCAAGTGCCTTGACCATGCTGCCTTCGTTTCAATCAAAAAGTCAGCACCATGCGGCCATCGACTCTACCCTTGCCGAGGTTATCGAAAATCGTGTTGATGTCCTCCAGCTTTGCCTTGTGAATGTGGGCATTGACCTTGCCTTCGGTCGCGAACTGGACGCATTCCGCAAGATCCCTGCGTGTGCCGACGATCGAGCCCCGAATAGTGATGCGCTTCATCACAACGTCGAAGATCGGGGTCGGGAATTCGCCCGGCGGGAGCCCGTTGAGGGCGATGGTGCCCTTGCGGCGCACCATGCCGAGCGCCTGCGCGAAAGCCGGAACCGAAACGGCCGTCACCAGCACCCCGTGTGCGCCGCCGTCTGTTGCCTCGATGACCTGGGGCACCGCGTCGGGAGCCTTTGCGTTGATCGCCACTTCGGCGCCGAGCTGTCTGGCAAGGGCGAGCTTGTCGTCGGCGACGTCGAGCGCCACGACGTGAAGGCCCATCGCCTTCGCATACTGAATCGCGATGTGACCGAGACCACCGATGCCGGAAATCGCAATCCATTGGCCGGGATGGACTTCGGTTTCCTTGATACCCTTATAAGTCGTCACACCCGCGCACAGAATAGGCGCCAGCGCGGCGAAATCGCCATTCTTCGGCAAGCGGGCGAGGTAATCCGCAGCCCCGATCGCATATTCGGCGAAACTGCCATTCACCGTATAGCCGCTCGTATGCTGCTGCTCGCAGAGTGTCTCCCACCCGGTCTCGCAAAACTCACAGCGGCCGCACGCATCATGTAGCCATGCGGTTCCGACCGCATCCCCTTCCTTGAGGCCGACGACACCGGGTCCTGCGGCCGCGACGAAGCCGGCGCCTTCGTGCCCTGGAATGAACGGCAGCATCGGCTTTGCCGGCCAGTCGCCCGCAGCCGCGTGAACATCCGTATGACACACGCCGGAGGCTGCAATCTTCACGAGCACTTCGCCGGGTCCGGGAGAAGGTATGGGGACTTCCTCGATCCTCAGGGGCTGGCCGAACTGGTGAACGACTGCGGCCTTCATTGTCTTCGTCTTCGCCATTACTGCATCTCTTCGAGGTGATTTGACCGCGGCAGGTTACATCCCTGAGCGAGACCCGGCTTTGATGCAAGTTAAAGCGTGGTGGGCCATCCATGTGCACCATCAGCACCAGATGGGATCTCCTAAGGCAGCCGATCCAGAGTGCGGCAACGCCGCCCGATCGTGCAGGTGATCCCCGACCCGCCATGTCCGCGAAGGAGATCAGTATGTATGCGACGACCAACCCCTATACCGGCGAGGTGGTGAAGACCTTTCCGGAAACCACCGATGCCGAGGTCATCCAGGCGATCGAGAAGGCCCACGCGGCGTTCCTCTCCTGGAGAAAGACCTCGTTCACCGAGCGCGCCACCGTCATGAAGAAGGCGGCGGACATTCTGCGCAAGGACTGCGATGCGTATGCGAAGCTCCTCACCCTGGAGATGGGCAAGCTGACTTCGGAGGCGAAGGCGGAAGTCGAACTGTCCGCAAAAATTTTCGAATACTACGCCGTAAACGCACGCACCCTGCTCGCGCCGGACAAGCTGCCGGTTGCCTCCATCTCGGAGGGTGAGGCCGTGATCGTGCACGATCCGCTCGGCGTTCTGCTCGCGGTCGAGCCGTGGAATTTTCCGTATTATCAAGTGGCGCGCATCATCGCGCCCCAACTGTCGGCGGGCAACACAATATTGCTCAAGCACGCCGGCATCGTTCCTCAAAGCGCTGCGGCCACCGAGAAGCTCATGCTCGCAGCAGGCCTACCGCAGGGTGCCTTTCGGAATCTCTATGCAGCGCATTCGCAAATCGAACTCATCCTCAACCACCCACTGGTGCGCGGCGTGGCACTCACCGGTTCCGAGGCCGCCGGCGCCGTGGTCGCAGCGGCGGCGGGCAAGGCGCTCAAGAAATCCACCTTGGAGCTTGGCGGCGCCGACGCCTTCGTGGTGCTCGCCGACGCCGAACTGGACAAGACCGTCAAGTGGGCGGTGTTCGGCCGTCATTGGAATGGCGGACAGGTCTGCGTCTCCTCCAAGCGGATGATCATCGTCAAGGAGCTCTACGACAAGTTCCTCGAGCGCTATACCGCCGGCGTGGCGGGTCTGCGCGCCGGCAATCCGGCCGACCCGACGACAACCTTGGCGCCCTTGTCATCGAAGGCGGCGGCGGATGAGCTGAAGAGCAAGATCCGCGAGGCGGTGGACCATGGCGCCAAGGCGACCGAGGTCGGGCCGAAGGTGCCGAACCACGGCGCGTTCGTGCAGCCCACCATTTTGACCGATGTCGCCGAAGACAATCCGGCGCGCAACTGGGAGTTCTTCGGTCCCGTCTCGATGCTCTTCCGCGCCAAGGACGAGGACGATGCCGTGCGCATCGCCAATGATTCTCCGTTCGGTCTCGGCGGCTCCGTGTTCACGGCAAATCCGAGGCATGGTGCGGAAGTCGCGCGGAGGATCTCAACGGGCATGGTCTTCGTCAACCATCCGACCATGGTGGAGGCGGATCTGCCTTTTGGAGGCATTAAGCATTCCGGCTACGGTCGTGAACTGCTCGGGCTCGGCATCAAGGAGTTCGTCAACCACAAGCTCATCGATGTAGTTGACATCAATGCCCCGTTCTGACGGTCCCTCAAGTTCGGATACGGACGCGCGGGCTGAGTGGGGATGGCCCTCGGGCCTTCTTCCGCAGCGATCCGCCTCGGGTCACTGCGAGCGGAGATGCAGGTGAAACGAGACTCGCGGAGCGCTTCATGCCGGTGAAGATCGCAGTGCTGAGGGAAACGCTGGCCATGGAGCGGCGGGTTGCCGTCGTGCCGGCTGTGGCCGCGAGAATCCAGAAGCTCGGTGCGGAAATTTCCATGCAGTCCGGCGCCGGGGAGGCGGCCAAGCTTGTGGACGCTGCGTACCGTGACGTCGTATTCGTACCCGATGTGAGGTCGCTTGTTGGCGGCGCCGACGTCGTCCTGGCCGTTCAACCGCCGCCGCTCGAGGTGATACAGGCAATGCGCGAAGGGGCGATTCTGATCTCCTTCATCTACGCGGCCAATAATCCGGAGTTGGTCAAGCGGCTGGGCGAAAAAAGGATCACCTGCTTTGCGATGGAGCGCGTACCGCGCATATCGCGCGCTCAGGCCATGGATGCGCTGTCCAGCCAGGCGACGCTCTCGGGCTATTATGCGACGCTGATCGCTGCGACCCAGCTTGCGCGAATTTTCCCACGGATGACCACCGCCGTCGGTACGCTGCGGCCGGCTACTGTTCTGGTGATGGGGCTTGGCGTTGCCGGACTGCAGGCTCTCGCCACCGCGCACCGACTGGGTGCGGTGGTCGAAGGCTATGACGTTCGGCCGGAGACGAAGGAAGAAGCCGCCTCCGTCGGCGCGAAGTTCGTGGATACCGGCGTTGATGCGCGCGGGGAAGGCGGATACGCGCGCGAGCTGACCGAAGCGGAAAAGAGCAAGGTGACCTCGGTGATCACCTCTCACATCCAGCAGGCTGATGTCATCATCACAACTGCGGCTGTTCCCGGGCGATCGGCCCCCAAACTGATCAGCAAGGCGCAGGTCGAGGGCATGAAAGCCGGGTCGGTGATCGTCGATCTGGCGGCCGACAGTGGCGGTAATTGCGAGCTGACCCGGCCTGGCGAGACCACTCGCGTCGGGCAGGTCACGATCGTGGGGCCGCTCGACGTGCCATCCATGTTGGCTGAGCACGCGAGCGAGCTCTATGCCAAGAATCTGCTCAACTTTCTCCAGCTGCTGATCCGTGACGGACGACTTCAGCCGGACTGGTCGGACGAGGTCATCGCCAGGACTGCCTTGACCGGGGCGGGCGCTGTGGCGGTGGCATCGCCCCCCCAGCAAGTCAAGGCCGCAGTCTAGGAGGCGCCCGTGGACACCCTGATCGTCATTACCGGCTTCGTGGGCCTCTACATCTTCATGCTGGCAGCGTTCACCGGCTATGAAGTGATCTCTCGGGTGCCGACCATCCTGCACACCCCGTTGATGTCAGGATCGAACTTTGTCCACGGCATCGTCGTCGTGGGCGCGATCTACGCCCTCCTCAATGCGACCTCGCCTGTCGAGCAGAGCATCGGGTTCGTCGGTGTGCTGCTGGGCGCGGCGAATGCCGGCGGGGGCTATGTGGTGACCGAGCGGATGCTCGAGATGTTCAAGCCCAGTGGCGCGCGCAAAGGATGAGCAGCCGAAATGCTTCCCCTTCACATCAATCCCTATTGGATTATCGATTCGGCGGACTTCGTCGCTGCGGCTCTCTTCATCTATGGCCTGAAGTGTATGTCGTCACCGCTGACCGCACGGCCAGGCATCGTAGTCGCGGGCGTCGGCATGCTGCTGGCGATCCTGGCAGCGTTCCTGTATGCCTTATTGCTGG
>Ga0335075_10003059_pt1 | contig 26777 bp, 22 predicted proteins | sample Lox_Sample_24_FD_206723 | JGI IMG/M metagenome (GOLD analysis project Ga0335075, IMG submission 206723) | Soil microbial communities from Loxahatchee National Wildlife Refuge, Florida, United States - Lox_Sample_2.4 | ecosystem: Environmental > Terrestrial > Soil > Wetlands | place: USA...
ACGTAGCCATGCGTATTCTACTGTATCTTTGAAATCCTCCGGGCGATCGCCAGATGGCGATCCGTCAACGTTCACAAAATCAATCGCCGCTTTGCTGGCAATGGTGTGCTGCGAGTAGTTAGGTGGCGATGCATGGCGGATGGTCTTGGCAATGTCACCGTGATAACCGTTGATAAGCCAGTTGATGAAGACAACAACCTGATACGCCGGCGAACGATAGCATGATCCGATAAGCAGCTTGCGGTTCGGATGTCCGGCCATGAACGCCTCGTTCATGCGGACGTATGCATCGAAAATGTGACGAGGGATATATTTCTCTTCCAGGGTCTTACGCTCGCCATGTTCGGTGTACTGCTGACCGGCCACTCTCACTAGGTCCGTCGGCACGGGTTCGAGATCCCCGGCATAGGGTGTCTTAACGCCATAGTCCTGTGGCTTAAGATTTATGATTTGATCGACGATTGCCTGTTGACCGGCGCTCAACAAATCCCTTAGCCTGTCGAGCGTGACGGTAGGGATCAATACGCCTTGGTCTTCAAGGGATTTGAACGTCACAGGAAACGTTCTTAGTATTGATTCGTCGAATGATGCGACTGGATCGCTCACGTTTCCACCGTACAGGATTTCATGTCGCTACCGCAATGCGGCGCGATGCACCGACCTTCAGGCTGGTGGTGAAAGCCCGCCGTGCGGCCGCGGGTAAAGCGGCGGTTCGCGCCGGTGCCGGATACGTAATCCGCTAACTATCAGCCGCTGGCAGTTCCGGAGCTGTGCTGCCCGGGCCGATCTGGGTCTTGAGCGCGGCGAGCTCGCGGTCCACGTCGGCAGACGATCCGGCCTCGTCGAGTTCCTTCTGGATGTCGTCGGTGCCGCCACCGACATCCTCAAGCACGCCGGACTGGAGCAGTTCGTCCAGGGCGCCGGCCCGCGCCTGCATATTGGCGATCTTATCCTGCGCCCGCTGCAGCGCCGCGCCCGAATCGCCCAGCGTGCTTGAGATCCCGGCGACGCTCTCGTTCACCGCGGACGTCGCGCTGGCCGCGGCGTACTCGGCCTTCAGCGTCTCCTTCTGCGTCCGGAACTGGTTGACCCTCTGCTGCAGCGCCGCCAGCGTCTGCTCGAGCTTCGCCTCTTCCTCGTTGAGCTGCTCGTGCTGCGGATCCATGCCGTCGATCTGCGCCTGGGCCGTGGCCTTGCGCTGCAGCGCCTCCCGTGCCAGGTCATCCCTGCCGAGGGCCAGCGCCGCCTTGGCCTGATCCTGCAGGTGATCAACCGAATGCTGGAGCTGCTGCTCCTGTAGCTCGATCTGCTTACGCGAGGCCGCGACGGTGACCAGGGCCTGGCGGACCTTGGTGATGTGGTCGAGCATCTGCTCGTAGGACAGATCGAGCATCTCGTCGGGCTTCTCCGCGGCGTCGAGCGCCTTGTTGGTCTTGGCCGCGAGTATGTCGTGCGCCCTCTGGAAAAGGGTCATCTCGGTTGCTCCTAGTCGACGATGAGCAGAGCCTGCCTCTCCGGTGGACCGGTCCACGTGGGCCGTGTCCCACAGATGCTATTGTTTCGCGGCTTGCCCCCTCAGCGCCAGCCGAGCCCATTTTCACGGCGGTTTTGTGGCAATCCACCGGACCGACGACAGGCGTGACTGGTTGCGCTGGCCGGCTCGGACCCTTTGCCGCAAACCCTGCTCCGGCTCTGTGTACCTGGCTCCCTCATTGAGTACATGCTTAAAAGAAGCCTTGTAATAAGGGAAAAAAGAGGTTTGTATGAAGCTGGACCGCCATCCACGGACCCTGACGGACGTGTGGTGGTGAGTTTCGGACGCTACCCACGAGGGTCTCTGAGCTGGCAGGAGGTCCGGCAAATGAAACAGGGGACGAACAGCGTAGTGCGATGGCACGCCTGGCGTCGGCTGGGGTTGTTGCGCCTGCGCTCGCTGCTGAGCGCGCTGGTGCTGGTGGCCGGGATGGCGGCCAGCGTCACGGCCACGGCGCTGGTTGCCGCACCGGCCGCGCACGCTAGCACGGCCGCACGGGTTGGCAGCACCGCGCGGGGCGCTAAAGCCGAGCCGGAAGGCACCGTGCCGCCGCCACCGTCCGGGTGGACGACGGTATTCAGCGACGACTTCGCCGGCCCGGCCGGGTCCGCGCCGAACCCGCAGAACTGGTTCTACGACATCGGCACCGGCTACGGCACCGGCGAGATCGAGAACACCACGAACTCGACCAGCAACGTCTACCTCGACGGCAACGGTGACCTGGACATCACCGCGATCGACAACGGCGGCACCTGGACCTCGGGCCGGATCGAGTCCACCCGGGACGACTTCGAGGCGCCGCCGGGCGGCGAAATGGAAATGACCGCGTCCATCGAGCAGCCAAATCCGGCCGACGGGCTGGGGTACTGGCCGGCGTTCTGGGCCCTCGGGTCACCGGGGCGGACCGGCGGCACCTGGCCCACCGAGGGCGAGATTGACATGATGGAGGACGTCAACGGCCTGAACGAGGCGTCACAGACCCTGCACGACTCGGCGAACAGCCCCGGCCACGCGCTGATGGCCTGCCCCACCACGGGCTGCCAGACCGGGTACAACACCTACTCGGTGATCATCAACCGGGTTGACACCAGCGCGGAATACCTCGAGTTCCTGATGGACGGGACCGTGGAGGACACGATCACCGAGGCATCGGTCGGCACGACCGCCTGGGAAGACGCCATCGACCACGGCTTCTACATCATCTTCGACCTGGCCATGGGCGGGAACTACCCCGACGGCATCTGCGACTGCACGGCCCCGTCGTCGGCCACGACGTCGGGCGGCACGATGAGCGTCCAGTACGTGGCTGTGTACGAGGAAGGCGGCAACTCCACGCCGACCGCGACCGCTACCGCGTCTGGGCAAGTGACGGGCCTTGACGGGCTGTGCCTCAGCAACGAGAACTCGCTGAACACCGAGGGCAACCCGATGGAGGTGAACTCCTGCAACGGCAGTTCGGGTCAGCAGTGGTCGGTCTACTCCGACAGCACGCTGCGGGCGGAGGGCGGCTGCCTGGATGTGGTCGGCGCTGGGACCACCAGCGGCACCGACGTCGACTGGTATCCGTGTAACGGCACCGTCGCCCAAGATTGGACACACGAGTCCAACGGGGAGCTGGTCAATCCGAACTCCGGCTTGTGCCTGGACGATCCGGGCGGTGATACCAGCGACAGGCTCGATATCGAGACCTGTACCGACGCGGCGTACCAGCAGTGGACCTTGCCGACCTCGACCGCCAATACCGTGACGGTCACCAATCCCGGCAGCCAGACCTCGACGGTCGGCACGGCGGCCAGCCTGCAGATCAGCGCGAGCGACTCGGCCTCCGGCCAGACGCTCACCTACAGCGCCACCGGCCTGCCCGCCGGGCTGTCGATCAACTCCTCGACCGGGCTGATCTCCGGAACTCCGACGACGGCGGGCACATCGAACGTCACGGTGACCGCCACCGATACCACCGGAGCTAACGGCTCCGCCTCGTTCAGCTGGACGGTGAACTCCAGCACGTCAGCGGGGAGCTTGCAGATCAACTCCGGTGGTGCGGCGACCGGGACCTGGGTGGCCGACGAGGACTACAGCGGCGGCTCAACCGCGTCCGTGACCAACGCGATCAGCACCACCGGCGTGACCGACCCCGCGCCGCAGTCGGTCTACCAGACCAACCGGTACGGCAACTTCACCTACACCATCCCCGGATTCACCGCCGGGGATACCTACACGATCCGATTGCATTTCGCCGAGGAATACTGGACAACGGCGGGCTCACGGATCTTCAACGTCCTGATCGACGGCACCCAGGTGCTCACCGACTTCGACATCTTCGCCACCGCCGGCGGTGAATACATAGCGGTGGTGGAGCAGTTCAGCGAGGTCGCCCCGAGCAACGGGACGTTCACCATCCAGTTCGTCAGCGTCAAGGACAACGCCCAGATCAACGGCATCGAGATCCTGAGCTGAGAACGGCATGATACGACCGGCCGGGCAGGTAGTGGCACGGCCGATATCCGGGCGGTGGCGGAGCTCTGGCCAATTCCGCCACCGCCTGCTGGCCCCGGCAGGTGAGGACGCGAACGTGGAAGATTCTGCAGCCGAGATCCCGGTACCCGGAATCGATACCAGCAAGCCGCATCCGGCCCGGATGTACGACTACATGCTGGGCGGCAAGGACCACTTCGCGGCCGACAGGGTAACCGCGGACAAGGCGCTCGCGAGCAAGCCGGAGGCCCGTATCGGGGCGCGGGAAAACCGTTCCTCGGCCGCGCGGTCCGCTACCTAGCGGGAGAAGTCGGCATCAGGCAGTTCCTCGACATCGGCACCGGACTGCCCACCACCAACAACGTCCACGAGGTCGCGCAAGCGGTCGCGCCTATGTCCCGCGTGGTCTACGCGGACAACGACCCGTGATCTTGACTTCGGCCTCCCCGGGCACCCAGGAACGAGGCGGATACCGCCAGGGCGGCTGTCCCGGATGTCCGGTTTCCGGCTGCGGGCCTGCTCCCGCAAACCTCCGGACCTGGACGGCCCACGGGCGGGAGCGCGCCACCGTCAGGCCGTATATATCCGACAAATTGTATAAACCGCCCACGGCGGACGCCTGATAGCGAAGACATTTTTCCTGGTGTATATAATTCATCGTATAGGTGCACAAAATTTTCGCGGAAAAAATACTTTACCCGAAAATGCGAACGATAATCGGACGTTCTTCGCATTCCGGGCAGCATAGGCGTCCGCGCGGATAACGCGACCACCAGATGAAGCCGAGTTGACACTGTTTGCAAGATCAATCGTTCACAGATCCCGCCCCCGAGGCCTTCCGCCGCGACGCCGCCCGTCGGCCGACCTGCCGTGCTGTCCAGCGGCCGCAGGATCTCTGACGGGATGATCTCCGCCTCCGGCATCAGCGCCGCACCGAGGACTGCGGCACCAGCTGGGACCCAATCCGGGCGACCGCCTCCGCTTGGTTCGTCGCCATCGGCATCGCGAGCAGGTAGCCCTGGCCGAACTGGCAGCCCATCGAGGTCAGCAGGTCTCGCTGCACCTCGCTCTCGATTCCCTCGGCTATGACCTCAAGCCGCAGCGTCCGCGCGATCTGCACGATGCCCTCGGCGAGGGCCAGGCGCTGCTCGGAGACCGCGATCCCGTCCACGAAGGACTTGTCCATCTTGAGCACGTCGATCGGCAGTTCCCGCAGGTAGCTGAGCGAGGAGTACCCGGTGCCGAAGTCGTCGATCGCCAGCTTCACGCCGATGGACTTGAGCTCGACCAGGTCGGAGTGCAGCCGCTCGTCGCGGCGCAGCAGCACGCTCTCGGTCAGTTCCAGCATGAGGTCGCCGGGGCGCAGGCCGGACATGGCGATGACCCGCCGCACGCTGTCGACGAAACCTGGAGCACTGAACTGACGGGCCGACACGTTCACGCTAACGTACAGCCTCCGGCGGGGTTGCCACCGTGCGATGTCTGCCGTCGCCTGTGCCAGTACCCAGGAGCCAAGCGACACGATCTGGCCGGTTTCCTCGGCCAGGGTGATGAACTGCTCGGGCTGGATCATGCCCCACTCCGCGTGCGGCCACCGAATCAGGGCCTCGAAGCCGACAAGCTGCCCGCCGGTGAGCGAGATGATCGGCTGATAGGCGATGGTGAACTCGGAGCGGGCGACCGCGTTCTCCAGCGCGGCCTGCAGATCGCGCCGTCTGACCATCCCGGCGCTCAGCACGGGCTGGTAGCGGCGCCATTGCCGCTTGCCCGCCGCCTTCGCCGCGTACAGGGCCAGGTCCGCATGCCGGAACAGGTCATCGGTGTCCGCGCTGTCCTGGGTGGTAGCGACCCCGACGGTGACCGTGGTGATCACTGATCCGCCGGCCAGGACGAACGGCTCGCCGAACGCCCGGACAACGCGGTCGGCGGCCGCCTCCACCGCGGCGGAGTCCTCGGCGTCGCCGATCAGCAGTGCGAACTCATCACCGCCGAGCCGTGCCGCGGTGTCGGAGTCCCTGATCAGGCTGGCGAACCGGGCAGCGGCGGCCACCAGCAGTTCATCACCGACGCCGTGACCCATCGTGTCGTTCACGACCCTGAAATCGTCCAGGTCCACGAACAGCACGCCGACCGTCGTGCCATCACGCTTGGCGGCGGCGAGCCGCTGCGAGATCTTGTCCGCGAGCAGTAGCCGGTTGGGCAGCCCGGTCAGCACGTCATGGAAGGCCTGGTGCTTGAGTTTCTCTTCGAGCTGACGCTGGACCAGGGTACGGAAGTACGCCTCGTTGCCCTGGCAGGTCACCTCATCGCGGAGCATGATCCGCTCCACCGTGAGCGCGATCTGACGCGCGAGGATCTCCACCGCCACGGAGAGGTCCGTGAGGATCCGCTGCTCCCCGAACAACGCGAGCAGCCCGATAAGCGGGTCGCCCTCCTCGAGCGTGAGCGGGCAGAGCAGCATCCAGTCGCAGCCGGAAGGCAGCGCACTGACGTACCGCACGGCACGGAGGGCGCCGTCGGTGCGGACCGCGAACAGCAGCACGTCGCCTCGCGCGCGGCCGCCGAGCAGGGCGTCTGTCGCGGACTCCACCGCGACCGCGACCTCCTCCACGGTGGCCGCGGTCACCAGCGACACGCCGGCCTGCCGCACCACGCGCTCCCGGCGGAGCATGCGACGGTGCGAGGCCGCCATGTCCCACAGCCGGATTCCCGCGAGCAGGTAGAGGATCGTGGAGAACACCGCGATCGCGCTTGCGTCGGTTCCCTGCCGGCGGAACGATCCGGCGAACAGCACGGCCGGGGCGATCGGCAACGCGAGCATTACCGCGGCCAGCCTGGCCAGGGAGACGTCCACCTGCTGCCGGGACACCGGGCGGGTGAGTTCGGCCATCGTCGGGTGCAGGGCCGCGGCGCCCCACGCGCCATAGAAGACGGCCCAGCCGAGGTCGATGGCGGTCCCGCTGTGAAACGACCCGTGCAGCCGGACCAAGCCGAACGCCACGTCCGACACCAGCCCGCCGAGGGCGCCGAGGGCGAGGAGCTGGAAGCACCTGGCACGTACCGTTCCCGGCCCGATCAGCCGGGCGACTAGGGCCAGGATGAGCACGCCACCGAGCGGATAGGCGATCGCGACGCTCTTCTGCGGCCAGGACAGCTCCGGGTTGTGTACGTAGGGCAGGATCAGGAAGACCCACGACAGCAGCGCGAGTCCCGCGGTCAGCGTCAGCGCGTCGATCAGGCTGCGCCGGCCCCGGTACGGGGTCCGCCACCAGATGAAGACCGCCATCCCGGTCGCATACAGCGGATAGCCCGACAGGCGGAGCACGTCCGCGAACGAGGGAAAGGGTATCGGAGTCCTGAGGATCTGCGTCATGACCAGGAAGCCGACCTGGCCAGCGGTGATGCTGGTAAGCGCGGCTGCGAGCAGCAGCCAGGGCGCCTTACGGGAGGGACGGTTGACGACGACCCCGGCCAGGATGGCGACCACTCCGCTCAGGCCGATCAGGCCCCACGTCTCGGGGCGCAAGTCACGCACCGCGTAGTACGTGGCGACGAGCAACGCCATCCATACGGCGTACCCGCCGGGCACGTACCGCCGCAGCTTCAACGGCAATCCCTCCACTGGCTAGGTTCCTGGGGCTTGAGGGTTCCTCGGCCAAGGTACAGGTGCGTCAGCTAGTCGCGCTGCGGATAAATTATCCCGGTAAGACCATTCTCATATGGTCAGTCCGGATATGTCCCTAGGGAAACGTATTCGTGACCATCGGCTGCGTACGGGACCGTTCGGCACGACTCATACGCGGGATGAGCTCGTCACCGACATCAGCCGACTATGGCCGGCGGTAAGGGTTCCCACTCCTGCGAGCTTCCCGTCGCCTCCGGATACCCGGGCGGATGCGCCAGCCATGATCGTGGTCTTAGCAGCGACGGGGACCGCTTACCCGGCTACCGCATTCGCATGCGGTCCCGGGCACGGCGGCGCTGTCGGCCGCCATGGTGCACGCCGGCCCCTCACGGCATGAAGAAGCTGGCGGTAGCCAGCACGGTGCCATCGGTGCTGACCAGCCGCGCCCCGGTGAACGGCCCACGCTCCAGCGGAGGGGGGCTCCCCCAGGAGCCGTAGCCGCCGTTCAGCCGGAACTTCCCGAGGAGGTCGACGCGTCCGTCCCGGCCCACCAGCTCGCAGGTCACGGTGCCGGTTCCCCCCGAATCCATGTCCACGGACATGTACAGCCACCGGGGGCTGCCGCCATACATGAAAATCTCCCCCACCGGCTCATGGCTGGCCGAGACCAGCGAAGCGGTACTCAGCAGCGAGCCGGCCGAAGGCGGACTGGCCGAAGGCGCGGTGACCGCGCGCAGGCCCCAGCCTCCCAGGCCTGACAGGACCACGGTCAGCGTGACGGCCGCGACCGCGAGCATCCGGCGAGTGCGGCTCCACCCCGACCACCTCAACCGCCTCGACCTCGTATGCCTCGACCGCCTCGGCCGCGGAGCGGCCATGCCGAGCCGGTCCATCACCCGGGTCTCGAATCCCGCAGAGGGCTCTCTGGCGGGCAGCAGCCCCAGCAGGTCCTCGCCGGTCACCGTCAGTTGTCGGACGTTCTCCCGGCAGGCTTCGCACCCGTCCAGGTGCGCTATCGCCTCAGCGCGTTCGCGTCCGGTAAGGACGCCGAGCGCCAGTTCCGCGGCCATGTCCGCGAATTGTTCGCATCTCATTTCATTCAGCTCACTCATCGCCCACATCCTCCGGAAGGAATGCGGCCCGCAACTTCTGCATGCCGTCCCGGATCCGCGTTTTCGCCGTTCCCAGGGGGATTCCTTCCGATTCCGATATCTGCCGCGCCGTCATGCCGTAAATGCCGGCCATCGCCACGGCCCGGGCCTGCGCCGAGGGCAGGCGGCCGAGCGCGCGGCGCAGCCCCGCGGCGCTGTCGCGGGCGACCGCGAACTGTTCCGGCGTGCTGGTCATCGCGGTCAGCAATGCCGGGAGGTCATCCGGATCTACCGGGGCCGACGTGCGCGCACGGATAACGTCAACCGCGAGGTTATGGGCAATTGTCGTCAGCCAGGCGCGGACGGTCCCGCGCCTGGAATCGAACATCTGAGCATGCCGCCATGCCTGCTCGAAGGTCTGCTGCGCCACGTCTTCCGCGGTAGCCGGATCGCTGATGACGGTGAGCGCGACACCGAACACGAGCCGCTGGAACCGGCGCACGAACGCGATCGCGAGATCCGCGTCACCCGCGCCGAGCCCGGCAAGCAACGTCTCATCCGGCAGCCGCTCAGCTGGTGTTCCCATCGCCTGCACACCTTACATACGGACGAAGGCCATTTAGGGATTGGCACGTGCACCGGAGCACGCGGCCAGGACGGTAGCCGCCGCGACCAGCAGGATGGCCGCGCCGGTGAACTCCACCACCAAGGACAACCCGGCATACGGAACCGCCAGGCTCTCCCGGTAGCCGAACAGGCTGATGTGCACGCTCAGCAGCAGTCCGACGGCGGTGGCGGCCAGCGCGACCGCCCCCGCCGCCAGCAGCACCAGCCGACGGAAAATCACGAGAACCACCGCGATAACGATGGTTCCCACCCCCTGGATAATGAAAAGCGGCCCAATCACCGAGATATCGCGGTACCCGTCGGACCACAGCCGGATATGAACGACAGCGGACCAGATCAGCAGCGCCGCGCCGGCGATGGCAAGGAAATTCACCGTCCATCGCGCCGTCGGCGATGCCAGGCCGCCCGGGCCCTTGACCAGAAGCCGGGCTGTCCGGCGCGGGAAGCTCTCCGGTCGCCCGGAATTCCCGGACCGGAGCACGGTATCCGCGCGGTTGCGGTGCACGTCGCTTTCTCCCTTCGGTCAGCGATGTGACGGCTACGTCGGCGAAGGCCTATCCGCTGGCCGGCCGCGCCCCCGGAGTGTGCAGTGGCCGGCCAGCGGTGGTGCCCGTGATGCAAGCCAGGAATGCGGTCGCCGGGGCTCAGTATCCCCCGCCGTACCCGCTCCCGCTGCTCGACGTGGACGTACTGGTGATCGCGGCCCCGGAGGGGGCGACCAGCCACCACTTGGCGCCAAAGCCATCGTTGCCCTGGCCGCTTGTCTGCCCCGAACTGGTGTCGCCGACGTAGTAGTACAGCGGGTGACCGTCGTAGGTGACCTGCTTGGAGCCGTCGGACCGGGTGATCGTCCCCAGGTCGCTTGCGTTCGCGCCGCCGGACGCGGTTACCCCGCCGCTCGCCGTTACCGGAGGCCAGGCACCAGCGCACGCTCCCGAGCATTCGGACTTGTTCATGCTGTCCTTAACCCACAGGTACACCGCGCGCCCCGACCCGTCGGTCAGGTACGTCCCCATCGAACCAGACTTGGTGGTGATCACCGTCTTGCCGTTGGCCGGGCTCGAGGCCGATGTGCTCGCGCCCGACCCGCTGCCACCACCGGTGCTGCTGGTAGCGCTGCTGCACGCCGCCGCAAGCAGCGCCACGGCGAGCGGAACACCCAGCTTGACCGCGACCGGCAGCCGGGCCGGCAACGACTTACTCATCTTCATCGTCCTCCGTCTTGAGCGGCAGTGACGTGTGCGCCGTTGTGCCGCTCCTCAGCAATTGCTTGTGACGTGACTACGGCAATGGCATCGTAAGAGCTTGGCCGATGAAGTGTGACCTGTGTCACAAAATATGACCCGAGAACCTCGGTCGTTCAGCCCTGTAGCCGGGCTTGAGGCCGCCAAGGAGAAGTCATAAGACCGCGTCGACAGCGCCTCCGCGCCGCTGGTCGCGGCGGTTGCGCTGCGGCTCGACCGTGTACTTGGGGTCGCGGGCGGATTCCCGGCCGGCGTGGAAAATGCCGAACCGGGTAAGCGCGGACGCGGTAACCAGGGCCACGCCGGTCGTCTTCACCACGCCGGCGTTCCGGCTGCCGGACGCCATCGTGGCCAGCCCTCCGGCGATCAGCACCTCGGCCGCCTCCATCAGGCGCCCCGCCACGCCGGACCGGTACGGCTGGCCACCCGGTCCGAGCCGCTGGGTCAGGCGGCTCCTGGCGACCAGTTCGGCGGCGGCACCGATCAGCGCGAGGTTGCGGGCGGGCTCGGCCCGCTCGGGCCGCACCATCACCAGGCCGAGGCCGCCGGCCGCGGTGGCCGCCGAGCCGACGAACACGTACGGCAGCTCACGGTACCCATCGTGCCAGGCGGGCACGGCGGTGTCGGCGAGGAGCGCGGCCGTGTACGCGGCCATAGCAGGGCCGAGCGCGGCCGCCGCGGCGGTCGCCGCCCGGCCGACCCGCGGCAGCTTGCCGGTGACCGCCGACAAGGCCGCGACGCCGGCGGCCGGGCCGTAGGTGGCGATCAGCCAGCTGCCGATGCTCATCGGGGACGTCGGCTTGAAGACCCGGAGCATGTTAAGGAACCGCTTCGGGCGGCCCAGGTCGCGCACGAGAGCCACCACCGACAGGCTGATCGCCCCCGCCGCCGCCGTCTTGGCCGCCCGGGCCAGCTCAGGGCGGCCGGACAGCCCGGACGCGGCCGCGAGCACGGAGGAGGCGCCGGCCAGCCCGCCGAGGAACAGGTACCCGGGCACATCGGGCGCGCGCCACAGCGGTGCCTTGATGACCGGCAGGCCGTAGTAGGAGCGGAACTCGGCGGGAGGCACCATCGACTGGTCGTCGCGGCGGTGGTCCGTCTGTGCCGTCACGACCGCCCCCGGATGCCGGACAGCAGGCCGCCGACGGCAAGCGCCGCGGCCGCCACCGCGACATGCCGCCACATCCGCGGCAGGTCGCGCGTTGCCACCACCGGGTCGGGCGGCAGGCCGTACCTCTCCGGCTCGTCAAGCAGCAAGAAAAAGGCGCCGGCGCCGCCAACGCCGTCCGAAGGGTCGGCCCCGTACAGCCGGGCCCCATCGACGCCCGCCTCCTCGAGCGTGTCCAGCCGGGCCCGCGCCCGCTCCCTGAGCTCGTCGAGCGGGCCGAACTGAATCGACTCGGTCGGGCACGCCATGGCGCAGGCCGGGATCTGGCCGTCGGAAATCCGGTCATAGCACAGCGTGCACTTGTGTGCTCCGCCGTCGGTTTCGCGCCGGGTGATCACACCGAACGGGCACGCGGGAACACAGTAGCCGCAGCCGTTGCACACGTCGTCCTGGATCACCACGGTGCCGAACTCGGTGCGCATCAGCGCGCCAGTCGGGCAGACGTCCAGGCAGCCGGCCTCGGTGCAGTGCTTGCACACGTCGCTCGACATCAGCCAGCGGGGCGCTCCCGGCCGCTCGATCTGCTCGATGAACGCGACATGCCGCCAAGTGTCGGCGCTGAGCTCGCCGGTGTTGTCGTAGGACATCCCGGTCAGGTCGAGCCCGTCCTCCGGGACCGCGTTCCACTCCTTGCACGCGACCTCGCACGCCTTGCAGCCGATGCAGACCGACGTGTCGGTGAAGAATCCCATCCGGGGCGGCGGGGCGGCGTAACCGGAGCGTGCCGCGGGATCGAGGCCGCCCGCCCGCGTATCGGTATCGGTGCTCATGATTCCGTTCCCGTCTGCGGAGTGATCCCGGCCCGTTCCTGGTACTGGCGGACAAGGGTGCGCAACCCGGGCCCCCGTGGCCGACGTCCGGGGAGGATGTCACAGGCGAACGCCTTGACTTCCTGAATGTGCACGTTCGGGTCCAGCGACATGTGCGATAGCTCGTTGCTGGCGTCCCCGGTGGTGTAGCCGTTCGGGCCCCAGTGCCAGGGCAGTCCGACCTGGTGGATCACCCGGTCCTGCACCCGGATCGGGCGCATCCTCCTCGTGATGAGCACCCGGGCCTCGATCGCGTTGCGCGCGGTCACGATCGTGGCCCAGCCCAGGTGCGAAAGCTCCCGCTCAACGGCTAGCTCGGGCGATACCTCGCAGAAGAACGCCGGCTGCAGCTCCGCCAGGTACGGCAGGAAGCGCGACATGCCGCCCGCGGTGTGATGCTCGGTCAGCCGGTAGGTGGTGGTCACATAGGGGAACACGTCCGAGCCGGCCTCGTCGCCGCTCGGCTGGTACCGGTCCTGCGGGTGGGTGAGGATCTCCCGGACCGGGTTGTGCTGCTGGCCGTAGAAGAGGTTGCGGAACGGGGACTCCTGCGGCTCGTAGTGCGTCGGGAGCGGGCCGTCGACAACCCCTCCGGGGGCGAACAGCCATGCCTTGCCGTCCGCCTGCATGATGAACGGGTCGATGCCGGAGATCGCCTCCACCCCGGTTGCCCCCTCGGGCGGGCGGTAGCCCGGCGCCCGGTCGGGCACGAAGTCGGGCACGTCGTGCCCGGTCCAGTGGCCGGCGTCCGCATCCCACCAGACAAGCGCCTTCCGCTCGCTCCACGGCTTGCCCTCCGGATCGGCGGAGGCGCGGTTGTAAAGCACCCGCCGGTTCGCCGGCCACGCCCAGCCCCATTCCGCGGCGATCCAGTTCTGCTCGCGCCCCGGCTTGCGGCGCGCCGCCTGGTTGACGCCCTTGGCGCGGACACCGCAGTAGATCCAGCAGCCGCAGGCCGTCGACCCGTCGGCTTTGAGCTGCGTGTACGACGACAGCGGCTTGCCACTGCCGTCCCAGCCGTTGATCTCGGCGAGCACCGCTTCTGCGTCCGGTTCGGCCAGCGCGCCGCACACTGGGTAATCCCAAGTCAGATCCAGAACGGGCCGGTCATTCTCGTCAGCCGAGGACGCTAGCTTCTCCCTGATCCGGCGGCCGAGATGGTAGATGAACCACAGATCGCTGCGGGCATCCCCGGCCGGCTCGACCGCGGTGTGGTGCCATTGCAGCATGCGCTGGGTGTTGGTGAAGCTGCCGTCCTTCTCCGTGTGCGCGGCCGCCGGGAGGAAGAACACCTCGGTCTTGAGGTCGGAGGTCCGCAGCTCGCCGGTCTCGATCTCTGGCCCGTTCTTCCACCAGGTGGCGCTCTCGATCAACGAGAAGTCGCGGACCACGAGCCAGTCCAGGTTCGCCATGCCCAGCCGCTGCATGCGGGCGTCCGCGGAACCGACCGCCGGGTTCTGGCCGAACAGGAAGTACCCGCGGCACAACCCGTCGAGCTGGGTGGTGACGGTCTCGTAGGTGCTGTGGCTGCCGGTCAGCCGCGGCAGGTAGCCGTAGCGGAAGTCGTTCTCGGCCGTCGCCGCATCGCCCCACCACGCCTTAAGCAAGCTGACCATGTAGTCGCGCGTGTTGGACCAGAAGCCCTTCCGCACCGTCTCCGCGGCGATGTAGGTATCGAGGTCCTCGTTCCCGTGCGAGTGCGGCATGGGCAGGTACCCGGGCAGCAGATCGAACAGGGTGGGGATGTCGGTGGACCCCTGGATCGAAGCGTGCCCGCGCAGCGCGAGGATCCCGCCGCCGGGCCGTCCCATGTTGCCAAGCAGCGCCTGCAGGATGGACGCGGTGCGGATGTACTGGACGCCGACCGTGTGCTGGGTCCAGCCCACGCTGTACACGAACGCCGTGGTGCGGTCCCGGCCCGAGTTCTCCGTGATCAGCTCGCACACCCGGCGGAACACATCCTCGGGCACGCCGGCCACCTCGGCCACCATCTCCGGCGTGTATCTGGCGAAGTGCCGCTTGAGCACCTGGAACACGCACCGCGGGTGCCGCAGGGTCTCGTCGGTGTCCGGAGAGGGGTGCGCGTGCGCGCCGCCGCTGCCGTGCCTCTCCCCGCGCGCCGCCCGGCGGACCTGGCGCCGCTGCTCGGTGGAGAGATCCCCCCTGATCTTGTCGGGACTGCGCTCCCCCACGGCCGGGCGCACTTCTTCTGCGCCCTGGTATCGCCAGGAATCGTTCTCGTACAGCCGGTGCTCGCGGTTCAGGCCGGAGAAGACGCCGTCCAGATCCTCGGTGTCGGCGTAGTCCTCGGTGAGGATGGCCGACGCGTTGGTGTAAGCGAGGATGTAGTCGAGGAAGTACTTCTCGTTGCGCAGAACGTAGTTGATAAGCCCCCCGACGAACGCGATGTCGGCTCCGGCCCTGATCGGCACGTGCAGGTCCGCCAGCGCGCTGGTGCGGGTGAACCGCGGGTCGACGTGGATGACCGTGGCGCCGCGCTTCTTGGCCTCCATCACCCACTGGAAGCCGACCGGATGCGCCTCGGCCATGTTCGAGCCCTCGATGAGGATGCAGTCCGCGTTCCGCAGGTCCTGCTGGAAGGTGGTCGCGCCGCCGCGGCCGAAACTAGTCCCCAGACCGGGGACGGTAGAGGAGTGTCAAATGCGGGCCTGGTTCTCGATCTGGATAGCGCCAAGCGCGGTGAACAGCTTTTTGATCAGGTAGTTCTCTTCATTGTCCAGGGTGGCGCCGCCGAGGCTGGCGAAGCCGAGGGTGCGGCGGGTCTGCTTGCCGTCCACCTCCTGCTGCCAGCCCTGCCGCCGGGCCTCGATCACCCGGTCGGCGATCATGTCCATCGCTTGGTCCAGGCTGAGCGCTTCCCAGTCCGCACCCCGCGGGCGGCGGTACAGCACCTGGTACCGCCGGGCGCTGCCGGTGGTGAGCTGGAGGCTGGCCGATCCCCTCGGGCAGAGGCGGCCCCGGCTGACCGGCGAGTCCGGGTCGCCCTCGATCTGGGTGACGATTTCCCTGGGGGGATGCGTCCCCCCAGACCCCCCTCGTTCACTCGCGCGCTCTCTCGCCACGTAGACGTTCTGGCCGCAGCCGACCGCGCAGTACGGGCAGACCGACTTGACCACCTTGTCGGCGGTCTTGGTCCGCGGCACGATCCGGTCGCTGGCCCGGCTCCGCGCCGCCTTGCCGCGGCCAAGCCTGTCAGCGCCGGTCAGCTGTTGGTAGACCGGCCATCGCTCAACCCACATCCCACGTCCCCTTCGCCCACCGCTAGCGGTATCACCGGAGTGAGCCACACGGGTCTCGGGAATACCTCGGAAACGCCACGGCAAACACAAAACGCGTAAAGCCCGCCGGACGCGGCTGGTTGTTGTCTAGGGCGGCGCGGGCCGGCGATTAATAGTCCGGTTTCGCGAGGTCTCCGGACGCCGGTGACCGGCGGTGGCGGGTCGCGGCGGCGGCGCGGGCCGAGGTGGCGGCGCTGGCGGTGGCGACGTCAGTCGGATAGAGGCGCCGTGCCCGGTAGAGGAACACCGCCGCGGCGGCCAGCGGGAGAAGCATGATGACGAAGGTCCACCGCAGCCCGGACGTGCCGCCGCCGAAGATGTAGTCGGAGACGGCGCCGAAGAGCAGCGGGGCAAGCGCCTGCGCGGCGGTGCGCAGGAACGTCCGAACGCCTTCGGCGCGTCCCCACAGCCAGGGCGGCATGATATCCAGGCGGGCGGCGTCGATGGGCGGGTTCTGCGCGGTCAGGGCCGCCGCGGCGAGCACGACATACGGCAGCGCCGCGAGCGCGCTGTGCGTGATCAGGGCCGGGATGAACGCCACGGTCGCGATCGACGCGGCCACCGCGGCCGTGGTGACGCGGGCGTTGAGGTGACCGCGCCGCAGCAGCATGTCGCTGGCGGGCCCAGCGGCCAGCACGCCGACCACCGCGCCGGCGCCGATGACGAGCAGCAGCAGGTTGGCTACCACCTGGTTGATGTGGTACTGGCCGCTGACGAACTCGGTGCCGAAGGTCTGCACCCCGGCCAGGAAGTAGTAGCCAAAGGCGCCGGAGATGATCAGCACGACGTTCGTGCGCACCGCAAGCACGTACCGCAGCGCTTCGACGATCGTCATCGGCGCGCTGGCACGAGCGGTCAGTTCCGGGTTGGGTTTGACGCCTTTTTCCGCGACCAGGTGCTGCACGCCGTCCTGCTGGACGCCTTGGGCCGGCGACGCCGGTTGCGGCGGCGCCGGGACGCCACTGCCACCCCGGCGCGGCTCAGGCAGCCGGATGATCAGCCAGGCCAGGACGAAGGCGGGCAAGGCGAGGATGAGGAAGGCGGCCCGCCAGGACAGGGCGGCGATATCGCCGGTGAAGGCGAACCCGGCTCCCGCGCCGAGCAGTTCGCCGGTGAGGATGTACCCGTAGATCCGGCCGCGCTCGCTCGCGGGGAACCAGTCGCCGGTCAGCGACGCCACGACCGGGCCGGCCGCGGCGGTCACGGCGCCCAGGAACACGCGGGCAAGGAGCAGGTCGCCGAACGAGGCGGCGGTGGCGCTCCAGAGCATCCCCCCTCCCCACGTCACCAGCGCGAAACCGAGGATCCAGGTCCGCCGGGCGCGGTCGGCCAGCACGCCGAACGGCAGCGAGAAGACCGCCGCGACCAGCGATGTCACCGATACAAGCAGGCCGATGTCCGTGTTGTTGATGCCCAGCGACCGGCGCAGTTCCACCGCCGAGGCGCCCACGGTCGCGGTGTCGGCGCTGGCGAGCGCAAGGACACAGGCAAGCAGCACCACGATCCGGGTGCGCGCGGGGCCGCCGACGGCCTTGACGAGTTGGCCGCGTGCCGCCGCCCCGCCGCGCCGGAATGTGCCCGTGATCGCGCCCCAGGTCTTCGCCCCGGTGCTCACGTCCGCGCCTGCCATGCCCCACTCCTGACCCGCGGCCATTGCGCCAAACCGCCTAACAGCCAACGCAGTTAAGTTTATTTTCGCGCGGGGAGGACGGCATCCGGGGCACGCCGGGCCGGAGATCCAATCCATATCACGAATTATTCCGAATATCAGACGTGTACGCCGCTGCGGCGACCCCCGCGGCGGCGCGGTCCTGGCCGCCAGAGGGGGGCGGCCAGGACTCGGTACCAACGGGTTCACGCGCGGCCGGTCAGCGGTTCGCCCGCACCGTGCCGATCACCGCTACCGCCAGGATGGCCGCGCCCGCGATACCCGTCACGCTCAGCCGCTCGCCAGGATCAGCGCCGCGAGGACGGCGGCGGTGAGCGGTTCAAGCAGGGTCAGCAGCGCCGCGGTGCTGACCCGGCGCGAGGCTCCCGCCAGGTTATGCAGGTGAGGCACTAATGCACATACATGTCATGTGCTATTGCGACTCTTTTGCAAGTATCTCTAGACTGGCCCTGACCAGGTTCCCAGAGGAAGGCGGCTGCTGATGGCGAACGTGAGCGCACGGCTGGCACGCGTCAGGGACGGCCTGACGCCGCGCGAGTGGGCGCAGGCGGGCGCCATGGTGGCGGTGGTCGTCGGCCTGAACGTCGTCGGCTGGATGCTCCTCGCGGCGGCGGTGGACGGGCACTACCACATCACCGGCACCGAGATCTTCGGGTTCGGCACGGGCGCCCTGGCCTACACCCTCGGCATGCGGCACGCGTTCGACGCCGACCACATCGCCGCGATCGACAACACCACCCGCAAACTGGTCAACGACGGCAAGCGGCCGCTGTCGGTCGGGTTCTTCTTCTCCCTCGGCCACTCCACCGTCGTGTTCCTGCTGGCGGTGCTGCTGAACTTCGGCATCCGCGGCCTGGACGAGCAGGTCAAGGACTCCAGCTCGCACCTGCAGTACACCACCAACATCGTCGGCACCTGCGTGTCCGGCTTCTTCCTGTTCTTGATCGCCGCCTTCAACATCGTCATCCTCGCCGGGATCCTCAAGGTGTTCCGGAACATGCGCCACGACGCCTACGACGACGCGGCGCTGGAAGAGCAACTGAACAAGCGCGGCCTTATGAACCGGTTCCTTGGCCCGCTGTCCCGCCGGGTGGACACCTCGTGGAAGATGTACCCGATCGGGTTCCTGTTCGGCCTCGGCTTCGACACCGCCACCGAGGTCGCCCTGCTCGTGCTGGCCGGCACCGCCGTCGTCGGCGGCCTGCCGTTCTACGCCATCCTCTCGCTGCCCATCCTGTTCGCCGCCGGGATGAGCCTGTTCGACACCGCCGACGGCTGCTTCATGAACTTCGCCTACGACTGGGCCTTCGCCAGGCCCGTCCGCAAGGTCTATTACAACCTCACCATCACAGGCCTATCGGTCTTCGTCGCCGTCTTCATCGGCGCCATCGAACTTCTCGGCCTGCTCGGCCAGGACGGCAACCTCGGCGGGGGCTTCTGGTCCTTCCTGGAGAGCTTTAACATCAACACCGCCGGGTTCGTCATCGTCGGTATCTTCGTCCTCACCTGGATCGTCGCTCTCGCCATCTGGCACTTCGGCAAGATCGAGCAAAAATGGGACGCCCGGCAGGCCGTCACGGCCACCGACGGCACCGACTGCTAGGACGGCCCGCAGGCCGGGTCAGCAGTCGACGAGTTCGGGGCGCTGGTTGAGGATCTGCGACCGCGCGGTGGTGAACTCGGCGAGGGTCCGGCCGGCGCCGGGACGGAACACGGCGGCCCGGTGGCAGTTCTGGAACGCGAGCCGGACGCCGTAGTGCCGCTCGATCGCGCCGCGCATCGCGTCGCTCGCCATCATCCGCAGCAACTGGCCGCGGGCCGCCTCGTCCGGCGGCGGTACCTGGTTGTCCGCGAACTCGTCGTCGCCGGCTTCGAGTTCGGAGATCAGGCCGGTGATCAGGCCCCAGGCATAGGGCAGCGACGTGCGGACACAGTCGAGGAACGCGGCGTCGTCCACCTCGTCGTGCTGTGCCCGCTCGAGCAGGTCCGCGGAAACCGTCAGCGACATGGTCGTGTCCTTTCTCCCGGCCGCCGGGTGGCGGCCTCGAAGCGCGACCCGTCCCGGTAGGGCTGGCCGACGCACGTGGCTGTTACCGCCATCCTTACATGAAAATGAAAACCATTCCAGTATGGTGAGAGGTAACTGGCGCCGCGGACAGCATGACGAGGGATGACTGATGTCATCGACAGGCCCGGCACGGGCTCAGAGCGTTAGGAGACTCAGTGAAGATCGCATTCGCCGGCAAGGGCGGCAGCGGCAAGACCACGCTGTCGTCGCTGTTCGTGCGGTACCTCGCCGCCCGCGGGCTGCCCGTGGTGGCCATCGACGCCGACATCAACCAGCACCTCGCGGAGGCGCTTGGCGCCGGCGAGCCGCCAGCGATGGGCGCGCACCTGGCGGACATCAAGGAGTACCTGCGCGGCAGCAACCCGCGGATCAACTCCGCCCGGGAGATGGTCAAGACGACCCCGGCCGGCCGCGGATCGCGGCTGCTGCGCCCCGGCGGCCCGGACCCGGTGCACGCCCTGGCCGTTGACACCCCGTGCGGGGCACGACTGCTGGCGACCGGCCCGTTCGAATCCGGCGACCTAGGCGTGTCGTGCTATCACTCCAAGACCGGCGCGGTCGAGTTGTACCTGAACCACCTGGTCGACGGCCCGGACGAGTACGTAGTCGTCGATTGCACCGCTGGCGCCGACTCGTTCGCCTCCGGCCTGTTCACCCGGTTTGACCTGACCGTGGTGGTCGCCGAACCGACCCGCAAGGGTATCAGCGTGTACCGGCAGTGGCAGGGGTACTCCGCGGGCTACGACGTCGCCCTCGCCGTGGTCGGCAACAAGGTCCAGGGGGATGAGGACGCCGCGTTCCTGCGCGAGCATGCCGGTGATGACCTGCTGACCTGGCTCGGCTACGAGCCGGCCGTCCGGGCCATGGAACAGGGACGCGCTTTCGGCCTGGCCGACCTCGGCGCCGGTACCACGGCCGCGCTTGGCGTGCTGCGGGACGCGCTCGACGCACGGGACAAAGATTGGGACACGTACACCCGCCAGGCCGCGGAATTCCATCTCAGGAACGCCGACGCGTGGGGCAACGCCGCCGTCGGGATCGACTTGGCCGACCAAGTCGATCCGGACTTTACCCTCGGACCTCATGCGCTCTCAGTAACCGCATCCTGACCGCCGGTCGTGGACGTTCATGGTCGTCACTACTGCGCTTCGCCGCGGGTCAGTAGCCTAGACGCCCTCGCGCTATCGGTCTTTAAGTAATGGTAAATGCAAGGTAAATGCGCATTCCAGACGTTATGTCCGCTATTACCCTTCGCTTTTAGCGAGGATTTTCCGGCAGTTTTACTGAAAAAAGCCACCCATCGTTCTGAGTGCCCTAATTGGGACATTTCGGCGGTGGGAACGTGGCCGCGGAGCCCAGCCCGGCAGCGGCCCTGGGCAGCCGCTCCGCCCACGGGCACGGCATTGCCGACACGGTTCCCCGCCGACCTCCCTCTTTATGAATTTATGCCACCAGCCGGTGCCTGTTCGTGTTTTTATTGTTCCCTGTAGCCGTTCCGTCACAAAGAGCTTCGGGAAGGGGGTTCATGACTGCTCCCCCGTATCCGGCCGCACCACCGCGGACGTGGCTGTGGCCGATCGTCATGCTTCTCACCTGCTGTTTCGCTATTTATGTCATTGTGATGCCCCTGCTGTTCCGCAAGACCTCGGGCGGCTGGCCGCTGGCGGCCGGCGCGAGCGTAGCGGACGCCGTGGTGGTCGGCGCGGTAATCCTGCTCTTCGTGCTGCGGCGCAAGACCGCTGAGGCCGATGACGCCGTGGCGTACCGCGATGAGCAGGCCGGACAGCAACTGAGCCAGTACCAAGAGCACGAGCAGCAACTGCTGCGCGACTACGAGCAACTTCGGGGCGAGTGCACGCAGCTGCGCGGTGATTGTGAGCTGCTGCGCGAGAACCTCGGCAAGAATACGCAGGCGGTAAGGCAGACGGTGACGGTCCGGCTTCCGGCCGCGCTGGAGGGTGGCACGGTGCCCCCGGGACGGACCGAGGGCGTCTCCGGCGACCTGACCGAATTCCTGGAACGGGCCGTCGCCGCGGCGGCCAGCGCGGGGGACCGGCAGGAGTCCATGCGAACCGCCATCGTGTCCCTGTCGCGACGGGTGCAGACGTCGGCGCATCGCCTGCAGGAGGAAGCGACGCTGATGGCGGACCGGCACCCCGGCGACGCCGACGTCCTCGACGTGAGCATGCGGGTGGACCACGCCGCCGCGCAGCAGGCCCGGCACGCGCAGAGCATGGCGGTGCTGTGCGGGGAATGGCCCGGCCAGCAGTGGATGGAACCGCTGCCGCTTGCGGACGTGGTCCGCGCGGCCGCTGGCCGGATCATCGCCTACCAGCGGATCGAAGCGGCGGGTGATCCCGACGTCGCCGTCGCCGCGCCGGTAGTCGAGCCGCTGATCCACCTGGTCGCGGAACTGCTCGCGAACGCCACCCAGTCCTCCCCGCCGGCGACGAAGGTCCCGGTGACCGTCCGGGCCGTGCAGCGCGGTGCGGTCATCGAAATCCACGACTGCGGTGTTGGCATGGACGAGCACCGCCTCGCCCAGGCCCGCGACATCGCCGCCGGGACCCAGCCGGTGGGCCTGGACGAGCTCGGCGAGTTCCCGCAGACCGGCCTCGCGGTCGTCGGCCAGTACGCTCGCAGGCACGGGTTCAGGGTTGACCTGTCGGATTCGGTCTACGGCGGCGTCCGGGCGGTGATCGGCATCCCCGCCGCGTCCATCGAAGCCGTGGAGCCCGCCGGAGCGACGGGCGCGCCGGTTCCCGCGCCCGCTACCGCCGCCGTCCCCGCTGCGGCCGTCCCCGCTGCCGTCGTCCCCGCTGCGGCCCTCTCCGCTGCGGCCCTCTCCGCTGCGGCCGTGCCCGTTGCGGCCGTGCCCGAGGCCCGCGCGCCGGAGCCCTTGAGGGCGGCGGCAGATGGCAGGACAAGGACCGGACTGCCGCACCGGCATTCGCCCCGGCACGCGATCGTGGCGGCCGGGCCGCCCCTGGCGCCCGGTCCGGCGCCGGGTGCGGCACCCGGTCCGGCGACCGGTGCGGGGGAACCGGAGCCGCCAAGCCCCGAGCAGGCCGGCGCCTGGATGGGCGCGTTCCTCAGCGGAGGATCGGACGTGGAGAATAGCCCGACGAACGGGGGGAGCAGTGATGGCAAGCGACCAGAACTGGATGCTCGATGAGGTCGCCGGGGTCAAGGGCGTCCGGCACGCCGTGGTGCTCTCGGCCGACGGCCTGGTGCGGGCGCAGTCCGCGCACACCAGCCGGGATGACGCCGAGCGGCTAGCGGCGGCGTGCGCCGGGCTCAAGTCGATCGGGCAGAGCCTGGCCAGGCAGTTCGCTGCCGGCGGCATCAGCTCGCGCCAGGTGATGGTGGAGTTCGACGGCCGCGGCGGCTACCTGTTCGTCCGGGGAGCCGGCGACGGATCGCACCTCGCGGTGGTCACCGATTACGCCATCGACCCGGGGCTTGTCGCCCAGCAGATGCAGGCCCAGGTGCTCAAGATCGGGATGGCTAACCTCAGCACGCCCGCCCGGCAGAGTTACTAGGACCGAGCATGAGCAGCCGCGGCAACTACCGTGACCGGCCGGTACGGCCGTATGTGCTCACCGGAGGCCGCGCGGCCCCGAGCCGCAACACCATCCGGCCGGAAACGCTGGTCATCGCCGTGGAGCCGGACAAGCCGCTGCCGGTGTCGGCGAGCCGTACCGAACGCGCATTGCTCGGCATGTGCCAGCGGCTGTTGTCGCTCGCGGAGGCCGCCGCCCACCTTGAGCTGCCCGTCAGCGTCGTCATCGTGGTGGCCTCCGACCTAGTGGATTCCGGTTACCTGTCCGTACGGACCCCGCCGACTGCCACACCGGTGAGCCGCAAGGTGCTAGAGGAGGTGCTGAATGGTCTCCGCAAACTCGCCTGAGGAGAACCCGGCCGACGGTGACGGCGACGGCCGCTACCTGGCTGAGACCGTCAAGAGGTCGGTGAAGATTCTCGTGGTGGGCGCGTTCGGGGTGGGAAAGACCACGCTGATCGGGTCGGTCAGCGAGATCGCCCCGCTGCGTACTGAGGAAACCATGACCACGGCGAGCGTCGGCGTCGATGACCTCGCCGGGATGGAAGGCAAGACGACCACCACGGTGGCCATGGACTTCGGCCGCATCACGCTCAGCCCGCACCTGGTGTTGTACCTGTTCGGTACCCCCGGCCAGCGACGGTTCTGGGACCTATGGGAAGGGCTGGCGGAAGGCGCCGTCGGCGCCCTTGTGCTCGTCGACACCCGGCGGCTCGAGCGCGGCTTCGAAGTGCTCGACCAGCTGGAGACGCACAGCCCCGCGCTGCCGTTCGCGGTCGCCGTCAACCACTTCCCCGACAGCCGCCACCACGATGCGGAGGAGCTGAGCGAGGCACTGGACCTGCCGCCCGGTACCCCGGTCGCGGACTGCGACGCCCGGGAACGCTCGTCGGCGGCCAAGGCCCTGATCACCCTCGTGCAGCACGCACTCTCCCTCCAGAAGGTGCCTTCATGATTTCCGTTCTGCCCGTATCCCGCCTGTCCGACGCCGAAGGCCTGACTCCCCTGTCGCAGACCACGACATGCGCCGACCCGCAGGCCGTCTACCGCAAGCTCCAGGAGGAATGGGGACTCGTCGCTCCGGTACAGCTCGAGCCGGGCGTCAACGCGTGGCTGGTCATGGGGTACGAGGAGATCTGCCACGTGGTCAGGCACGAGCGGGCGTTCTCCCGTGACCCGCACAACTGGCGCGACCTGTCCGACGGGATCGTCGCCCCGGATTCCGGGCTCGGCCCGATGATGTTTCCCCGCGACAACGCCCACTTCAAGGACGGCGACACGCACCGTCGGCTGCGCGCGCCGCTGGACGAGGCGGTCAGCGGGCTGCACCAGCGGCGGATGGGCAGTCAGGTCAAGAAGATCTGCGCTGACCTGATCACCGACCTCGCCCCGAACGGCCGCGCCGACCTGGTCGCCGACTACGCCGCGGTCATCCCCATGCTCGCGGTCGCGGACATGTTCGGCCTCGACATCGCTCTGGGCCACGAGCTGAGGATGTGCCTGCTCGCCCTGTTCGGTTCCGGCGCCGATTCTCAGGCCGGGAACAGGCAGTTTGAGGAGATACTCACCGACGTCATGCACGCTCGCCAGACCGCGCCCGCCGACGACCTGACCAGCGTCTTCGTCAGCCACCCCAACCTACATGGCCATTACGAGATCATGCAGTCGATGGTGCTGATGATCTCGGTCGGATACGAGACCACCACATCCTGGATCGCGCAGGCGCTGCGGCTGATGCTCACCGATCCCCGGTTCGCCGGACGACTGCGCGGCGGGCGGCTCGGGGTAGACGACGCCCTCGACGAAGTGCTGTGGCGCGACCCGCCGATGGCCAACATGCCCGCCCGCTTCGCGCTGCGGGACACGGAACTGGCCGGGCAGCCGATTCAGCGCGGCGACGCGCTCATCCTCGCGCTCGCCGCCGCCAACGCCGACCCGCGAGTGCACGCCGGCGACATGTGGACCGAACACGGCAACCGGTCCCACCTCGCCTGGAGCACCGGTCCGCACGCGTGCCCCGCCTACATCCCGGCCCGCATCATCGCTCGCGCCGCCGTGGAAACGGCGCTGCATATGCTGCCCGATATCCGCCTCGCCGTTCGGGCTGGTGATGTCAGGCTCATCCCGTCTCCGTGGACACGCTGTCCGGCCAGCCTCCCGGTCACCTTCACCACGGCGGCGCCGCGCACCGAGACTCTTTAGCGGCGGCTCCATTCCCGCGCGAGCAGCTCATAAGAGCAGACCCGGTCGGCGTGATCATGCGTGATCGTGGTGATGATCAGCTCGTCGGCGCCGGTCGCCTCCTCCAGGCGCTCGAGCTGGTCGGCGACCTGGGCCGGCGAGCCGACGAACTGGGTGTCCACCCGATCGGCGACCAGAGCCCGGTCGGCGCCGGTCCAGGTGTACTTGCGGGCCTCCTCCGGCGTCGGGAAGGCGATCGCCCCATCCCCGGAACGAATGCTGCGGACCCACAGACCGTACCCCGTGGCGAGTTCGCGCGCGGTGGCCTCGTCCGGCCCGACGACCACGTCGGCGGAGACCGCGACGTAGGGCCGGCTGAGTTCGGCCGAGGGGCGGAACGCGGCGCGGTACCCCTCGACGGCCTCAAGCACGGTCGCCGGGCTGACGTGGTAGTTGGCGGCGAACCGCAGGCCGTTGGCCCCAGCGACCTGGGCGCTCTGACCGCCGCTGCTGCCCAGGATCCACACCTGGACGCCGGCGCCCTCGCCGGGGACGACGTGCGCTTCGACGCCGTCCGGGGACCGGTAGCCGCCCGCGAGCAGGGCGAGGATGTCGCTGACCTGCTCGGCGTAGTCCTGCGGGCTCGCGCCCGGAAGCTGGAGCAGCGTCTTGTTCAGCTGCAGACGCGGTGACGCCAGCAGGCGCGGCGACACGCCGGCGGAGCGGCCAAGGCCCAGGTCCAGGCGGCCGGGGTACAGCGCGTCGATGAGGCCGAACTCCTCGACCGTGGCCAGCGCGGTGCGGTGGCCCATCTGGACCGCGCCCGATCCGATCCGGATCGCCGAGGTCGCGGCCGCGGTCAGTGCCAGCACGACGGCCGGGGACGTCCCGGCGACGCCCGGGTTGAGGTGGTGCTCGGCGAACCAGTACCGGGTGTAGCCGAAGCGTTCGGCTGCCCGGGCGAGATCGATGCTGTTCCGCAGCGCCTCGGCGGCGGTGGATCCGGAGCTGACCGGCACCAAGTCGAGAACGGCGAGCGGAGTGTTTGCCATGGTCGTCCTCCTTACGAAGCCGCCCGTGACGGGGCCGCCCCCGACGGAAGCGGCGCGAGGCCCAGGTGCTCGCGCAGCGTGCTGCCCTGGTACTCGGTACGGAACACGCCGCGCTCCTGCAGCAGCGGCACGACCGTGTCCGCGAACTCGTCCAGGCCGCCCGGGGTGATGTGCGGGACGAGGATGAAGCCGTCGCTGGCGTCCTCCTGCACCAGGTGGTTGATCTGTCCGGCGATGGTCGCCGGGGAGCCGACGAACGTCTGCCGAGCGGTGACCTCGATGATCAGCTCGCGGATCGACAGCTTTTCCGCCTCGGCCTTCGCCCGCCATTGCGCCGCGATGGCCAGCGGGTCCTGGTGCATCCGCACGCTCG